>Ga0210059_1014935_pt1 | contig 11404 bp, 7 predicted proteins | sample Ectturendosymbi2_FD_188042 | JGI IMG/M metagenome (GOLD analysis project Ga0210059, IMG submission 188042) | Ecteinascidia turbinata endosymbiont from Florida, USA - Sample 2 (SPAdes) (version 2) | ecosystem: Host-associated > Tunicates > Ascidians > Unclassified | place: Key West, Florida... | reverse complement strand
TCCATACGATTTTCGTGTGGTACACACAAGCTTCCAGAAGCGACGTTTCCAAGTGCGATGGTTGGAGGAGTTTAAGTGGTTAGCCTGCAGTGAAATTCATGAAGGGTCACTTTGCAAATGGTGTGGTTCGTGCGTTTGCACCTGATGTTGTCAGCTAAGGCCCTTGGTATGTTGGTAAAATCAGCTCACAAAAATTGGAAACAAGCGAAAGAAGACAAGTTTTGCGCAGATAAGTTTGATATGCTTATTAAACTTTGCAAAAATGAAGGAAACTTGGACGTGAGAAATATGCTTTCCGACAGTAGGAAAAAGATCATAGATCAAAACAAAACTCGGCTGAGACATGTAATCAAGTTTGTCGAGTTTTGCGGTCGTCAGGAAAGAATATCAAAGAAACAAGATGGCAGGTTAGTTGGAAGGACCCCCAGTTTTCGTGGTGAGTACAGTCAATTGTTTTTCCACAAATTAAGTGCTTTTCTTGACTATTCTAATCACAAGCAATTTTTCCTTTACAAGGCTTTTGTTTCCATAACTTCAGCCCCCCCCTTAGAAAAATCCTGGCTGCGCCCCTGGCCACCTTAGCTGTTACAGAACAATTCGAGGGCCGGACATCTTAGGTAATGTGATTGTTTTGGGATATGTTACATTCTACCGATCCAACAAATCTTTCGTATGTATATGATTTTTTCATTTTATTAACAAACCGTCTTTGCGACCGGATGAAATGGCTTCGCGGATCAGATTTGGCCTGTGGGTGCAATAATAGCCGCGTGGCCAACAGTGCAAGCAAGCGGAAATGAGCGCCGCAGACCACTCGTGACAGTCCGAAAGGAGTACAAAAACCAAGCATAAACGAAATTGAACTGAGCTCTTTTAACGGAGAATCTTTCTAACTCAAAGTTTCCGATAAAGATCTTCCCAGCTTACCTACAAGTGCAGTACGACTTCTCATAAAATCTTCCTTCAGTATTTTCAATAAGTCAACGAAAAAATCTTTGAACTGAAAGAACGCTTAATTGCGACGACGCATGTTTTGCGATGAGACTTAGGAAGGAGATTCTGTGCACAAGATTATGGTTTTGAAAGTCATCAGAAGCATTGTTCGTGTAGGTGTGGTCAATTAAAGTTGAACTAGTCGAAGCAACTCTAGTGGAATAATTTGGCCAGAACGTGCATAACTGTATAGGCTAACATATTTACGTACACTTCAACACGCTTGCCTTCATGGCACTTAAAACAATATTGAAGTTACCGCAGATATAATATTTAGTTTGTCTCATTAAGGTCTGCAATGGTCAATTGTAATTTATCTGGTAAGTATTCGTAACTAGAATTCGGATGTCTGCACACAACACCAATGATATGTGTGTTTGACCCCTTAAGCTCCTCAAAGCCACTATACAGTGGGTCGGAGTTTGTCACAACTTGCCGGCCGATAGAGCTTTTCCAACCCTTTGACGAATCAGTCTCCAAACTTCGATCAAAACAATTCTGGCAATTTAGGGTTTTTGATGTGACGTCAGGGGATTTCGATGATGTCATCCGGGCCTGAGAAAAACAAATCATGTAGCAGTTCCCTTTTTGCTTTTGAACGAGGCGAAAATCATCCGGTGCTCCATTCCAGGCAGTGTTGCATGGCTTTAGTTCGCGTAGATTTACCTGAGAATAGTGGCAGCAAACGTTAATTGCTGAACTGACTTAATTCGCAGTGGCGCTTTCAAGATTAATTGTCCTGCCGCGCTGAGTTAATCGATAGTGCGGTCTGATAGTTTGCTGTTACCGCGCTTGGTAGAATCGCTCAGATGTTTCTGAAACCGTGTTTGCCGTTGAAGTTTGTGACAACAAAGTTTGCCTCCGTTTGCGATTGCTGTAGGGAATAAGAGACGACAGCCCCGTGGTGCGCGGAGCTCGTAAGGGTCAGGTTTATGCGAAAGTTCGTCAGGCGGTTGAGGTGAACGCTCTTGCCCAAGGTGCGCTACGGCAATTCACTCAGTGGCTGTGGATCGAACACCCAACCTTCCAATTGGAGGCGGACTCTTAACCACTGAGCTATTTGCCGCTGCAACAGTTTGAAGAGCTCAATCCGTGGTTCCGAATTGTAGCTACGTCACCGGTTAACTACAGGACCGCATAACTTGGCAACTATGTTTGCATGTTGTTGTTCCCTCTACGCCAGTGGTTCCCAACCGTTGGGCTATGGCCCACAGGCGGTTGTTAGGTGGGCCATGGCGCCATTTCGCATTTTGATATGTTTAAATCCACTGAGCGATGATGAGAAACGCCCCTAGTGAAACTGAAACATCGCTGACGACGTAACTTCGTTAAACCGGTTTTCTGTCAAGCTTTCTATCTATCTGGATGTTTTAAATTGCCAAACATATGAGGCTAGATGCATAATAGTAAGCTCCAGGTGCGCAACTAGGGGGGGCATTCCCCCCGAAAATTTTCAAAACATTGCATAGCAATTTTGACATTTGCAGAAACTTTCAAAGAATAAAAATGAAATTTTTTATTCTAATCATTTTTAAGAAGCCTTATTGGAGTTTCTTTGTTCTACTGGTAAATTATCTCCTCACAAGATTTATCTTGAGACAGGTTATCTGATCTAAAATTTCGTAAATGATTGGTATTTTAACCACAAATACGCTGGAAGTGTCAAAATTTGACATATAGTTTAAAATGTTCGGATTTCTAAGGCATTTTTTGTCTATTTGTTCGTGCACTATTTTTTCTTAGACAGGCTTCAATTTGCCCTCATGGAACTTTATAACATTAGGACAGTGTTTTTCAACCTGGGTTCCACGAGTGGCAGCTGGGGGTTCCACCGAAACAGACAGAAATTACCTGGACGAAATTCGCGACCACAGTTCTGTGCAGTTGTAACAATATAGACACTTGGATCATTACACAGGGTTCCATGAGCAACGCAAACATTCACATAAGGTTCCGCTGCAGCAAAATGGTTGAAAAACACTGCATTAGGTACTGTTGAACCGTGCAAAATGATGAAACTTTCAAACTGATTAGAGAAATCTTGCCATAACACTTAGTGCCACGTCAAACCGCTTGTTCTTCTACGACCTTTTAGTTATTATTTTTGTAAGGGGCAAAGTGGATACCCATTATTAATGTAGGACATTTCTTTAAAAATGTTGTTTAGCTGCATTTTCGGTTCGAAACCTGATAGTTTTTAACTAAATTTAGCGTGAGGACTGTTTCACGTTTTAGTGTTTTTCAGGGTTGATCCCAGTACCACGGCTTGGGAAAAAGGTTTAGTAAAGTGTCATATGAGTGCTGGTCAAGTGTTGAACCCGCCTACCTACTATGCCACTTGGGCTCCAAATGACGCTTTACAAGGCCCTAACTTTTGCAACCAGTTCAAGACCTGAAAAGGCATAGCCTTAAACGTGCTTCTAAAAACTTTCATACAATTCATGGATGCCAGCAAAAGCCGTTTTGCCCCAAACACTCCTGATCCATTATGCGCTAAAGACACAAGACACCTTACCCGTTTTGTCCGAAATGGTAGCATTCAAAGATCCCCTCACCTTAGACATAGCGTGTCCCTCAAGTTTGGGATCTTCATTTGTGATAGAAATTCAACCACATGCCAGAAGAACAGAGCTAGAACAGATTTGCTAAACAAGAGGAAAATTAGGCAGGTTTACTACTGTAGAAGCATATACATCTGTCACACTGAAGCCATGACTACCCTAGTTAAGTAAGGAACCAGGTGTTCGTATAAAGATACTAATTTTTACTCTGTCCTGATCGTTCGGTCTGCAGCTTGATCAAAACTGAGAAGTTCTCATTTTCGCAAATGCTGCGAAAATAACTTTTATCTGTGTCAGGCTTATGCAGAATCGCATGGAAATATTTTCAACTGTACCAAAACTGATGTATGACGTTTAAGACTGAGTGCAAAAAGCACAGCCATCCTATTACTGACAAATGGGTGGTAAAAATATAAAATCTGTTAACCACTAAAATCTAAAATCTGTTAAAACCAATAAATATCTGGGAGCTGTACTGAATACTGAGCTCCCAGATGACAAAGACATTCAGAGACAACTGCGATAAAAATATTGTGAAGTAAACAAGTTGCAAGCCTCTTATTGCCGATGTTCAAATGCAGTTAAACATGTACTTTTTCGTTCCTTTTGTACGCCCATGTATGCATCACAAACATGGTGGAATTTCAGAAAGTCATGCATGCAAAGATTACGTGTGGCCTATAATTTTGGATGCAGAGCTCTATACAATCTGCCCTGTAGAGCGAGTATTAGTAGTCATGATTCATCAGGTTCAATTTAACATTCCTACATTTGAGGCATTATTAAGACAAAATATGTGCTTGTTTCTCGAAAGATGCAGAATGTCTAATGACGTATGGTTGCCTGCTTTGATGCAGTCAGATTGTTTATATTCGTCCTTATTCTTTGAACACCACAACCGCATTTTACTTTGTGACTGAGTGCTGGGACATTGCAGTGTTTGTTCGTTTGAGGGTGTGCATGTCACAATGCATTCGTATTTTACTGGGCTTGACCAGTTTAGGAATTAGCGTCCCACTCTGCAGTAGTGTTGTACCAAGTGAACAAATAGTGTTAAGAATGCGTCTGTAAACCTGAGGCTCGGCCTCCAACGCCGTTACAATACGTTATGTTGAATAAGTTTCTGTAGCCCGGTGTCAAGCGAAATTTCTGACCTGTTATTTTTTGTCAGTCATTTTGCTTCTCAGAGTAAAGGAATAAAGTTTGGGAATTACTTTTTGATGTGTGTTGTGTAAATTAAAACTTTTTGGTTAGATGTCAGATACCCACAACAAGCTACACTAAGGGAATAAGTAAAACCAGCGAAAAATATTGAACTTAATCTTAGACTTCATTTATCTGTCGTTTTCTAACTGTAACATAAACCCTAACCCGACACACTTACCTAAACACCAAACCCTAAGCCGTAATCATCAGTTTTCTCAACGTATTTTATATGGAGAATGTTGCTCTGTGCATGCGCGTATGGCGTGAAGTCAGAAATTTCGCTTGACACCGGTGATTCAGCCTCCAACTCCGTTGTAAAACGCTCTGTTTTTATTAACCTGCGTTGTGCAGGTGTTTGTATACTATGGTCTTCGTGTCTGCGGGCAAAAATACATTATTATTAGAGGTGACCGTTTGCGAAAAAGTTGTGCCACAGTTGGATAAGTACGATGACGTCATCGAATGAAATTTCATGAAAATTACCCCCCACCCGAAATGAAGAGCTGGTTGCGCCCCTGGTAAGCTTAGATGCACGCATCGAACAGTATGCAACTTAGCAGGATAAGAATTAAAATCAATTCTCAGCGATCAAGGAAAAAGCTAAATGGTATCTAGTCACGATAATAACCATTTTATTTCCCGTCTGGCATATCTTGCTGGCATATTTCAACAACTCAATAAAGTTGATCTGAAACAACAAAGAAGGGGAAGGACAATCGTCGATTTCACTGACACCTCAGCACATTCGTGAAAAAGTTGACAGTTAGAAGCGAAAATTCAAGCAGGAAATTTTGCTTGTTTGAGAATCTTGCCGCGGTTGCTGGTGATAAAGTGAATGTTGATATAGCACCGAAAGTTGTTCAACACCTTGGAGGGCTTTGTAAGGAATTTGTGCTGTACTTTCCCGAAATCATCAAAGCAAACTTGGATTTGGTGAAAAATCGTTTTGTTGTTCCACTCGATAATGTTGCGGATTATATGAAAGATGAACTCATCGACCTTCGGAACAAGTCTGGGGCCAAATATGTGTTCGAAGCTAATAAAATTTGCGATTTTTGGCTGAAGGCAGGGCCACAACCAACTGATACTTTCGGGGAAGAAGGGGGCAAAATGATGTCATTTGTTGCTGCACCTAACAAATACATACGTTCGTGAAAATTTCGGGGGGGGGGAATTGTCCGATTGCCCCCACTCTGGTTGCGGGCCTGGCTGAAGGTGTCTGATGATATTATCCAAATCTTTGAAAAGAAGCTCTCCGATAGTTACTTCTCTTCCCATATTCACATGAATCTGGATTCTGTACCCTTCTGCACGTGAAAGAAAAATATCGAAACCGATTCAACTTTACGCCAGAGGATGATCTTAGATGCGCTCTTTCCACAACGCAGCCAAGAATTCACAATCTTGTCGAAAACGTCACACGACTGCAAAAATCGCACTGAAGTTTAACTCGCGGCCTGCTTTGCGTTGCTGATGCTAAAATTGAATAAAATTTGATGTATCATCGTAAAACCAGGTTTTTTTAAGGAAAATTTTAAGTACCCGGTAGGGACCCGATTCTCTGATTCTTGGGACCCGATTTTCTCCAATTCTAAGGACCTGATGATAATTTTCTTTGATTCTAGGGACACGATTTTCAATTCTAGGGACCCGAATCGGGTCCCTTAAACACCTTAAAAAAAACCCTGGTAAAACGCACATTTTGTTTGCTCACATTTGTACCTAAATGAAGACAGAGTAGATTTTCTGTTGTACTGTGATGGTGGGCCACAACGTTTTGCTGAAAGCGGCAAGTGGGCCACGTCTTAAAAAAGGTTGGGAACCACTGCTCTACGCAAACCACGACAGCGACTGCATCATTTAAGTGACGCAGCTGGATTTTTGCGTATTCCAAGCGTGTCGCTTCTCAATTTATTGTTCGCATTTAGTAAACGTTTTTGGTTTGTTCTGTTTCTTACTGTTACCAGCTGACAGTGGCGCAACCAGGAGGGGGCATTTGCCCCCCCTCGAAATTTTCAAAACATTGCATAACACTTTTTACATTTGCAGAAACTTTCAAAGAATAAATATGAAATTTTATGTTCGATTCATGAAAATTTCATATTCTAATTCAGAAACTTTTCAGGAATTCAGTGTGTGTTTACGTTTTCGTATTGTTTTTTGCCTATCTTCTGAGAAAGAGTTTGCATAGACTCTCGAAACGTCAACAATAAATACTATACTGTTATCCCGTTACTAGTAAAGTTTGTAGCCAGGAAACTATGCCTGGTTATAGAAACAGCATAGCCTACTATGTTTACATTTTGTTAGCTTTACGTTTGCCTGGGGTTACTGTAGGCGAGTTTTTGCATTACATGTTCAGTGCCTAAACCTTTATTGGGATTTCACAGCCAAGTTCTAACGTTGCAAGGGAAACTCCAGTTTCGCAATGGCCTGAAAGTTATTAGGTGTTGTTTAGGTAGTCCCAGGCGCGCAGCGTATGATTTCAGAAATGTCTGGGTGAAGTATACGAGTTTTATTTAAATTTGGATGAAATCAAAATCATTTGAGTATATTTTAACGACCTTAATGAAATTTGAGCAAATTGGGACTACTTCATTCAAATTTTGGTGAAGTTAAAAATGTTTCCATAAATTGGAAATATTTGGGTAAATTCCAACAGACTAAATCAACTCTGACCAAACAACAATAGCTCAATTCAAATTCGGGCCAAGTGGAACATCTTTATTCAATTTTGGGTAACTTCAAACAGCTTTATTCATTTTTGAAGGGAACTTCCAACAGCTAGTTCAATTTTAGGGAACTTCAAACAACTTCATTCCAATTTGAATAATATACAACCACTTCATTTAAATTTGCATACATTTAGAAACATTTGGGCAAATTCCAACAGCCTTAATCATATTTGAGTAATTGAAACAGCTTAATTCAAACTTGGGTACAATTAGAAACATCTGGTCAAATTGGAAGTGTCATTCAGATTTCCATATATTATAAATATTTGAGCAAATTACAACAGCCCAAATCAAAATTGGGCCAGCTGAAACAACTTCATTCAAATTTGGGTAGAGTTAGAAACATTTTATAATTAGGAACATGCAGTGCAACCGTGCACAACCTGCGGCCTTCGACAATGAAGTTTGCGGCTGTCCACATGTAATTTAAAATATAAGATTTGGCGGCCGTGCTGGCGTATATTGAAACAAAACAAACGCAAGGCAAGAAAATCAGTCGACGTGTTGCATAACAATCTGGATGGTGATGTCACAAAGAGTTATAGAATGAATACGCAATTTATGTTTAAATGTGTTCTGTGTTGGTTCGCACTTGGCAGTAACCTATTCTTTAACGTATCTCATAAATATAACTCGAACTCATTGGCGGCCGTACTTCATAAAATTAAAGTAATGAGGCCGACAATAGCACAGGGTTATACACCCCTGATGTAGTGGTAACTCACCATTCCAAGTAACCCTTAGTTTTGCAAACCTCAAATTTTTGATGCTGTAAAGCAGTGTTTCCCAATCTTTTTTAGCTAGCGCCCCCTTTTCTGACAAACAAATTTCTATCGCCCCCCTACCATGCCTAGCACACATATCAACGCAATTTTTTCACATTGTATATTTGGTATGTTTGAAAATGACTGAAACAAGAATGAGCGCAAAGATGCATTTCAATATAAAACTTAATTTAGTAAATTAGCTCATTTAGCAGTTGGAAACTGTTAGGGTACATGATTTGTACACTGTTTGAGTTTATGACGGGCTCGATTTCATTTGAACAGCATTAAACTTGAACAAGAAGGTGGAGATTGGTGATTTGGCTTTAATGAGGTTAACATCTTTCCCCTGCAATTGCAAATTAACTTCATTAAACTTCGTGAAGATATCTGTGGACTGTGACAGCCAAGATACTGTATCTGTGACACCCTTTGACAGCCACCTTCTGTGTGCAGCAACAGGCGTACAAACCCTCTTCATTATCCGAGTGCACCACACCGCCTAAACTTAGCAGAACACTTCTAAACCCTTTGGTATCCTTTGATCAGTCCATTAATACTCTGCGACATTTTTAGTAAATTTTGAATTTGGAGCAGTGCAGGATTGAATTTAATCTGCAGATTTTAAAAGTATTTGAACTTAACCGTGACACTTACAGTCATCCACTGGCTCTACCATCTCTCTCTCGCTGGATTTCCTTGGCACTGCTCAAGCTAAAGTGCGTTCTGAAACGCACTTCTGTTTTCCGGAATCTTTTCGATTCCCTTTAGGTAACTTATTCTTGTTGGCACCTGACACTATCTGTAAAACATATAAATTGCCTTTCTGCTTTCGAATTGAACTCGTACAAGGTTATTATTATATTTGTGGTCATTAAACCACTCCATCCAAAATTAACTCACGCATTTGGTTACAGGCTGATTCTAAGTGCAAGCGTGCATTCTCACACCTGACCAGTGATAGTCACTGTAACGAAACGGGCATTATTAAGTAGCAGTTTACCCATGCCAAAAAGCACAGCTGACGAAAATTCCAGTCATAATCATTTCATTATATAGGACAGTTTTACTGTGCAGCTTACCTTTAGTGATGGAAACTGCAGTTCATCAATTTATCTCCTAGCATTTCAGCTGTTTTGTTTCCAAAACGTTAAGTTTTTGTTTACAAATTACAGTAAACCTCGGTTAATCCGGATTCGATTTGACCGACGATTTTATCCGGTTTAGGCGAAGATCCGGATTAACCGAAGATGGTTGTTTCTAGCCTGACGTCATTTCGGTACCGAGATATCGGTGAGAATCGTTTGAATTGAACACATTTACGACACAATAGCAGATTTTCGCAGAAGCAAAACGAATTTATTGATGTATTTACAATGGTACATCAGATTAGTAACCGCCATATCCAGGCAGTTACGAACGATCTTAAGTTCATAATTTTAGATTACTTGGCTGCGAAAAAATCTGGAATTTTGGACTGACGCAGAGATTTTTGTGACTGATCCTTGTTTGCAGTAACTCTATTTGGAAGATAATGCCTTCAGACATCTTACCGAGTACAATACGCTCAGGGATAATGCGCTACACCAGCGGTCTCCAAACTTTTTGGATGCTGGGCCAAATTCGCAACCTTATCAGTGTCCGCGGGCCGGAATATTCTGTGCATTGAAAAAAACAAAACAAAAAACCACACGCTTAACATTAGACACGTTTGTACATTGCAATTTTTTCTGTGTTTGATAACATATTTGTAATGTAACTTCTGCAACAGCTTCTTTTGTCGCATGATAGTTGTAATATTTGGTTTCACGCTTAATGCTGCTATACGTTAATTGCTTCTACGATTTTCAAGAACCTTGTATACCTCACCAATCACTGACTTGACAGCAGAGCAGTAGTCGAGACCTAAACTTCGAGACCGAGACCTGGTTGAAACTTCGAGACCGAGACTTCTTCAAAAAGTCCGAGACTCGAAAGTTTGCAGATTATGCCGAAATGTTTCTACAAATTTTCAAAAAATTGTCATCACCCCTTCTAAGTTGAAATTTTGCGAATTTTCGGTATTTTTCGTACTTGCGTATGCAGTGTCGCGCAGAGGTCTGCTGATGCCCGGGGCGATTGCTTGATTGGATGCCCCCCTACAAAGTTCTAGTATTGAGCAGTGGCGTATGGTGGTCATTGTTATTGCATATACGCTGTTTGTGACGTCACATTGTGGCGTCATATTCAGGTTTGGAACCAACGTTTTGGCGAAGTTTGTTGACACAGCATGCATATTTAGCGACGCCGGAGCAGCGGTAGGGCAGGGGGGAGCAGTAAAACATTTTAGGGCAGTGGAAACTTATGAAAAACAAAAAATCATTACCAATAATGTTTGTTTCTGCTCATCAACAATGTTGACCTCGAAAATAGAATTATAGAAAATCATTCTGAATTTTATGGGTGCTCGAAAAGGTGCAATGACTGTTTCAAGTCGATTTTGCTAAACTACGAAATTACCTATGATACTCCCGTGAAAAACAGTGGTGCTTGTTGGAGGTGGGGATCAACCGCACCGCCAAACGTTTTGGATTTGCTGAAAATCTGGGCAACATCCCTGAAAATCCGCGTGAAAATGGCGCCCAAGGTTTGCAGAAAATCGCATGAACACCTTTTTTGGTGGTCACACCAAAAAAGGTCTTCATGATCTTCGTGGGAGAGCGTTTTTAGGTAAACTTTGCACAAAAAACTTTTCTTGGAAGTTTGAGGAAATTCGGGCAAAAATCTTTCGCCACACCTAAAATTTCCCTGCTCCTAAACCTATGATGAAAAGGCACCTCTGCCCCCGTTGCTCCCCTTTTTGAAAGGACAGAAGGATGAATGCCCCCGTGTACACGTGGTTCTTGGGTCTCTAATGAGACTTTGTAAACCGCATGCTTTAGACTTAACTGTTGCTAATACGTGGATTCGCCCTAGCAGTTAAGTCAGGGGGGACACTCATAATTCGCGGATTATTTAGTCTCCCCGAGCTTCTGGTCCGTCCTAAAAACACGTTCAAAACACCATTAGTGTTTTTTTATGTAAGCTTTTATTTCACAAAACTTCACATATGAAAGGTCGATGTACTCACCAATAAATCAGCATTGTGACAGAAAAATAGCCTCTC
>Ga0210059_1014932_pt1 | contig 11406 bp, 11 predicted proteins | sample Ectturendosymbi2_FD_188042 | JGI IMG/M metagenome (GOLD analysis project Ga0210059, IMG submission 188042) | Ecteinascidia turbinata endosymbiont from Florida, USA - Sample 2 (SPAdes) (version 2) | ecosystem: Host-associated > Tunicates > Ascidians > Unclassified | place: Key West, Florida... | reverse complement strand
TTGCGTTAATGATAACACGAAATGCACTGTTTTGTTGTCAAGAATGGAAGAAGCGCCATGGCACACAATTGGCCACGTGCATTGCAGAGGCACAGACACAGCACTTGACCAATTACTTCAGAAGAACCTTTTTGAACGTCTGATATTACACATTTAGAATGCAAGAACCGTGGAATGCACTTACGTGCACAGCCTTTCATGGTTTAAACGCCCACTGCACAAAATATTAGCCGTTGTATTCACATCGTTTCAGGCATACAAAGATCACACTCCAACCTGATCTCTGAGCATCTGTTGCTGCTTCAGGATCTGCTGCTCTTTCTCGTCGATGCGCTTCTGTTGCATCAAAATCTTTCCGCGCGAACTTTGTTCATGGTTTCCGTTCTGAACAAATTAACGAAACGTGTCAGGACCCACAAAGAAACTAAAAAAAATTCGCACCTGCGATCTGTACCCAGGGCTTCTGAGAAATTTCACCAGAGTGTACGAAGACCGATACTGGGCCTCCCGTCAAAACTTGTCTGGCTTGTTTCTATAGTCATCAGAATATTGATAAAACAGTTACCATGCTAAGACTAAGAAATATATTAAATGTTTTACGGCCAACAGGCTTACACTAGTGATTTTTCGGCTTGATTACAGAAAAACTTAGCGTGGGTACTTTCATCCCCACGGGCCTGGGCATGATGTTCCTCTTGTACCCCCCACTCGTAGACCCTGTCTGTACCGTTCACTCCCCTTGACAGTTGTGTTCTGCGACACCTCCTACAAATAAGTTGAGACTGAGTGCTGCTAATTTGTGATCAGGCGATCTGAAGCACACTGCACATCGTGGCTGGGACGGAGCATGCATAATCCACTGTTCCCGCATTAGTATTCAACAACTTCATCATCACATACTGGTTAGACACCAGTTTTTTTTCGGTCATATACCGAATTTTTTTGAGTAACCGAAAGAAATTATGTCAATTTGGTCACAATGTCGGAAAATATAGACTAGAGCAAGGGTCCCCAACGTGGTGCCCGTGGGCACCAGGTCGCCCTCACGGACCACGTGGGTCGCCCGCGGGCCTATTCTAATAATAAAATTAGCATGATCAATGTCTTCACAGTTAACGAATATCAATACGAAAATAAGTGAAGATAAATTTAGCAAAATTTTTATTTTTTGAAGTGTGCAACAAACTAGTAGCCCTTCGCATTGATTGGTACACAAGACGTAGCTCGCAGTTTCAAAAACGTTGGGGACCCCTGGACTAGAGGAAACTGTTACGGCAAGTTTTAAGTGTTATCAGACAAACGACCGAAATGTCTTAGCAAAAAAACAGGTCAGACACAACCTTCCACCTCACATATTGTTCTGCTTCCTTTAAATAAACAAATGAACAATATTACTGTGCAAACCAGTATTCCTTGTCAGAATATTCAGCAATGGATTACCTCCACAGACTTTTCGTGATCATCAGCTTCATCTTTCTTTTGCTTAGTCAGTGCAGCGAGTTTTGCATCTTTTGCTTTTGACTGTAAGCGAGCTTTCGATAGCTTTGCTTCAGTATCCTGAAAAACGAGCATGGATCAACATCTTGCGCCACTTTGCATAAAAACAAAGGAGATCCGTGACAACATGGAAAACTTTCAACCACAAGTTTTTAAAGAAGCTTTTCTAGTCAAACCTCCAACAATAAGTATTCCTTCTGACTTGTGGAAGCACAAAAAATATTGTATGATGTTCATAGGTTCATGCTTAAAAACACAAAATAATTCAGAACATAGTTTTGAAATTCAATCATATCATAATGACAGAGTTTGATTATCCTCAAAATAGTCACTTGCAATACTTTGCAAGTATCCTGCTTACTATCAGCAGAGCAGTGCATTGTTCAGAAAAGTACCATTTCAAACTGCATATGCTATGAACACTGTCAAATTGCAGTAAACCAAAAGAACTTGTTTCCAACTAATTTACACTTTATACCAACAAAAAAGCTTGTGTAAATATTGTCGCACATTGAAATAATACACAAATATATCAAAACATGAAACACAACAATGCAGCAGTGACAGTAATAAAACCATTTGAGTCTGATGGCGTCTTTAATAACATGTGCAAAACGTGTAGGAACATCCAACAAAGATAGTGAATACAATGCTGAACATGAACCTTGAGCAGTTTAGATTTTTCAGCAACTTCTTGATCCTTTTTCCGAATCAAATCTTTCAACTGTTCGATGAGGAGCTGCTGCTGATCAGAGTCCATCTTGTAAAGACTTTACTATACATCACAGTGACATTGCTAAAAGTTAGCACCTAGTGGTGATGATTTCAATCACTGACAGTTGATTAGAATAACACTAGGCATGCGTTTAAGCCAAAAGATCAAATGGAGTTCATTGCCTTCACATTGTCATGTAACAATAATGTAAGCGCAAAAATTTTACCAAAGAAGTACAAAAAGCCAAGAATTGCTTCAGTGTGGACAAGCAGGATTTCAAGAGAATATACTTTGTTGTTCCATGCATCTCGCAGGGCTATTCAAGGCAGGCTGCTAGCCAACTTTCCTCCCAGCAAAAGATTGTTCTGGCCATGTTCACCTTCCTATAATGGACCTCATACATGATTCTAAGACCATCTTACTTGAGCAAATGCATTTGTTATGTATTCTGCTACTACAAGAAGAAAGCTTCCTCACCAAAATGATAAAATAGACCAATGCACATTTGCTTGCACCATATTTTATTTCTAGCTAAAACCTAGGTAGTTATTATGTGCAGCTAAACTACACAAAATGAAGTTGCAATACTCACAACCCATACAAGTTCTTAGCACATCTTGCCTTGGCAATGGCCAGCACCACTGTTTTTGTTTCTTTTCCAACTAAATCATTAGGAAACATACGACAATCTGATCAATAAGTTTTGTCATAAGACAGCTCACGAAGTAAATGATAACGCACATCAAAATGTGGATGAAGCACAAAACATATGTGACTAATAAAGGAAACAATGCAAGAAGAATTGAGAATATACACTTGAAGAAGCAAGGTAGACACACAGGTGAGAAAAGTGAATGACAATGTCAGAGCTATCCCAAAGCCGTTACAGGTCAGGAGGTGGAAAGCTATGCAGCAGCCATGATAGTACAATGAGAAAGTGGGTATCAAAATTATATGACATATAGCAAAAGCAATAGGAAAAAATCTACTTATAACAGGTTTGGCACAATTCAATAATAGTTTCACTGAGTAATTCAATGCTTTCACAACTACAACATAACATGGCTGTTGTGTCAGTGGTAAGATTTACTTTGTCTGGAAGACTAGTCACTGTTATTTTCAACTTCATGCAATAAATTTTTACAAACACTTGGCTTAACTCCTGTGACTAAGCACACTGTTTTTGCTGCTTGTCCAGCATCTCTTATTGGTTTTATGAACATGGTTTGCAGCAGCTGCAAAGTTTTATTAAGAGTAAAAGCATAAAGTAATAACAACCGCACAACTAAAGCAAGGCAAATATTACCCAAAATACTGTCCACATGCAAAAACATACAATGTGTTAACTCATGTCTTCCAATTGATGGATTTTCATTGAGAAATGAATATTTATTTAATCAGCACTGCTTTGCCTAGGTAAAGTCAAAACTACTCAACAACTTACTAAGTACTAAAAGCTTAAAATAACTTATCCCTTCTTGCAAATGTCCTTGTACACTCAACTTAAATCTGATTTTATGGAGAGCGTACATCAACCAACATTCAGTTACTTCTGGAAATCACCAGATTTGAACCTGCATCTTACACTCACATTCTGGTCACAAAACTTTGTCACATTATTCCAAAGTTGAAATGTCAAACCATTACAGTAACAGACATCACGAAAAAGATTACTTGCCTTATAGTTCAGATCAGGTCATTTGTACAACACAGTTGAAAATGAAGACAAGCATGCCAAGTTTCATGCATTACTCTGGCAAATATATGCATATATATTGTACTAAATAAGCACTATATATGTGATATAGCGCATCTTAAAATCTAAAACCACTGACATACTACATCAATATGTAAAAGTTAGTGTCTAATCTCTGCTTGGGCTATTTTGCCAAATCGAAACCATATCCAGCTTTGTCCACATACAATGCTGAGTTCGTGACACTAGCAATGGGGTGAACCTGGTCAAGTGGAAAGTGTCTATTCCTGCTAAGGTGTAAGTGGTCATCGGTTCAGCTCTCACCATTGTTGCTTTGGCTTTGCTAATAGATGTGGTACTTTGGAAAAAAGCATTTTTCATGTACGTTTTAAGAAGTTTCAAAAACCAAACATGGCTTTACATTTTGGATTAGGGTTTAGGACTAGGGTTTTAGGTCATGTGACAAGGTCAGTATGCTAATCCAAACATATAGTACTTGTCATGTGATCAATTCAACCAATTGGGTTTGGCTAATGGTAAAATAGCTCCAGCAATACTTTTGCTGCTGATGGCAAAATAGGCAGTGCCTATGTGAAATGAACTTTATGAAGTCCATGGTTTTCAGTTTCCTGTCTTATCTTTTTGCAAGGAAAAGTGATTTAAGACATTTGTACTGATCTAACTCATTGATATTTGGATTGCTGTATCTTTTGAAAACATTTCCTGCTAGAGGCATATAACATCAATCTTTCCTAGCAAGTATATGTTATACATTTTAAAGCACTGTAGTACAAATGCAATGAATAATCTATCTCCAACTAAAATGTCTCCACCAAGGTATATATGCACAACTATAAAAAAATTCTAAACTACATCAGTCTATATTGAAGTAAGTACTCTCCATCTATACAAAAAGTCTTATCTTGTTGTTTGTGTATTTTTGCGTTTTGGTTTTCTCGTTGCTGCTGGTTTTCTTTTGTTTTGCAGGAACTGCACGTCTTTCCCAGTATTCCCACATATCACTTCTGGCGAATAAAGAAATTCAAAGGCAACACCTCTACAGATTGGATCCCAAGAGTACCAAATCAACCATCATCCAAATGCAAAAAACACTGCAAACAATTTGTAGAGCTTGCTTGATGCGAAAGGGTTATGACAACCCGGGCAGAGTTTCATTTTAGCTGGGTTTATACTTTCTCTGCCACGCCTAGGTCCTTGCGGATCTGAGCAATCCATCTACCGAGAGAGACCGGTTGCGACCCAGCACCCCCTGCGTAACTGTGTTGATCATCCAGCAGCTCCTTCCCATATATATGCACCACCACGAGTTGAAAGTGGACAGTAACAAAACTAATTTAACTGTTCAGGGGCATCGACTCGACAACCTTCCGGTTCCTTCAATGCCCTGGCGTCCTTGCACTGATTTGTTTTTTTTCTAGCTGAATATTAATTATTGCCAAATAAAATCAACTCAACAACTCTATACTACATCAGTCTATGCAAAAACTCCATTTACTATAACACAACAGCAACCTGTGGCAGATTTAACTTCTGCTGTTCAGAAACTGCATGCTGTCTGAGTTCCATTAGAACGTCAAGAAATACAAATCTGTTAGGAGCATCATCTGCATGAGGTTCACCAAGCCATATTTGTATGAATGGTGACATTAAGTAGCATTGTTGACTTCATGGATGGTTGGCACTGTTTTAAAGATTTTTGTACCCGGCATAACCACTATTGTTTTCTGACAATATTTGTTAAGCCTTCCTTTTTCTCGCACTTCAGTTTAATTAACATGGATACCAACTAATACACGTATTCTAAAGTACTGCCATGGGGCGCAGTTGCGTTCATTTGATTGTGGGCAAGGAATGAAGGATATGGTGGTAGCCCACAATGGAACAATGCAATGTGACGCATCCTGTAGCAATAGCATGTAATAAGGTCTTTACGTCTGAACTAAAGATGTAAATAAAAATAAAATAAAGCATGCCACAAGCAAAGTACGCCACACTTGTACTTAAATTTTCTTACTGTAGTGCACAAATTGGATCAGTTCGAACGAGAAATTTGTGTACAACTCAATTTTCAGCCATACAGGAATACCAGCCACATGGGAGTTTCAAGAATGGTTTTAACGCTTCTTGCAATAGGCCGCATCTTATTCTTAAAACAACTAATGGACTCCGTGCAGTGCTCGTGTGTATACCGAAGCGAAGCTCCCACCTAATAATGTCTCGCCCATCAGTCAACCCTCCATTATTATGTTGACACGTGACGTCACAATGATACGCGTAACCAACTTCAAGTCCGGTTAGAAAGCAGCCGCTAAAGGGAGCTAGCACCTACATTTGAGCAAAGTAACTAACTTTGCATTTGAGCAAAGCAATGTTGCCAGCCCAGCGTTTTTCCCGCGAATTTAGCCTTGTTTTTTGGCGGACTTGCGGTTTTTTTTAAGCCTTGCGGGTTGCTTATTTTTGGGTTTGTTTTAATTGAAATTTGCTTGTTTTTTGGGCTTGTTTTTTACAGATTTCTGTTTTGCAGATTGCTTTTTTATCAAATTTTATGGCACTTTTGGTGTTTCATTTTACTGCCAAAGGCATATTGGGCGTGTTTTTATGAAAATTTGCTTATTTTAGGCTTGCTTTTTCGGATTTGCCTTCCTACTTTTTTATATAATTTTCTTGTTGATTTTTCGTTTTGTTGAATTATCCTGCCAACGCATATTGTGCTTGCTTTTCCGATAAATTACCTATTTTTGGCTTGTTTTTCAAATTTATTTGCTTATTTTTGCAAAATAACCTGACATCACTGGAGCAAAGTTACTATAAAGACTTTATAGTAACTTTGCATTAAGTCTTTATAGTAACTTTGCGTTTGAGGTAAGAGAGAGCTACCAACAAATTTGTTTAGGCTATCACCACAAACACAAAAAGTTAAATCTTCCATTTTCCGCTCCTATTCGGCTGCCTTGCAGTAGGGTGTCAAATGCAGGGGCGTAGCGAGGTCAGATGGCGCCCGGAGCAAGAAGCAAGTTTGGCGTCACCATGTTTGAAGCTGAGGTCTTTCGAAAGCAAATATACTGTATTGAAGAAAGTACCTGTGACATTGTTGGGGTTTTTCGGCGTCCCCATAGACTTGGGAATTGTGTCCCCATTTCCCCCTCATTACAACCCTGGTCAAATGCGGTGTTGCAGCAGCAATGCTGCGTCACCCTACGACACTCCGCATAACAGCAACACTAGAGTTTTCCCCACTCGACTACGTAGACTGCTATTACTGCTACGAATTCAATGTTTTGTGTGGCGAATCACCACGCCACATCAGGACAAGTTATGCTTTGGTGCCACCAGCCGCGAACTTTTTTATCCCCTCAATTGCCGCACCTGGTCCAACTGCCTCCAGCCGTTAGTGCATGCTCCTGTACTCGGAAACAGGCTCTATTTCTCACAACCATACCCTACTGATGTATTTTTAAAATGGAGAAAAGATAGGTTTTCGGTAGTTCGGAAAATTTTGCAACTTTGATAGATTAAGCATCTGTTGCGGACAACTGGGTGCTGAACATTTAAAAGAAAAAAAACTGTATCGTTGCATGGCCATATTTTCGAATTGCTGCATCTTCAACTTCATTATAGGAACATACTAAATTTACAAAAATTAACAGTTTACTGGCAAAGAAAAGATTTCTTGCATTCTTACAATGATCGAAATTAAATTACTCCTGTGTAACAATATTGTAACCTAGTAGACTATGACATAGGTGTAGGCATATTTTTTGGGGTGCGAAGGAATTTTGTCCGGATTCTCGCAAACGTGCCCGAAAAACACTTCAAAAAAGCGTCTTCCTAAAAATTAAAAAAAGCTCTTCATGTCTATTCGGGCGCCATTATTTTCAAACCAAAGCATGTTGGACGCCATTTTTGCTCAGATTTTCAGGGAGTTTCAGAAGGTTCTCAGAGATTTTAGAGGATTTTTCCCGGATTTTATGGGATTTCTCCCCGATTTTCACCAAATCAAAACTTTTGGAGGTGCGGTTGCACCCCCTGTACCTCCGCCTCCTACACCAGTGGACTATCAGTAGAGTGAACTCAGCGATCTCTATTGTTGCTGGTTGCTATCTTGCTTGCTTGTTGCCCCAAATATTTACGTCGTTCCCTTGTGCTTGCCTCTGTAGATCAATGTGATGCAGGTGACTGTAACAAACGAAATGTTACCACACGTCAGAAGTTTGTGCAGTCGAAAATGAAACTGGTGGCAGAACAATATGAAAAGAACAGCGATTCGTAGACAGGTTAACTGAAGAGAATCAGTTATTCCAACTGAAAATTGTAGGCTACTGTGATGTGCTATGACTAACCATTTTTGTGTTCTTGTGTTGTGCGATTTCCCTCATGATATGGACCATGAGACAAAATAAATATTGTTTTTATGATTACAGAATTTTTAGAAGTAAGCAGAATTTACATCGCATTCGTTTTTCGTTCTGCGAACCTGCAAGCACTTGGACTGGTTGGAAAAATTCGCGTCACAAATAATTCGTCAAATGCAGTGTCTCTATGCCACATGGTTTTCGTTGATATTCGCACAAGAGTTGAAAACATCTTGAAGGTCATTTTTCACGGATCGATTTGTAAGTTAGCCTACCTACATTATTTTAAAAAATAAGATTTTGACAAACTGCATGAATTTCACTTCTTATTGGGAACCTAGGTCACATATCCACAATCTCAATCATGATGCCAAGGGCTATTATGTTGCATGTGGATTAGTGACAAAAAATCTAACTTCAATATTGCGGATGCCGAAATGAAATTCTGTGCAATTGCAATGACTGAGTATTGTAGCTAACTTACTTTTAAACTTAAGTTAGCTTAAGATACTAGCATTCTTTCGCAGCTGGTCAGGTCAGAAAAAGATCTGCGGGATTATGAGCGGTCGGCCTCATTTTCCTCATCTTGTCGTGAAATTCGCGGACAAATCAAGAGCATCCGCCAGGTTGTCGCACTTGAGGCCACGGCCATTGTTCGAGGTCGTCAGTAACATCAAAAGTGGCCAACGATAAATCACTGCAGTCACGTCGCGATTTAAACGCTAATCATCCTTTTCCGGTATTTTTAGTTGGCCCCACCTATAGATACGCGTCCTGCAGTTGTCTTATATAACGAAAACAAAAATCTTTCCCCACTAAAAATGTATTATCCCCCAATTCTTAAAACCTGGCTACGTACCTGTGTTCCAGCGCCATCGTTGGGTTGGGAATTTATCACATGGTTTTATTTTTGCTTTACTAGGATACTGTCACGGCCACAAACATACACAAATGAATATTAAGCTCGTTTGTATTGGGAAGTCCTGAAAACTTAGTCCCTTCGCATTTCATCTTGCCATCAGGCAAAGGAAGTGTGGCAGACTGCGGTCCAGCCTGCAACAGCAACCTGTACGGTTGTTGATTTCTGATGGTGGTTAGCCTAACGGCGAGCATGAATTTGTAAGTTCCATTATTTGCAATTTTGCCGATGAGCCACGAAGCAGGCAAGTTACTGCCTTGCAGATGTTGGTAGAAATTGCATGGGAATCGAACAATAAACTTGTCGGCTGCTGTGGTGAGAGATTCCTCGAACTTTGCAGCTAATCACTCGCTTACCCAAAGGAAAGCTCCACTTCCAAGGATGGAGCTCGTGTATTTATCCTTAGCAGCTTTGGGCTCATTTTCGATAGCGATTCTGTGCAGGCCCGTAACCAGCTTGGGACACCAGGGGGGGCGAAAAGTTTTCTGAGAGGGGCCACATTTTTCAAACTATGTCCAACACATTTTTCCAGGGAGGGCAAAAAACTTTTTAGGGGGGATGAGGTCCCCTAGTTACGGGCCTGATTTTGTGACATCCATATTCGGTCAGCCGTGACCGTAACAGCCATACGCTGCTTCAGTTTTGGACAGAGAACATTATGTTGTAATAAACGCAGAAAGACTTCAAGCATTTGGTTGATCGCGATGACATATTGTCGTAAAATCAATTTAACAATATTCAAAGATGTTCTAGCGAAGACAGTTTTTATGAACAAAATCAAATCGCACAACGTTGTCAGAATTTTTATTATATTTCTTGCCATGCGCTGAGACTTCGGTTATATAGTACGAAATTACACCTATTTGGCGATAACGCTCACTTGAAAAGTGCAATGTTTGATGATGGAAAACTGTTTTTTATCCTCAAGATCAGGGCCGGTTTTAAGCCGATTTGACCGATTTCTTCTAAATGGGCCCCGCGCCAAAGGGGGCTCCGCGCTATGCCTACTAACCAACACAAATTTACACTTTCTATCGAAGCTGCATAGAGCCGGCGCGGGGTCCATTGTTTTTAAGGTGATTTGAGAGACCACAACGGTTCTCAATTTTTTCCAACGGTCTCTCAAAATACAGTATAAACTCGTTTTACTACCACCATCAAAATACACGAAAACCTTGCTTTGCAGTCACCTCGGTATTCAGATAAAACCGTTGCGGTCTCTCTGGGTATCTCAAAACGTCTTTGCAGACAGCAAGGTCAAACTTTAAGAATAACCCTGGCTGGCCCCATATATAGTATTTTGTAATCGTGGGGTCCCTGCCAACGAAAACCAAAATCTGAGTGAACTGCCCGGTTTCACCCTCACCAAATTCTTTGGTAATAATGGTTATTGCATATCTTCAGTAATGTGTAGCCAAAATTTTTTCATGGCATCTCGTGAGGCAGAAAGGGCTTAAGTTTTGAAGCTATTTTCTGTTTCATTGAAAAAGCGTTTCGCTTTTATCAGGTCAGATTTCAATAGTTGTTGCAAAATACGGTTCGATAGCTTTCATATCTCAATAATTACTACTACTTGTATTCTGAAGGCACCGTTTATTTCGTAATTGCAAATGTGTGCTGCTTCATCAGTCTTTTAATAGCGTTGATCATGTTCCTTCTCGCAGAGATTTCATGAGGCAAACACAGATTGACGAAAACTATTGAAATAAACGTAGTTTCAACTATGAACGACTATGTCAAGTGTGCAAAAACTAATGATTCTTCAAATTGTAACATAAAATTACTAACAGTAGCAACAGGAGTGACAATTTGATTCAAGTGAAGTAAGCCTCATGATGTTGTTGTGGTGAAAATTGCATCGTGAATTGGTAGCAGAAGTTACCGAAACGTCTGCGAAAATGTCGTTCACATCTACTGCTTTGATTTCAGTGTTAAACAGAAAATATTTTTTTACTTCTCCGCTATATTAAAACCTGCTCTAATAAACTGTTTGTACTCTTTTAATCGGTGCTGCATTCAACTGATTTCACTGTAACCATTTTTCACGTGTAAGTATATATTGATAGGCAGGTGTTATACCGATTTCCACCATTCTATTTGAATAAGGACTGAGGATGCGTAATTTTACGTGAAATCGATTTCCTATTAAAAATTTGCTGATCGATTCCTTGCTTACACCCATCGTGGAAAGTACATACTTGAATAG
>Ga0210059_1014931_pt1 | contig 11406 bp, 4 predicted proteins | sample Ectturendosymbi2_FD_188042 | JGI IMG/M metagenome (GOLD analysis project Ga0210059, IMG submission 188042) | Ecteinascidia turbinata endosymbiont from Florida, USA - Sample 2 (SPAdes) (version 2) | ecosystem: Host-associated > Tunicates > Ascidians > Unclassified | place: Key West, Florida... | reverse complement strand
TTAAAGTCTCATAATCTCCGTAACCGCTTGGGTTGTCGCGATCGAAAAACTGAGTCCATGCGTGGCCTTCTGCACACTTTGGTTCTGTAATATTCAAATTGGTCGATTGTTATGAAAAGTTTTTTGGCAAGCTGAGTTTGTACATACATTGTTCTGTAGAAATTGACGATTGTTGTCACGTCTTCAGACGTTTGAAATATTAATAGTTTCCCCATTGGAAGCATTGTAACATGAATGAATATCAGAGTTTTTTGGCACTTTATTTCTTTTGAAATCGTTGTCAGTTTAGTCATATATATATTTTGTCACTTCTGTTTACACAAAATATATTATCCATCAACGATGAATTCTTTGCTACGGAAATTAGTGATGAGCGTATAATATCATATGCATCATATCCGGCATCGTTATCGCAGTTTTCTCAATGAAATACCTATTTGATTTGTTATAAACGCAAGGTGTTCAAATAGAAACTGTACGCCTTAGATATTCTGCTCCTCTCCAAAGAACGTGCGGAAAAGATTTATCATAGCAATTATTTAGAAAGATTAAAAGGTGAAAAGGCGATACAGTCCATAACCTTTGGTGTCATCTTGGATTTTTTTTTTTCAATATTCACTGCTATTATACGGTTGGAGAATACTGCACACGCGTGGGTATAACGTGAAGATGCCAATTATCAAGCAAAGAAAGGTATGCTGCAGTGTCTTGCCCTGCAATGTCGCAATTTGTGATTCTTTTCTTGGAAAAGGCTAAAAGGCATGATTTGAACTAAACTTATGAGAAATGTGAAAGTTTGCTTCAAAGTATGTACAGGGTGTTTTGAAAGACTTCTTACAATCATAGAATGGATTAACTCTAAAATTGTATTTCAAATTATTTTAAATTTAAACTAATGTACATGTGCGGAAAGAACTGAAACTTTTATGTTTTCTATTTCATGCATTTATATTTCAGGTATAGAAATGAAATCCAATTTGATAGAATGAGCGCATTGTGCGTTAGTGTATGCTCGAACGACAGAATTTTACAGCAGGGTGTCGAACAAATGATCCCCGTGCCGGAAGTGGATGACTGCAGGCTTTTCTTAGCATGTCGAGATGACACTTAAAAGTGCAAATATTGCGAACAAAATTAAAATCATTAAACAGGATTTGGTAAATACAAGCAACTGTTATTTCAATTTTTCCCCGATGTTATTCTCTTTCATGCACTCTTTTTTCTTCTGTCTTGGCAAAGCTCTCGTCTGTTTCCCTAAGCTCTTGCAGGCCAAACTGTGTTATTATGATGCTACATGATGCGCAACAAATCGACCTTCACCTTTATCAAAGTTGTCATTCAAACTGCTGGAACGATTTCAGTTTTGTTGTCACTTTTTGCGTCACCCGCACCCTGTGCAAGATGTCTTCGTCAAAAATGAGGAAAGTCGATACAGTGCACAGAGAATTTCAAGAACAATTTTCCTGTTTCTATTTATTCAGTTTATTTCTGTAATGAGCATCAGTAAAACAAAGCTGGCTCATATGTTCTAAACTGGGCAGCTGCGCAAGATTTCCCTTGTGATATTGATGTGGAGAGAAGATGCCAAATTTTATGTAGAAATTGAAAATAAGACTTCATAAATGCTTTTCATTATTTTTCATTGAAAATTAGACAAGTGGGTTTAGACGGGTCTTGAGCCTAATCTTGATCCTGAAATAAAATCAATTTGACATCACTGCTTTACAGGGTGCATCTGAAAGAGAATCCAGAAGAAACCACCAGCTGCAGTACAAATTTCGAAATGGTGCAAAAAGTTTGTTTACCATAAGGCCAAAAGAACTGGATTACTACAGACACCGGAAGAAATAGTTAAGAACGTTTGGGAAGCACTTTTTCGAAGCATTAGGAAGTCGCAGAGAGTGTGCACATTGAACATTTATGAAGTTCTTTATAAAATCCACATAGGTTCGAATTTCTCAATCACATTTTTATTAATAAGTCCTGTTCTACTAACCATCAAGCCTATTTATGTTATACGGCTAAAGTTTGTAGTTTGTTCAAATATGTAAAACTCAAAACATAATTCAAATTTTGGAGCATCCTGTAACTGTAACAGGATGTAGATAGAAAGCAATGATGCACAAACAACAAGCCAGTGGTTTCGAGATGTACACTGCACACGTGCTTCAAGTAATCAACTCTGTGGTGTCAAGTTGTTGCTAAATAGATTGGCGATTACACTGCACAATGTCCGCAAAAAAAAACTATATGCAGCCCCTTTAAAATTTATTTCAACTTACCTGATGGGCAGCAAAAGCGGACTTTGTAGTCTCTGCACTGTCCTGTATTCTGCGAGTTGACGCATTGAAGCCCATAAGTTGTGCTTATCGTTACGACCTGGTTGGCAATATAGTACGGAGCATTGTTGCTGACAAGTCTCGCGTCGATGGCGGTTGGTTTTTTGCACAATTTACCAGGATATTCGTTCAGGAGATGGGTTAATGTTTCGTAATCTCCGTTACCCGACGGGTTGTCGCGATCGAAATACTGAGTCCAGTAGCCTCCGTTGCAAACTGCATAGTTTCAAGAACTTGTGCGAATTACAGATAGTTTCAAACATTCTTTGCTTCTTCTTATTTGCCTTTTAAAAATGAATTTTGTACTTTATCGTAGGCGTTTATACTGAAAAGGTAAAAACAACTTTGCAAATGCTGCTATTACCCAAATAGAAAAAAATAACATTCTGAATACCTGGATTAGGGAAAGTATGAACACAGCTTAGAAAAGCTGTGATTATCATGGATTTGAAAAGCATTGTGACTTTGCCCTTATTCAGTGCAATTTCCTGTAAAATAAAAACGTATTTTTATCTTATTGAAAGCAGTAGCAAATGAATTGAAAATTGATTACTCTATCAGATTTGATTATTTGTTAGAGAATTATTGTTATGATTATTATTGCAGAAAATTTTGTTTTTATTTCATTTTTGCATAATAGTGATCTTGTACTTGGCTTCTCTAAAGATATTTGACATACAGTATTTAGGAATCTTTTTCAGCTAAATCTTTTTCAAACTAAGGCGCAGGCTGGATGCTTTATACATTAGCTGCAATGTTCGCGTTTTTTGCAATGTCTAATGATTCTGTGTTTTATGATCATTTAGCACATGAATTTTTAGATCAACGAAAAACATTTCTTGTTGTCACAAGCAGTTTCAGGCAACAAGATCATATACCAGCATCCAAGATGGTTGTTTTCATACAACTAAAACGTATATTGCTTAAACCTCAAAAGATTATTTAGTTGGTCAATTCTTTGAAACAAGCCAAACTGCATTTGAAACAAAACTAGACACGATCTTCTACAAATTGTCATCAAACACACCTGTCAAAATTAACAGTTGGATTCAAGCTAACAACAGACAGAAAAATGTGAAAAACTTTTTTATTGTTCTCACCTTCGAAATGTTTGCTCGTTGCAGCGATCAATCACGATGAGGTTGATGAAATCTGCTGAAAAGTGAAATATTGTGCGACGCTTCAAGTATATATGGGTGCGAAAATCTTGCCTAAGGGTGTTTGTCTCCACCAATCGTTGTGCTTATGTGACTGAGCATCTAGCATCTTGCAATGACGCAATGAGATACGGTAAGCAACTGCTACCATGAAATTCCATTAAAAAAGATAAAGTGAAATTTTAAATGAACATTAGTTTGGTAATTAGAGCTTCTGTTCGTAAATAAAATACAGCAAGATAAATCAACCATCCCAGAATAAAACGTTGTAGAATCACTGCAGAAGAATTGTAGATTTTGAAAAACGCATTGTGTGAAATATTTTTATAATCATCATGTCGCTAACTAGCTATAATTCGCCAAAGAAAAATTAGGCAAATAAATATTGTGGAACTAAATTCACTTTGTGCAACTTGTGAATTCTACTCGTAACTTTTGCTGTTTCAAAATATTGCTGCACTCATAGTTTCCACACGTTCAACTTTCCATGATATATGCATTGCTTAAATACTATTACGAAACTGCCCATTAAACATCAAACGCTGAAAACAATCCAACCATCATTTTATAACCCGGAGAATTCCATAAAATTTTGTTTTAATTCTACAGAAGTGCCACTGTGTCATGTAGAAATTTCAAGTAAATACAGTTTGCATCAATCTCGGCATAAATTCGTTAAATGCCTGATCTCTGTTGCTGCAAGTTTTGCGATTGTAAGAAACTAACTTCGCAGTTTTAAGTATATTTAAGCAGAGAATTGAATCGGAGATCAACCTTTTGCTTTTTCACTAACAAAAAATTAAGAAACTACTCGATGTAGATCTTCACCAAATTTAAATTCATTCGCATTCCAACGCCATAACAGGGCAATGAAAACGGCCGTAACAACCCAGTCGCGTTTTTGCGTTAAGTATAACTTGGTTGGCGTTACAACAGGTATGTTGCGATCTAACTTCTGTGCACGATGCATCAAGATCAAGCGATGATGTAGCTCGAGGTCCAAACGTATTTGTGAGCATGAGACGCTTAGCCTACGTTTCATTTGCGATAATGTTGCATATGACGCTTCATGGCTTGCAAACAACGAAGGCCGAGTGCAAACAAGACGCGAATTGCTCAAGATGGAAACAAGAGCCATACACTTCGCTATGTCAAAGCTATGAATTTTGCCAGAACGTAACGAAAACTGCTCTGTGTCAGCTCCCAGCAAATGATAAGTTGATTGCTATCATCCTGTATTAACCGAATTTTATCAGCTGAAGAGCAGGAAGTAAAAATGAGGGAACCAAAGCGAAAGACTGTGGGAAGTAAATAAAATCAAGGCACATTGCAAATAAGATTAACGATGTTGAGGGCAAACGTTTACAATATTGCATGATGTCCCTTTCCAGAAAATACTAGCCACAGCATATATTGTCAGCTAAACGCCGGGTTTTGCGGAACAAAGATGCAAAGAACGACCTTGACTCATGTTGGATGTTACCAAAATACTGTTTACATCGTCGGGAAGGTTTGAGAAACACTGGTGCATACAGCACTGGCGCGCAAAGTGAATTAGATCCTGACGAAAAGAGGAAATCGTTCAACTATTTTCCAAAAGGGTGGAACATCTTTGGGTTGAACAGTCTACAATGTTGATCGCAATCCTGGTATAAAAAGGGTGGATTATGATCACAAAATTTTGTTCCATTGTTATGATGCAGTCCCGACATCATTATGTCGTTACTACCGTAATTGTAAGCAACAGAAAGAACATGAGGATCTTCCATTCCAAACCAGGTGCAGAAGAATGCAAGAGAAACAATTGACAGTTTAACGAGTGCCGACAGCTGGTTGGTTAGCTAGTTTGCTGAGTGGTTGGTTGGAGTTTAATTCAATGCTTTTTCTGAACCGTTAAAATATTCAACATTGTGCAAGTTAAAGTTTTTTACAGTTAAACATTCGTTGTTGTTATGTGCTTGAGAAGCGTGGATCCAGTTATGATATTGATAATACTCTGCAAAGCAGTTGCTATTTTAAAAGAAATTTCAAAAACATCTTATGCGCTTGCAGGGGCGGATCCAGAACGAGGGTTTGGGGTGATCGTCCCCCCTAAAACCTACGAAAGTAACTTTTTTCGCCATCGATTTTATTCAATTCGGAAAACAGCATTCGCGATATAAGACCATTTCCCCGTCCATGGTCTTGTCACAGCAGTGCTGCGAAGTATACTTAATGTCTCTTACAGTAGTGAACCCGTAATGAGACTTGACTGCCAAATATTACTGAAATCTCATCCCCTAAATCTATACTGGCTGGATCCGCCCTAGTGTGCTTGTGATCCGAACATTTTTTGATTCAACGAAAAGTAACAACTTTGCCAAGCTGTACCCAAAAGTAGGCCAGTTCATTCAACGCCAAATGCAGAACAGACAATTCGACAATTCCAAGCTGTTTTTCTCCAGATGCTAATCTTTGCACTTGCCTATCATTACGCTACAGTTTAACATTCTGCGGAATCTCCCACCTTCGTCAATACCGCATTTGCACAGGGAGTGATCATCAGATAACAAATTGGTTAAGGTTTTCCCCACCAATTCAGCGTCAATTGTTGAACCAAGAACTTTATATCGAGCACTCGTGAAAAATGCCTTCGGGGAAACAACATATCTGGTCAGCAACCGTCGCTTCTCGACGGCGTCTGCGAACTGCACTTGCTGTTCAGTGAAGGATCAGTGCCAGCTAGCGAGAACGATTCAACAGTTTTTGAGCTGATGCTATGTTGTAAAAAACTACAAAGCAACTTGCAAGATTTAACTTTCAGGACTATCGTGAAATAAAAATGCAAAGCAGTTCCCAAGATCAACTTTCCACCAAATTACATAATAAATTTTTAAAAGCATTTGTTGAAAACGCATCATTTTTCAACGATTAAAATTTACATTTGAAGAACCATTTATTTATTTCTTTACAATTCCATAATTCCAGATTCTGAGTTCTATTAGTTTCATGTATATTAACACCGCACTGATTTCCGGTATGTTCAATAAATTTGAGACTGATAAAGTACATCTTCGTATCTGAATACTGCTTTCTCTGCCAATTACAAATAAACTCGGTTGCTTTCCAAAATTTGAAAAAGTGTCAGTCTTGGTTTTGTTGCAGAATGCAGCAGCCTTATTCACCCATTGCAACATTTTATTTGTCAAATATTTAAACAGATCATTTGACTTCATTTGGTTTCAATCCATCAATAAGATAGATTTGCATTTTGAAGAGATGTACGCATTACGTGTATGTGCCAGAATGCAGTGACGCTATGTAAAAGTATTTTCGCCAAAGGGAAATATTTTGAAATAGATTCCTGCTATCAAAACCTGAAAACAGTTTAAAATTAGCGAAATATTTTTCATTTTATCCACAGGATATCTTTCATCTTAAGCGGTGGATTATCATTCTTCCATCTAATAGCTTTATCAATCCCTTGGCCAGAATATTTTTCATTTGCTTGTTGGACGCACTTATGGTATAGTTTGTTACGTGCTTATGTAAATTCCACTCAAAGTATTTTGCCATCCAGCATTCTGCGATATCCCGAAAAGGATGGTGAAATATTTCCTTACAAAGAGTGTTCAAATTAGGAGGTATATATACTTCTGAATAAGCATGCATTCCCCAAAAAGAGCTCTATTCCCAAGCATACTTACCATCTACTCTCCTGCTTAACAAGACAAATGTTTTTCACAACGGTCCAACGTTCTTTTTTGGTACAGACATACATGACGATGGTCTCAGTGAGCGGCAGCCTCTGTGTTTCATTTGCAATAATTATCAATTTAGCGTGAAGTTGCTTGGAACGTAAAAAATAATGAAGCGAAAGTCAGATTGCAAGAAGTAGATTTTTCAAGTTGATAGCAAGAGCTATATGTGCACAAAGTCAAAACCTTTTGCGTTCGACAGAATTTAACAGAAAGAACATTTTGTCACTGCCCAGACGTTAATTGAATGCCGATATATGAGTCATACACCATCAAATCAACAACAATCAGAAAAAATAAGAGGAACCCAAGCGAAAAACAGTGTGGTCGTGATTAAATCAAGGCGGGCATGGTAAATTATACGAATTTCGTTGAAGGCAATGGTTGCCTAATCTTTGGTAGTGTCTCTTTTGGAAATTCCAGTTTCAGATCGCGTTATCAGCAAAAGCGAAGTATTCGGAAAACCCCATTACGGATGCATTGTCATAAATATCATGCCACTTTATCTGAGCCTAAGAAGGAAAAATGAAATTAAATATTAAACGCATGACATCATGTAAACCACTATACACTCCGAAACACCAATTACAACGACAAAAATGTTTTCCTGCGACAATACCATAGTCACAGATTGTCAGCGTTCAAATTTCCTCAGCAATCTTACATAGGTGGTTTATAAATAGTGTGTTGTTTGCTTTTGTTATCAAGAACCCTTTGCCCTTTGCAAAGGTTGCATTTTTCAATGCAATACTCTTGTGCTTACCTTCAAGCAGCGACCATTACAATTATGGGTATTTTTTTGCGGAAATCACCTATTTTTCCCGCACGTAACGACTTCAACAATATTCTCAGGTTGAGAGTTTTAAATTTCAAATTGGGAAATGTAAGCCTTTGGCACAGAGGTTGATCCTCAGATATTAGAATCGTTGAGATTTTCCTTACAAATTCAGCGTCAATTGTTGAACCAAGAACTTTATATAGAGTACTTATGGAAAAATGTTTTCGGGGAAAAGAACATTTCTGGTCAGCAACTGTCTCTGCAAAATTTTCGCTTCTCGACAGCGTCTGAGAACTGCACTTACTGTTCAATGAAGGATCAGTGCCAGCTAGCGAAAACGATCAAACAGTTTTGGAGCCGATGCTGTGTTGCAGAAAGCTACAAAGCAACTTACAAGATTTAACATTCAGGGCTATCACGAAATAAAAATGCAAACAGTTCCCAAGATCAATTTTCCATAAAATTACTCAATAAAATTTTGAAACATATGTTGAAAACCCATTACATTTTTCACCACAAAGCATATGCTGAAGACCCAACTTCACATTTTCATCGTTTCAGATGCTAAGTAACTTTTAGAATGATAAAACGTATCTTCGTATCAAATATTTCAAAACTGCTTTTCTGTCAATTATAAACAAACCAAGTTGCTTTCCAAAAACATTCTATATGGGTTTTGTTACAAAACGCGGCAGTTGGTTTGGCCTGATTTTTCCTTTGCATCATATTATCTTTCAAATCTTAAAAAGCCTATTAGTTATGCTTCAATAAAATATACTTGTACTTTGAAGAGATATTTGTACAGTACAATGTAAGTTGCTATCATAATAACGACATAGTTTTGTTGTCATTTGTAACAACTGTCGTTGACTTAAATTAAAACTATTCCAAATAATCTGACGAGCTACCTTGATGGAAGCATAATAAGGTTCGGTAAATGATTAAAAGAATAAAATATTTCTGAAAGACAAAACGCCCACTTTTGAATGAGCGGTTAGGCGGATACAAAATATGGAAAGGTTGCCTTTTGCAGTATAATGACACCTGTTACGGCAACTTTGGCGTATTTGTTGATCAGCGAGACACCCGCGTTACGTCACTGATTACGCGCGTGTTCCTTGTTTTGTGTTTATCAACTCGGGCTGTGAATGCGACCGGGTTCAGTTCAGCTTGCGTTACAGTGAGACGCGACATTTGTTATTAACCGTGCTGACGGTGCGTTGTGCAACAGAATACATTTATTTGCTATGAACTCACATTGCATGAGCATGCGTTACTAAACTATTACTCCAATGTAAGAACTGAGGAGTCTACAACAGCGTTAAAATAGAAATGCACAGTAAGATCTCAGGTAATACTGTAGAAATGTAAGACCAACTCCCGATCAGGTAATCTTAATAATATACATTCTCCAACTTGTGTTCATTTCCACAAAATACTGCTGGCGAAGTAAGCCAATCACATCTCTAATATACAAAACCACATCAAACACTTATGACATTCCAGCAAGGTTTCTAAAACTGTTTACTAATATTTTACCTTCATTGTTACCACAAATGTTTAGGCACGTGGTGAATTTCCCAGCGTTAAAAATTACTCAAATTGTATCCCCCTAAAATAACCAGTCCCAAAGCTGGTATGGACTATAGACCAATAACCATTTTTCCAACCGTCTCCAAACAGTGGCGTGCAGAGGGGGGGAACGGGGCGATGGCCCCGGGCTTCCAAGGCAGGGGCAGTGGTGCACCTAGGGTTTCCCGCGCCCGGGGACAAAGTCAGTTTTGGCGCACCCACCCAACCTGTTCGTGGCAGCGTAGATGCGAAGAGTGTGTTGGTAGTTACGGGGCGTCAAAAGCTGACTCGGGCCCCGCATATAGTTGTTACGAGACCCATCTGATCATTTCAAATGACTGTGACGTCATGGATTTGACGTCGATGCCATTGAAGCTTGGAAATAATTAACTGTCGTAGAGTTAAGAATCTTATCGTTTCGCTTATCCCCACTTTGTATTTTAGGTCACGATTGAACACTCGAACTGTTGTATTGCGATATTCACAACTGCAGCAATACATTCGAATTTTAGCAACTGGTGAAAGAAACAGCAAACGCTAGGCAAAAAGCTCCTATCATCTGCAAACTTCTTCATGAATCTTAATAATGACAGAATTTATGGGGACAAAAATCTAATGATAACACAATATAAAATTGACCAGAGTTGTACCGTTGTTTTTTAAGGCACGATTTGTCAGAGCCTTTTTGAGATCCTAAATGCAACGTGCCCACTTGTTCCCATTTCTCTCGTCAGGCCTTATCATAATCACCGCTGGTGCGAGCTGTGGGGAAGGGTGGTCAACCTATGGCGCATGCGCCAAGTTTTGCGCATTGAATGATTTCAAGTGGCGCATTTCTGTGATCGTAAAGTAAGATAGTAAACTTCCCCAATAATTTTATCGTCTTTTGTTTCGTACAAATCCCTTGTGAGTTGCCTGTTAGCATCTTGAAAGAACGCTGATCATAATTTTTGGAAGAGAAAAACGAGCCACCTGAGGAAAGAGCTCTTTAACATGATAACAGCCGGCTATTTGATCTGGAATTTTTAGTTAATGTTACTGACCATCTCAATCGTATGAATATTAAACTTCAGGGCAAGAACAAATTGTTTCCTAACTTAATAAATCATATTAATACATTTAAGATGTAGTTAAAACTGTTCATCTCGCAGTTGAGGATATCAGCCAATTTCCGCTTTTAAAAGAGCAGATTGAAGGTACTGTTGCAGTGATCAAGTTAATGCAAAACTTTTTATGATTTTGCTAAAGAAGAGGACTGAATTTTGGCATTTATAAACTCATTCTTACTTAACGAAAAAAAGATAATGAAAATGCCAAGTAACATACAAGGTGGAAATCATCGACTTCAACATAAATTTAATATTGTAAACGTAATTTAATGAGCTTTCTTCAGTCCTGGTGGTTCTGACGTGATTAATTTCTAGTGATCCTTACCCGTAAAAATTTCCCAGAACTACGAAAATTCGCCCAAAGTTATATATATATCGTTTTTGAACGATTTTCACATACGAACAAGCATTTTCGTCCATGAAATTGATTAAAAGCAAAATGAGGACGCGATTAACCCATTCCAATCAAAAGAATTATCTGCTGCACTCAGTAAAAAAATGTAACTCTATAAAATCAGGTGAAATCAAAACAAGTTCAGAAGTCTCATTAAAAAGTAAATGTGAAGTTTGTCTGCTGTTTTACCAGATATTCCGTTTGCATTTAACATTATTACCTGAAAAAAACTAACGTTGTGAAATAACATCGTTATACAAGAAGTACCAGATGGCATGGCGCATTGGTACTCGGGTTTGAAAAATTGGCGTATGGTGTGC
>Ga0210059_1014930_pt1 | contig 11407 bp, 8 predicted proteins | sample Ectturendosymbi2_FD_188042 | JGI IMG/M metagenome (GOLD analysis project Ga0210059, IMG submission 188042) | Ecteinascidia turbinata endosymbiont from Florida, USA - Sample 2 (SPAdes) (version 2) | ecosystem: Host-associated > Tunicates > Ascidians > Unclassified | place: Key West, Florida... | reverse complement strand
AAAAGCAAGTTTTAACTTTGTTACCAATGTAGTCCTTGAGTCTGCAGTAAGCCAGTATCCTAGTTTTACAACATAAAGTTTAGCCACTTAGTTTCTTGTTGAAATTAATGTCACTGATTTTAAAGTAATCGTATGGCATTGAAGCAGCATGTAACATGGTAGAGCAGTGGTTCCCAAACTTTTTTACATGGTGGCACAGTTTCAAGGTTGTAAAAATTTTGCGGCACCCCTGTTGCAGTCCCGTCGCCATGGGGGGGGTTCGTGGGCTTAGCCCCCCCAAACAAAGTGCCAATACCCCCAAATAGAAATATGAAACACTATAAACCATTGGAGTCTTTGTCAAACTTTCAATACAGTAAGAGAGATTGCGGTGCATGAACTCTATTGTTGCTTGCTGCCATGGTGCGAAACTTTGCGCACATGCCACTTGGGATTTCCGATCGCAACACTAGAAGAATCACTGATTCCGAAAGGACATGAGACTTTATTTAAGTGCAATAATTTCTGCCACCTCATATGAACCTAATTGAGCTCTTTCTGACACAGTCATTGCTTTCTGAAATAGTTTTCTTTGCCTTGGATTAGCTTGCAACAATCTTTGAAAATAAACCATCGTTTTAGTTTGAAGGTTAGAGTGATTGGTAATGACGTGTCTTCTCAATTTAGTTGGAACCATTGCTTCATTGGGCAACTTCTGACCACAAACACACATCGCGGTCTAGGCATCTGTTCATCTCCAGTCCAGTGAAATCCGAATTCTAAATAATCATCGCAGTACAACCGGTGAAACTTTGCTGTTTTCCAACTGAAGTCGATTATGATCTTGATAGTTGTTTATTTTCCGAAGACTCACTTTTGTCACTATCAAGTTTTCTGAACTCTGCGGCGTGCAAGTGTGGGTCCGCAGCAGAGATGGACCAGACTTGGATTGGACTGGATCCGGACTATAGCAAATTTTGTTGAATTTGGATTAGATCCGGAGTGTAAAGCACTTCAAAATTTAGGATCCGGACAGGATTTGGACTGAGTTAATGGAAAAGAAATGGTGCATTTTTGGACTTGAAAAATTTTTGGACTGTGGTTGGACTTGGACAGTTCGAAAAAATCAGGACTGGATCTGGATCGCAACATATGATAGTCCGCTCATCTTTGGTTCGCAGATCGTTGCTCGGCAACACCAAAAATCAATCTTCGCTTTATATTTACTGTAGTGCAGCACTGTCGCTTCGCGGCACGGTAGGGGAGTCCTCGCGGCACAGTACCGTACCGTGCCGCGGCACGGCGTTTGGGAATCACTGTTAGAGCAACAATGACTGGAGACCACATGTAGTCTGGTTTTGCTGCAAGCTCACAGGTAGCTTCTGCCAGCTACTGAAAATTCATTGGACAGTTATAGTAGAGAAAAACATTACCTTTCTCTAGTCATGCAACAGCAAATTTAAAGAAACTGTTTTAATGTAATGATTTCCTGCACAAACTGACGAGATATCTAGTACAATGATTACTGGTAAAAGTTGCTTGTTCTTTTTTAAATAGTAACTGTGTTATCAGCATTGGGTTTTCAATGTAGATCACTGTAGACCACAAGCCATTCTTTTTGCAGTAAACATTTATATTGTGATGTAATGTTGTCCTAAGACAATGAAATGACAAGCTGTATGTGGTTTGTAAAGTCTGCAGCCAATACTGCATGTTTGCTATTTTAGCTTGTCTACATTACAACAGATAAACAATAAATTGATAGAAAGTTTAAAGCTTTGTTTGGTAATTTTCTGCTAGTTTTAGCTGAAAAAATGAAAATTATGTTTGTAGACAGACACATCACAACCAAAAATGCTTGCATTAGTACATGCAATGCAAGTTGTTAGACAATAGGCTGTCAGTGTCTTTATTCTGTTGAACAGGTCATTTCTTGATTTCATAATCTGAATTAGTTTGACCAACAAGCTACTGTTTGGCCTAGTAAAAGTAACTGCTTTGTATAATATCCAAAAATTGTCACCGCTAGAGAATCTATGTATTTTAATTAGAGATCGACCGGTATGGCTTTTTTCGGGGCCAATACCGATAGCCGATATTTCCAATATTTTTAAATATTGTTTTCTGCTTCATTATTAAAATTATAATGTATTCTATGCCTTATCTTTTTTCAAACACTTATAAATCAGGATTTATGAGCTGATATTTTTCAAATTGGTGCAATTTCAATATTTTGCTATGATTTTTAATTAATCTGATTAATGATGATGCTTTTGTTTTAGCTGCGACGGCAAACGCGTACTTCATGGTTCATCTTGTCTGCTTGTTTATGAAAACGCATCTGGTAGCGTTGCTGCAAGATAGCTGTCTTGACTTGGTTCGTAGTGGTTTCTTGCACAAGTTGTTTGGATGCATAAGGAATATAACAGCATTTTGTCAACACCTACTAAGACCGATCAAATCGGTCATTTTGGCCGATACCGATATATCGGTAGAACCCAAATATCGGCCGATTATATCGGCCAGGCCAATATATCGGTCAATCTCTAATTTTATCTCGTGAAAAACTTTCTTGGTGCACCCCTATTTGACCGTTCCCGAAAATGCATGGGGTGGATCTGTCACTAATAGGTAAGAGTAATTTATAGGTTGAATAATACCACTTGAATAAATGAATAATTTATAGATCACTTAGCAAACGAAGTTAGTAATTACTTCTTGTCTGGTCTGTATAAATAAATAAAAAATGTAACATGTTTTGCTTCTTAAGATCAGCCAAAGAAGCAGAGGCCAGTATTCAAGAAGCGTTACGTAAAGGGGAGACGTTGCCTTCTGAGAAACGTTTCGATTCGAATTGCATTACTCCTGGTATGTCTCTACTTGTTTGAGGTTGTTGAAGCAACCTAGCTGTGAATAAAAAATTGAATTTATTTGAAAGTACACTTTTCTGGCGCAAGCCGGTGTGCTTTGTGTGCAAAGAATGTTGTGGTTTGAAAGTTGCATAGCAAACATTTGTAGTCACAAAAAGTTGAAGTATTGGGACTATCAAATACTCTTTTTATATCCCATTGGTTGTTTGTTGTTGGCCTTCACGCAGTTATATGACTAGAGCATTTAAGTGCTGATAGCACATATGATTTTTCAGAAGTTGACTGGTCAATTGTTTTTTTTTCCATGATGTTGTGTCCTCCAAACAGCGCAGCTTGAAGGCTGTGGTATGATTAAGAACAGGTATAAGTAAGAACAGTGATACAGCGAGAAATTTTGTAAAGGGGAAGTCTGAACTTACAAAAGGAAAGTGCCTAAAAACAAGAAAGGAGAATTGCTTGTTATTGAAATAGCCAAAGAAGTGCACTTATTTACTGCATAAACAAGTGACTGTACCCAGGGTGTCGGAGTCGTAAGGAGTCGGAGGTTTTTTGGTCGAGTCGGAGTCGGATTTTTTTGTCCAAAGTAGGAGTTGTTAAAATACTCTAAGCAGCCAAGCTTGTGCAAAATCATGATCATGCTTGAGTAGTAACTAGTCTCCACAAAGGTGACGCAAGCGAATCAATCGAGCAAATTTTTTAAGCAAATCAATTTCACATACTTCCGTGGTTGATAAAACTCGCATACGATAAACAGAAGCGCTACAAAATTTTCATTTCTGAAAACGCAAATTGCAATCAACCAGAGTCATGCTTTAAGTCAGAATATTTTGAAGCTCTGCACAACCATATATGCGTGGATGTCCACCCCGCACATCCCGAAATGAATCACAACCATAGGCTACAGCAGCAGTTTAGCTGCAGAATCATTGTCAGTGTAGTTAGACACTTAAGTCCACAATGTCTTTAAGAATGTCCTTGCTGATGGGGCGGTTTTTATGCATTGACTTAAGAGCCATGCCAGTGAGGCGGTCACTTTCCATGGTTGTTCTCAGATAGGTCTTCAAATGCAGCTGCGTGCTGAAACTTCGTTCAGCAGTAATTGTTGAAAAAGGAAGTGCAGCTAGTATTTGTAGGAGATTCCTGGCATTAGGAAAAAGTTCTTGGTGACCGTCCAACAGTGCTGCAATTGTGTTCGACGGTTGTCTGCTACACATTTCTATTTTTGGCCCTTCGGTTGATTTCTGCTGAAGCAGTCGCCCCCCCTTTAGCGTTGTCGTTGTTACTCGCGCTTCACCTAACCTCCAAATCAAATACAAAAAGCAGAACAACAATTTATTTGCCATTATTCTGCTTTCCAACAATATGTCGCTGCCATACTCGCTCCCCCTTGCGAACCTTTCATACCCCCATGAGGGGCGCACCCCCCAGTTTAAGAACCACTGGTCTATTTGCTCTTCTTTGTTTTTGGTCAGCAAACGGTTACTCCGATCACCGGTAAAAGACTGGCAAAACTTTGGAAGCAAGCTCCAAAGCAAAGTGCATGTTGCTTGCGGCTTTTGAAACCTGCTGCCTAATTCAGGCATCAGCTGATCCATATATGGACCTTCCATGAACCGCCTGAAAAACGCTTCAGAGTGGTCAATGGAAAATTTTCCGGTTGACGCGTTGCGGTAACATGACAGCAACTTCAAGGTTATTGCTGAGAAGAATTTTGAAAACGTAATTGAAAACAATTTCTGAATCAAGTCTTCCGTTTTGCAAAAGTGAAAAATCTCCTTCCAGAAGTTGATTTGCTTGAGAAATATCTAGATTTTTCCTGTATCATTTTCAGTAATGGCAATAAAATTTCAGGTGTGTTCAATGACATGCAGAAAAACCAAAAGCGATGTGTTGCAGTTGGAGTTGATCATCTTGTTCAGCTAGACTTAGCGGTAATTATAAACGGTTTGATTAATGCGGTAATTACAAAACGGCTTAATAATTATAAGACTGAAGTTCGTCCAAAGTTTTGTAAATTGCCGGCAACAGTTCCACAAATGTAACAACAGAATAGTGTATTTCTCTCCAGCTAGTCCCGCAGTTTCACACAAAGGTGGTTTAATTTTTTCGACTAGATATCGGTGTTTCGGTTTGGACGAACTGTCACAGAATAGCTGTACGCTGCGCATAACGCGAAGTGAAAACAAATGCTTGCAAGAATACCCATTGCATTTCGAATCGAAGGTAGTGGCGATGCAACAAAGACCACTAGGTACGCAGTAAGCACATGGCTGCAGCAGCGCGTATATGTTGCTAAGGGATGCAGCATGTGCACTCTTGCCTGTACGCTTATGTAGGCACCGCTCATGTTGCTGGCTCCATCGTATCCTTGCCCCTGTTAAAAGTTAAAGTCATATCCAAATGCAAGAAAATTTTGCAATCCGGTAGTGCAGAGTTCCCCAACTGGTGCGTCGTTTGGAGATTGCAAGGGCGTCGCAAACTTACATCCACTCACCTTCACTACTAGTACCAAAATCTTAAAAAATTGTGATTCTTTTTTAAGAAAATGAAGCTTGGAGGGCGAGCTGGCCGAAAGTCGAATGTAAGCTCACCCGTTGATCTACGCAGTGCATGTAACGTGCAAAATTAAATGCAACCTAGGACTATTTTTGATGCAGTGCGTCGTTTCAATTTATGAATGGGATTAGTGCGTCGGGAGTTCATACAAATTGGAAGCACTGAGCTAGTGCTTCCCCAGTGGTACTAAGTGGCACGAAACAGAAATTCTTCATAATCTCGTGTTTTTGACAAAAGGGAGAGATAAGCTAGCAGGGTTGCTCAGCGTGACCATTATCACATGGTCTTGTCCGCTAATAGCTTGGGGGGCATCGCATTATCAGAAAGTTCGGTGGTAGTACCTCTGTAGCCCTTCGGGATTTGGCGCCTATACACAGATATGAAGAAAGCTGCTTGATTATTTCGCAAACCTCAAATTCGTAACTGTCTGATTTGATAAGAAATGTGTTGCTACGCCTGCAGATGCTACCGCCGAACTTTCTATAATGCACCCAATCCCGAACTGGAAGTTTAATGAAAAACTCCATCGAATAGATAAAATAAAACATCAGTATTTCTGAGTGGATAAGGTGCCAAGGGATGGGGATTAGCCCCTACAACCCTTCCCTACTTCACCTTTGGGTGATAATAGTAAATGTTGAACAAGGTCTACTCTATATGAATACTGTTTTGTCACTGGCAAGAAAGTTCTCTTTATGAACACAAGGGTCATTTCTGTTAATACCTTACAGGTACAATATTCATGGAGAAACTGCAGACGCAATTGGAATATTTTGTTAAAACTAAAATCACTCACGATCGTATGTGGCAAGGAATACACGTATATTTGTCAGGACATCAGGTATGTTGTTGGCTGTTACCTGTCACGGAGCTCTAAGAAACAAGTGGAACGTAGCAGTATCCGACACCGAAGTTGGTTTCTAATCATGAGGAAATGCCTTTTAGAATAGTTGGCTCATTTACTTGCGTTTTTAAAACCTTGAATCGAATCAAACAGCAGGTCTATTCACTCTGTCTTTCGCATGTCACGCTACTCGTAGAAAAAATACTGTGCTTTGTGTGGTGCTTATTCATCACACTCACTGAAGTTTGATCAAACCTTGGTGCGATGATCGGTGATTTCCCACGACCGAAAATCAATTAATCGTTCTTTCAACAGTCGTCTCTCTCCATCGTCTTAAGTCTTAACCTGTCAACGCAGGTACAGATCCTGATAGAACATTGTTAACCGCGTAGGAAATCTTTCACAAGGAAACAGATTTTCGAGCAAGGTGATCACAGTAAAACAATTACATTGCCAGACCTTGGTGTTTCTGCTGAAACTTTTGTGCAAAGCTCGAACGTAAATCGCACGTGTGTTAAAAAACGCTGTAACAAATGTTGTCTTTTACGTTCCATTAGACTCCTGGAGAAGGCGAACACAAAATCATGGAGTTTATCAGACACGAACGTTCTCAACCTGGTTATGACCCAAACACTAGGCATTGCTTATATGGCCTTGATGCTGATCTGTTAATGCTTGCTCTCTGTACACACGAGCCGCATTTTTCTTTACTCAGGTAATTAACAATGATCTTTAGCGGTACATTGTTTTGAGTACGGGTCATGTGACTTTGATACGTTTGCGAGTTTTAGTAAAGAGGGCACTTGCTCTATGTGCATGCTCCTGTATGTGCGCATGAGATTAATAACCTTGTTGGTGTCAAATTTTTGCATTAATGCGAGCGTTGGATTTTCCATATATCCTACAATACTATTAGATATTACGGAGGAAGTTTTTGCTATTGTGTGTAAACTAGTTTATTAAAATCAGTAGTGATTTGACTCCTTCGTGAAAGCCTAGCCCATAATTACATAATGAAAATTATTATCGTTGCTGCTTCAACAAATTGTACGTGCGTGATTGTCGTATAGTTTTGCTTCAATCTTGTTTTTCCTTACAAAGATGAGTTTGCGCTCCACTCTTGCACAGTTTACTCAAGACAGTCGCTGTTAATACCCTTATTTCCCGATCAGCGTGAAGTTTTTTCTTCTGACCACGGCGAATGCTTCTGCCATGAATTGACGATGTGTGCTGTCAAAACGTAGCAATTTCTTCTTAACTGTCTTTTTTCTGCTGACCAATTGTCGCTGCATTTTGTTCTACAGAGAAGAAGTGAAATTTACGCAAAAAAAGGGTAATGCAAAAACTTCACGAGCTGAAGAGACGACATTTCATCTCTTGCATATATCACTGCTTCGCGAGTACATTGATCACGAATTCGAATCCCTGAAGGTAATTTCTCCCTAGTTGTTTAATCATTTTATCATTATCTCTGTTTGGTCACAGGTATAAATTCGTTTATAATGAAAATTTGTGGTTTGTTTTAGGTTTGTGCAGAGAAGCCATTAGAATAGTGGCTGCCTACCTTTTTCAAAGCGATCCACATGTTAAAAAACAACTTCCGCAAAATCTCTTGACCTTAGCATATGCCTAATGCTAAAAGACATGCAGCGAAACCTTTAATGACCACAAAATAAAATTACTGATACGAAATAAACGATTTTCACTCAACCTGTATTGACCAGAAACTACAGCACTTCAAAGTCGCACATGAGAAGCTTGCGCTTTTTTGTCTTTTTAAGACAATGTTTAAATTAATAACAAAAGATTAAGTTGAATAAAAGAAGACTAAGTTTTACAAATTTTATATTTTATGAAAATTCCGTAAAACGCAAATAGCATTCGCAGCCATCAGGGCTGTCAAAAATAACCAGGCTACAACCACCAGAACTTAAGCAGCAAGCTGAAGTTTCACGTCGTAAACGAAAAGGCAAGCGGCCAAGTTCTTTGCGTCGTGGTACTTCCCACCAATTCAACCATCACTACGCGGCAGTTCAATATTGCGCAAATTAGAGATAAAATTTTTAACATCCTTGGGTCTGGAAAAACCTGCTTTAATAAGCGGTTTCTCCATTATCCGTGTCGTGTTTACACTGTTCAGGAGAACCGGTACTCTTCAGATCAATCTTGCCGACTCATGTTCCGCTCGCTTCACCTTTCTCTTTTTTCAAATGTTTCCCGATACTCATGCCTTCAAACCAGCTTCCTTGCTTCTGCAATCATATCGTAATTATGACGCAACACAGGATGTTAACTTCAAAGAGTTCGTGGACTGCGCGAGTGCGCACAACTGAATTTCGTCGTGTGAGCAGATGGGGGCAGTGTTGCCACTCGTAGGGAAAAATCCCTACAGTAGGGATTTTTAGGCTTTTGTAGCGAGTAGGGAATCCCTACGGGAAAAATCGCTATTTTGTAGGGATTCGTAGGGATTTTTGTGTTTAGAATTTTTATCGCTTTGTCTCTACCTTTGTGGCACTTCACAGACGTGTTTGGTCGACAATTTATTATTAGTACGCTTGCAAAACGCACTGGAAAATGCGATTTTGCCACTTTAGACGGCAATAGATCCTAGTGGTACTGGGTTATTTTTGACGCAAGGACAGCAGTGTGGCCAAGTTTCTGGTGGCTAGAATTGCATTCCGCTGAATGAAAGCCAAGGCTTAGCCTATAAGGTGTAGCCTAGTCTATTCCAATTTGCAAAGACTGCAGTACAAGCACAATACAGTGAAAAGAACAGTCGTAATGCAATGCCAATGAGACTTTCCTTGTTAACTGCAACCAGCTGGAGGGTTGCAAGGGATTATGGTAAGATTTATTGCCGAAGGTGCTGGCTAATCTTAGAAGACATTGAGATGATTTTTTTTGAAAAAAATTGACATGTGGTTATGCAGTGTGCTTTCTGTAAATTTGTTTTAATTTTATACATGTAATTTTGATTTTGCACTTAATTATGCAACTATATAGTGTGTCGTGTTTCAAGGCCAGATGTTGTAGCTAAAGATGATTGCGGTTTTTTTTTTCAGGTTGTGTAGGGAAATGTAGAGATTTTTCATTCTTATTGTAGGGAAAACGTGTTAACATAGAGTGGCAACACTAGATGGGGCTGAGTACCAGAGTTGATCACGTAGCCACAGTGGACACCAGGCGTTTCCTTTTCGTTACCAGTGAAGGACTCGGAGTTGGAATTTTGAATGAAAACCGGAGCAGGAGTGAAATTTCAATTTTTTTGCGGAGCTCGATAATGGCTTTCATTAAAACTAAAAATAATTGCTCTGGTGAGCTAGTTGTTAGACAGGTACTTTTCAAAATGCAATACCAGAACTGCGGTTTCAGGCAAGCTAGCAGAAATGCAATTTATTTGTGGTTATTCCTTGTCGCTCAACCGCTGGGGTTGTTTCCTTTGGAGCAAGGGTTCGTATAGTTTTGGGCCGCGCGTCCCTTTACGTCATCAAACCAGGAAACAAAAAGCCTCACACCAATCCGCTGCGATTTACCGTGTTGCCATGCGCCAACTTGCTGTATTGGTGTGGATAATTTGTTTTGGGACAATCATCGTTCGTCCGTTTCAGCCAACACAGCTCTAATAAGCAGCTTGCTGTATAAACAAACCGGTGCTCTGTTAAACGACGCTCACTGTGCTAGAAAAAAATAAGTAACTTGGTATCTTATCTACAAAAGCATGCGAACCCAAGCAATTTCCTGGCCACCCCACATGCGTTCGAGACCCACTCGTCGGAAAAAACTGCTTTAGAACAACGTAGTAGCATGAGTTTAATTTCGTGTGACACATTTCAGATAGTAGCGTCACCCACATCAGTTTGCTGTTCTTTGCTGCAGGAATTGCTTCCCTACGACTACGATTTGGAGTCGATTATTGATGACTGGGTGCTGATGGGGTTCCTCGTCGGAAACGACTTCATTCCGCACTTGCCTGACTTGCACATCGCTACAAGTGCTCTTCCCTTCCTCTACCGCACCTATATGCAAGTTATGCCAGCGCTTGACGGATATCTGAATGAAGGTGGCGTTATTAACCTTAAAAGATTCCAAGCTTTTTTGGAAGGAATCGCGTCCGTAAGTTATTTGTAAGCTCTTCTCATAATACCATGCTTTGCTCAACTCGCGCGAAGGCTTGAGCTTGTGAATCGAGTAGAAACGGTAAAAAATTCTACTCGAACTGCTTTGTTTGATTCCGCTGGGTAGTAGGCTGCGATTGAGATCCTCGTAATGTTGGTGGCTTTATATGCAAGAGCACGCCAGCTGTTAAAAGTGTGGTAAAGCAGCTGTAAAAAAAACACAGTGAAGATTCCTAGGATTGCTAGCTTGTTTGGTCTAGTTTCAAAATAAAAGTAAAGTTTGTCGACTGCATGCAACTGGCAAAAAGGCGCGAAAATTTGAATAAACTGTTTGCGAATTTTGACTTTTGCAAGTGATGCTCGTTGCTGCGTTTTTGCTTTCGTGGGATTGCTTTTCACTTCAGTGTTGTTGAACTGTCGTAGACACGTCATTCTGGACATTCTTCAGCTTGAGGCAGTATGAACACTCGGCTGCCACAGGACAATTACTTTAGTTTTCTAACACTTCTTTTTGTAAACTCCCCAGTTCAAAACGTTTGATAGCTCACCTCTCCACGGTTTGTCCTTTCGCTCTTAGCAAGGTTTACGTCTCGGCCGAGCTCGCCTTCAGACACCTGCGTTAAGGCCCGTTTGCACTGAGGACAAGTTGCCAGGTGCAATCCTTTGTTTGTTTTTTTTCGTCCAGGAGTTGCCGTGCTGAGCCATGTGGGCGCAGAGATGTGCAACGCAATAAAAAAACAAATGATTAAGCCTGGTAACTCCTGGCTCATCTTCGGCGTATACGGGCCTTTGAGGCCCAACTCTTTGACGGATGTACCGCACCAGTTAAACTCTCCGCTTGCGCCGGTCTTCAGAGCGGATCGCGCGCCGACCGATGCCGTCTGCGTTGAAGGCTAGAACCGCCTTACGTAGAAGTAAAAAAAAACAAAAACGAAACGGTTAGTGATATTTCACCGGCGGTCGTAACCTTCCGCTCATGCTTCCTCACCAAGTCAGACAAGAGTCCAACAGGGTCATCTTTCACCCCTAATTCTGCCAGAACC
>Ga0210059_1014929_pt1 | contig 11407 bp, 6 predicted proteins | sample Ectturendosymbi2_FD_188042 | JGI IMG/M metagenome (GOLD analysis project Ga0210059, IMG submission 188042) | Ecteinascidia turbinata endosymbiont from Florida, USA - Sample 2 (SPAdes) (version 2) | ecosystem: Host-associated > Tunicates > Ascidians > Unclassified | place: Key West, Florida... | reverse complement strand
TCACATTAGACGACGGCGTTGCCGACGCATAACTGCAGCAAAAAGTGCAAAAAGCGCACATTTTCAGAAGTGTGGCTGACTGAAGTTCAGTTCAGTTTCATTATGCTCGCTCTTTGTATTCGTTTCCGGAATGCCAAGAGTGGTCTACGGCGCCGATCTCCGCTTGCTTGCGCCGCGGGCCACCCGGCTGCTTTCACAGTGGCTGCATTGGTGGCGAGTCAATGGCAGCACCCCACGTGAACCGTTCCCTTGAACCCACCCTTCAACATAGAGCACGAGGCTGAACAGGCCGCAAGTGCCGTTTTTCAATTCTGTGGTACGACCCGACCATGGATCGAACCCACCCCATATTACGTTTGGTGGTGCGTGCTCAAACAACTGGACCACATAGCAGTTTTAATGAAAATATTCATTTCCGCCGAAAAGGTTGCAACATGAGTTTTTTCCTTTTGTACCACAAAAGCAAAATGAAACAAATAATAATAAAGCAGTTACTTTACCTCTTTTACAAAACAATTTCCTGAATTCAGGTCACGATGGATAATATTCATCGCGTGAAGATACGCCATTCCCGATGAAATATCACGGGCAATGCGTATCCTATGTTGCCATGGCAACGGTTCATCCATGTTGTTAATTAATTCTGCAAAACACCAAGAGTAACTTTGAAAACGCAACCGAATTGCACTATAGAAGCAATCGGAATATCCAACAAATTTTGTGATAGTTAAAGGAATTGCAATAGTTTCAAAACGACGTCACAGTTTTTCGAAGCGTTTCCGACACAAACGTACATTAGCCCAACCGATGGGCGGGCGCTCTGGGTGTTCACAGCAACAGCACACTTAGGAGGACAAAACGCGCAACTGCTGTGGTGTTGTTGCCAAGCTTAGTATTGATTACAGGGACATGGTAGCAGCCAATGGGATGACTTGCAGGTGAAGAAAGTATGTTGACGCTGTTAGTGCTGCCTGAAGGCAGGCGTGAGGAATCTTAGCGGCATAGTTGAAACATTTTATTGCAACAAAGATTTTTTGCCAAATAGAGCTGACACGGTGGCAGGCACGGGTAAAGAATGACGAAAACGCTTCTGGTCGTAGTCTGAAGACATTTAAACCTAACTCGGGTCAATGGATTGACCGTATTGAGTCAAGTCTTAGTTGTTCTGTGGCAGAAGATCCGTTGCGACCAGGCATCAGTCAGCGGATTGGTTCAACAAGGAAACTACAATCGGCGCACAGTGGGCACCACGTGTAACTACAGACACCACTCACGAGAAGTGCCAGCAATAGTTGAAAGAAGTTGGAAAAAATGGATAACGTCACAGCTTTTCCACTGATATTTTTCTCATTCGAACGCGCTGTACATCGGCTTGGATGTTTCGACAGAAAACGTGTAGAGGCGATTAGATTTATTAACACAGGTCTCCAAATCGTTTTATAAATCCGAGCGTAGACAAATCGATTTAATTTAGCAGAGTTCATCACGTGTTGAACAAAACTTGAATTGCAACGAAGCAGTCCCACCGTGAGGAACATCAGCTCTAACACGCTTCCCTATCCGAGCAACAAGCCATAAATCTGACACTCGAGAGAACCGGGAAGTAAGTAGTAAAATCGTTGGTCGATTGAAAAATTGGGTCATGCGGTTTAGTCAACAACGTTGCTTGGCATACGCCGCCAGCGCAGAACTCACTCTCGATCGAACAACTCGATTAAAGCGACGAGACACTAGCAACGCCATGTCTATGCCCACGATCACACCTTAGCTCCGTCAAGCGACTAATTTACAATAAAAGCAGGGCCCTTGCTAACGACTATCTCAAGAACTTCAAAAAGTTTGCCTGGACAAATGTTCATTCGAACCATGTGTAGCAGCATCACGCCATGGCGACTTTCACGTAATCAGGCTTTAAAGGATAACACCATCGTCGACTTCATGCCATTATATTTGAACTATGTACACTGAAAGATTTCGAAAAGCGTTGAGAAATCGTAGACAAAATAATCTTTGACTTTGCATTTGCAGGATGTGGGGCATTTAAAAATAGACGTGCTGGAGATCTTTCACGTTACGATCCAGCCTTTACGAGAACTGACCCCAATATTTCTCCGCGAAGTTCACAGTCAATTATACTTCTGGATTATGGCTTGCTTTACGTTCGAGCCACACCAAAAGATATGCCATGTCCCACGTTGCATACAAGAAAATCGTGACGGTAATTGCTACATCCGGGTAGCTTGTTGACGCGAAGCACGGCATGGCACAACGGAACTGCCATTAGAAAATACGTCGTCACTGTATTATGGACGAAGAGAGTTACTAGATAGTTATGCGACCTCAAGAGACAAACACTGCGACAGCCTTTAAATGGTAAAAGGCAGATCCAAGACACTGTCTGATGACAGACAAACTGCGGCATAATCCAAGCTTTTTCGTGAGCAACAATCAGTTGCAGACATTAACCGAGGCATGACGAAATAAGCATCAGGTGTTCAAAGACACCACTAATACTAAAAACCTTGATCTACGCAGCATTGATTAACTATGGCCTAGTACTGCGTCACTAACAAACTACGTTACACTTAAATTTGTCACAGAATATTACTTCGATACATTATATGCAACTTTCTTTTTTTTTCTTCACACGGTAACTTGCTCCAATTAGCAGGTATGCCCCATTGTAAACATTTTTATATTCTATCTGCGCTCAACTTGAAATTCCTCGAAGGTAACTATTCGTTATTCGGAGAAACGTACGCTGATAACTAATGGCACGCACACAGCGAAAAGCGCGGTGTACGTGCTGGACGGCAGTAAGACATGCCAGGCGCGGGGCAACGCCGAGCTGTGTTGCGTCAACTTGCCGTCTGAAGAACACACGCCTGAAATTCACTGTCTGGATGATTTTGTTCTGCACGAAAAAGTGATGAATGGAAGGTTTTCGACCTGCTTGTCTGATAAGCGTTGCGAACATTAACTCTGCTCAATCGAAAAAATATAACTGCTACTTTTGGTGGTGAGCACAGATTACTTACTAACGAAATAACCGACACGCAATGCAGTAAATATCTCGTTTCAGAATAAAAATATGGCCACAACATCACAAGCAAACAAGAAGTGTAGGCAATGTTAACTAGAATATACAAACAGGGTTCCTACGCATTTTGAAAATAAATTTCCAGACTTTTTCACGACCTTTTCCAGACATTTTTCGGACTTTTTCCAGACCTATTATTTCCGTATGACCAGCCTAGGTCAAATACAGGCACTATAATGTTTGACACGATATAAGTAAATCATATCAATCTTGAATAAAATATTATGAAAATGTATGTCAGAACATCCAAGTCTTCCAAATTATTTTATTTTTCCATACGAACTGACTTTTTTTCCAGCCTGAAGAATGACAAAAAATTTTCCATACTTTTCAGGATTGCGTACTGCGTAGGAACCCTGTACAAAACAATTATTTATATCTCTCACCACCCAACTAACAACCTCAGCGTCTCTTGCGTGAGAAAGTGTTTTTAAACGAAGCGATGGAAAAAGTTTTGTGTTCGATCGTGCGTGAGGAGGGGGCGGCGCTGGGAAAATACGTGGAAGGCATGAGGGGAGGCGTTAGCCTGGAAAAAGTTTGGAAACCATTGAAATAGACCAGGGGTGGGCAAACTTGTCCAACAGAAGAGTAATTTGCAGAAGACCAAAAACACCAGCGAGCCGCAAAATTAGTTTGTAGTGTCATGGCGCCATCAACGCATCCAGTCTGCATGGAATCACACAATCCCTTCAGCACTCTACGCAAGAACAGTTACGCCTACATTTGCTGAGCTATCAAGGCTTGGTTACACACCGTTTCAATTCAGTTCCGACGATTTTCCGCGAAAAAGTTTTACTTTTGGGACAATCCGCTTCAACTCCCACCAATCAAAACCGCCGAAAGCTGTCGGCATCGCGAAATTCTACCAGGCCATGATATCAACGTTCACTTTGCAGTACCACTCTAAATTCAAAGGCAACCGCCGTACCAGTGCTTTACGCTTGATGAGCTTTAAATGTCGATTAATAAACATCACCTGGAAAAAGCCCATGAAGCCCACTCGTCGCTGATGAATATCTGGAAATACCCTGTTTTTATGTGTTTGCGTAACATGTGGTGAGACTTGCGTGGACCGACATACGAATAAGTCGCAGTCCAAGGCAAGCATTATTGCAATGAGTTTGCAACATCGAAACAAAAGCGAACGCCTTGCATCTATTAATAGATCACCTTTAAGCGTTCCACATTCGACGAACTCTGTGATGATGTTCAACCGTTTTTCTTTGTATAAGAAACCGATAAAGCGCAGAACATTCGGGTGGAAAAGGCTCCGCATCACTTTAACCTGAAAAACAACACACGTGACAAAATGCAAGCAGGGAAGCGATAGCGCCGTTCGCTCTTTTTCCGCGCAGCAGCCGATCTCCCTCAGAAAAAGTAATTACTTTTGGGATTCCCCTGGCCCATCCTGCGAGTGGCAAGAAGCGAAAGCAAAGCACAGGAGGAACACAAGGCACCTATAGGAAATTACAGTCGCATTTATTAAAATATCTAACCGTATACTTTTTGCCAGCAAGGATGCTTCCGCATTGCATATAGCTAATCACCACGCGTTCATTTTGTTAGCTATCAAATCTATGTTCATAAACCTGGAACCAGTATCCATCTTCTTTTAGAGAGTTTTAGAATCTCCCCAAGCGCCAAGTGCAAACAACTGCAAGCTCGACGTAGTTAAGCACTTGGTCATAAATATAAAGTGGTTTGACTTGTGGAGAAATATTTGCGCAATTTCGCAGAACAAGCATCTAGTGGTAAAATAACGATGGAGTTGAAGTTGTAGCTTGCTGTAGGAACAGTCGATTAAAAGAAAAAGGGAGATTTTAGTCTTTAAATTGTTTTGCAAATTGAAAAGATAGAGTGATACACAACAGGTGTTTAAACATCGACGACGTAATTTGAAAATTTATTACTGAAGAAGTCCTTCACACGCTGTTGACCCCCAAACACCAACAAATACAACCGACCTCTTTTATGAATGACTTCTCGGTGTCGTCGTCTAATTTTTTTAGCTCTTTCAGAACCATCACTTCTCCTGTGTCTCGGTGAGTGACCTTGATTGCTTTGCCAAAAAAACCTTGGCCTAGGGTTTCACCATGGATAAGGTCGCATGGTCGGAAAACCCTGCAAAAAGAGCGCTGATCATTTACACCGGCTTGCATTATAGCAGAGTGCAGCGCAGTTAAAAATTTTTGAGGTACTGTTTACATACTCGGCTACGTAATGCAACACAAGTGTTTTGCTAAATAAGAACTGTTAATGCCTGTAGAAAATCAAACTGTACGGTTGTCGATTAGACTAAGCTTTATTAACTGCTACTTTCTGAATATCATCTAAACCAGCGTGGCCCAAACACTGGCACGCGGGCCGCATGCGGCCCGCGAACGCTTTCTGTATGACGTATATTACACAAAGTCAATACTGCGCATTGTATTCGCCACACAGCCCTTGTATGTCACACATCATTGAAGTGCAGGTTAATATGTAATTATTAAGTAATAGCAATATCTTTTTTAAAATTTATGAAGTTAAATAGCTAAACTCTAGGCCATCGCTGCAGTGCTCTGTGACCAAAAAGCATGCGTTCATTTTTATCTTTATTGCAAGCATAGACTTTGTAACTGACTTGCCGGTTATATTTGAAGATGTACATTGTGGAAGTAGTATTAAGTCAAGTATAGCAATTTAACAAAAATGAGTGTCAAAAGAGAAGTGTCAGAGGAAAACAGAAAGTTCAATTCTAGCTGGGAGGAAAGGTATTTCTTCGCCAATAGCAATGGCAAACCAGAGTGTCTGGTGAGCTTGCAAACAGGGTTGCGGAGTCGGAGGTAAAATCTCCGACTTCAACTCAGAACCGTCACCAGAAAGTCGTCAATAGGAGGGCTTTACGTATGTGCGGGGGGGGGCTTGACGTTTGTGCAGGGGAGGCTTGACATTCAAATTCAACAAAAACTCCACTGATTTATAATGTTTCATATTTCAATTTTGGGGGGATTGGAGCTTTGTTTGGGGGGGGGCTAAGCCCTCCGTCTCCCTGCGCCTTCGACACCGACTCCGTAACCCTGCTTGCAAGTAATGTCCGTTCCGAAAGAGTTTTTATTTAAGAGAGATTACAGCACCAAACACGAGAAAGCAGACATACGACAAATCCCAGAGGAATTCTAGGTAAGCAATTTTGAAAGAACTGAAGGATTACCAGGTCCGCAATCAGGGGAGCAACCGGGCAATTGCCCTAAACTAAGCTTTATTAACTGCTACTTTCTGAATATTCTAAACTACGGAGCTAGATAGCTCAGAGAGCAAATCATCATCATCCTTTAGGGCTAAGACTTCTGACAAAGCGGAATGCTGATTGATGGAAACATGGTCATCGTCAGTTCTTCAAATAAAGCCTGTGGGGCAAAGGGTGTTCTTAAAAGACCTTTCTTTACGAACGAGAGTTTGCATGCCTAAGAAAGGTTGCAATTTTAAGCCTACTACTTGTAAATAAGCATACCCTCAAAAAAGTATAGCTATCACCAGGGCCGGAACCAGGAACGGGCAAACCGGGCAATTGCCCCCCCCCGAAATTTTTGCGAACATGATGGCATTCACGTGCTTCACATGAAAAGATTTTTCACGAAACTGTGTTACCTCTACGTAAACTTCTCAATACAACTGTTTCGCATACGTATGTGCTGCGTCATATTGGATAAAAACTATTAACCAATGAATGTACCATGCTTCCGAAAACTCCCAACACAGAACCGGAGACAAGCTTTGAGGCGCTAGCTGTGAAGTGAAACCATCCGTTTCATGAAAGTGACGTTGTGGCTGTAAATGTGACCTCACACAGTAGGAATCCATTGCTACCAATCATGGATGTAGTTTTAACAAAAAAAGTGCGGGATGTTGGGAACGCTCCCAAAAATCTAGCCATTTACAGCTTTAAACTCATTTTAAAGCAAAACATGAAAAAGGTGTGGGAAGGCCGTTCCCACGCGTTCCTGCCCCCACTACACCCCTGCTACCAATCGAGGCTACTGCTACACAGATTTGCAATTTTAGCTGATTTGCTGCTAAATCTAGCAGTTTGCTGATTTTCTAGCGGGCACATTCAACAGCTACCTTCAATCATGTACAATTTTTGGTCGGTATGAATGTTGTTCACTGTGTTATTTGTATAACGTGTCATCTATTCTTCTGTTTTTTCATATTAACGGATGTCTAGGATTGATTGATTTATTGGGTTTACATCTGAAAACTCAAAAGACTACTGCTAAAGTATTACCAAAAAGTTTTTGAGCTTTTGGTGAAACAGTATGTGGGATTGGTAATAATCGTGAAGGAGCTTACGCTTTTCTGAATTTATCATCATATCCTCTCTTTTAATCAGTAAGCAGGGATGGCGGCCGCATGGGACTAGGCCCCCTCTTTTACCTTTCGAAATTTGCTTAAGTACGTTTGAGCAACACAAGCAGTAGCCTATTCGGCCCATTGTTAAAGTAAATTGTGTAAGGAAAAAGGTCTTCCGAAGTTTTTTTTTGGCGTGCACTTGTGCCTCCCACTGGGCGTCCGCTGAAATTTTTTCAGGGGGGCAAAGACGATATTTTGCTTATCAGCCTCAGGCTCCTGACGACGCAACGCAAATGGACGAACACAAAACGCTTTACCCTTTCTGCGCCATAAAGAAAATGCCATATGTTAAGGCAACAGTTGCAAACAGTATTCCATCTAAGACAATTTACGCTGAACAAATATTTGTTTTAGTGAGCATGAATATCTTAATTCTTAAGACTGAATTAGCAGAGTTTTGAATTAATTACAAAACTTGTAAAAGATTAGAATAAGTATAACATTTTATCAAAATACGAACAAGGTACACACATAATTCAAATAGGTTCTCTTTGTTTTAATGTTTTCACAATGTTTCGGAATATTGCAAGTGCGCAATAATGAGATTTCACTGCCCAAATGGTCTGGTGGAACTCAGTCCCGTCGCCACCGGGCTCTTTGGTGGGGTAAGCCCTCCCCAAACAAACTTCCACGCCCCCCGGTTTGAAGTATTAAATAGGCTACTACAAATCAGTTGAGTTTGTCAAATTTAAAAATGTCAAACCCCCCGCATACAGACGTAAAGCCCCCCTATTGAAGACTTTCTGGCGACGATTCTGGTGGCATAAGGGGCGTGCAGAGGGGGGGGGGCAAACGGGGCGACGGTCCCGGGCATCCAAAGAGTGATATCACAAAAATTTAAATGCTGCAACTAGATGATTTTTCCTATTGTAAGGTTGCTAACACATGCTGCATGGATTTAATTTTTCAAAACTTGTTTTAATGTCAACACTAATTTTTACGTATTCAAATGCCAGTAATTCTCAGCTTCTTCAATATCAGGGACTTATACTCCAGGTGTGCGGTGCACACCCAATCAAATCGATAGTGACGTGACTTGTTCCAGATCGTGCAATCAAGGGAAAATCACAAAAAAGGATTGAAAGATAATGAAGGTTGAGAAAAAACATTTTTTTTGAAAAAACTCCCACCTGTTTTTTTAATCCGTTTTTTTTTAAAGAAACAGGTTTTTATTCTTAAAAAAAAAACACAAAAACCCCGTTATGAATTGTTTTATGGCAACATGCATTATCACCATTTTCAGAATTACACAATAATAACTTGTTATAGCTACTATGGCATTCAAATTTGAGGGTAAAGAAACGCACCCCATCTTTGTTTTCGCACAGTGTTGTTTGTTGGTCAATTCACTCCAAAGTGGTAAGGCTTGGTAAGCATGCGCACAACAGAGAAAAGCCGCTCCCACACAAACTATGCAGTTTCACGTCAAGTTTAAGTACATGCCCTGTTAGTTCAGCATCTATGTAGTGTATCTTTTCAACATTTGGATTGGTATGGTCCAACATCAGAAACAGCTTGGGTGCAGAGAAGGCAGAAAAATTGATTAAAATATACCAATTTTACAGAGCTGAAGAGGTTAACCAGTAGAATTTACTCAAATTCTTCAAAGTATTCTTCTCTTTTATTCAAGTCCTTCAAATATCGTTGCTGTTCGTCGTTTTTCATTAACAAAATTTACAATAAACTGTAAAAGTGTGCAGCTTAGGCTATTTTACTTTTAATTCATAGTACATTTTTCAAAGGAAAAGAAAAAAGTGGGATATTTGGTGGGTTTTATTGTTTGTTTTTAAGTGGGCTTTTTTGAAAAAAACAGGTGGTTTTTTGGTTGGGTCCAATTACATCAAGCCTAAAGATAATTATGGACATTTAACTGAATTTCTGAGCCAAATTTCAAAACTGTCCTAAGTGCTTGATTAAGCTGATTTTATGATGCATGACTGGTTTCCTGTTTGTTTTTGTGCTACAGTTGCGCACCTGTACTTGTAATATGTGCATCGTTTCGAGCTTCGTCATTAACTGGCAGTTCAGGCGGATTGATCCCAACAGCTCACACAAGCCCATATCTGTTCTTTTCCCTTAGTAATTGTACATATAACAGTCACATAATAAAATACGAAAGTTTTTCTTGCGTACTTCATGGGCATTCTCAATTCCTGTGTAGTTTACAAGTTTCAAACTGTCAACCCTGGGTGTCCGCCAACCCACCCGCATACCTTCTGATGTCTGATCGACTGCTATTCGACGAGACATTCGGGCAGTCTTGTAGTTTTGCAGGTGTGGACTGCGCTGACGTAGCACCGAGTGAGTTTTACTCCCCTGTTTTAACGCGTTGCCGGATATTTTTGCAGGTACGAACACTCTGTCTTAGAAGACCGCAGATATAATTTATGTTTATTACAGTGACAAATTGTAGCCTGCAACAACGAGTAACGAGAGTGCGTGTAGAATAACACGCACAGGGACGCCAGAAAATGGCGGCATGGCGGGGGCAATGCCCCCTCTGCTTTTTCAAACGAGGGACAACGGGGGAGGAGGTGCTTTTTCATAACAGTACCATATAGGTATAATTTCATGGTTTATCTCGATCGACTTTAAACAAATTTATTGCAGCTTTTCGGGCACCCAGAAAATTCAGAATGATTTTCTATAATTTCGGTTATATTATTTTTGAGGTCGACACAGTTGATGAACAGAAGCAAACATAATTGGTAACGATTTTTTTGTTTTTTATAACTTTCCATTGCCCTTAACTCTTTTACTGTTCCCCCTGCCCTATCGCTGTTCCGGCGTCCCTGAATCTGCACGTTGTGTCAACAAACTTCGCCGAAACAGATTGCACGTGAATATGACGTCACAAACAGTGTATATCCAGTAACAATGACCACCATACGCCACTGCTCAATACTAGAACTTGGAAGGGGGGCATCCAATCAAGCAGTCGCTCCGGGCATCACCAGACCTCTGCACGCCACTGGATGGTATTGCGCATTTTTGTAACTTAAGAGGGGGCATTGGTTTCAAAAAATGCGCTTTGTTGGCAGCAATGCTTCTTTTTCACTAATGCTTCTTTTCAGACACGCCGAAAAACGGTAGGGCAGGGGAAGCAGTATGAAAGTTGAGGGAAAAGGAAACTTATAAAAAATAAGCAAATCGTTACCGGTAATTTTGTTTCTGTTCAGCAACAAAACTCACCTCAAAATAATAACAGAAATGATTAAAAACCATTCTGAATTTTCTTGTTGCGCGAATGACTGCAATGAATTTGTTTCGATTCGATCTTGATAAACCATGAACTTACCCACAATACTGTAATGAAAAATGCACCTCCGCCCCTTTTTGAAAGAGCAGAGGGAAATGCCCCTGTCACTTTCCTGCTTTCCGGCGTCCTCGTTTCTTTTCACACAATATAAAACGATTCGGCTTACTGCTATCAGCAGTAACTGTCTCGCTGCATTACTTGCCAAGACGCCTGCGTTCAACAGTTAAAGGCGGCAAAACACCTATTGCCGCAACTTGGAGTGAACCTTTGAAGAATTAGTTGCCATGTTATTGCTACACAATAAAGGCCAATAGTGGAACAATTCTTTCCCAAGTTTCGCAACCTGCCTTGGCAAGCAAATGAGCGGGGATGAGTGTATGGGGCGCCGTTCGTAAAAATATTATATCTGACAGATTTAGCACAAAAACTGCTATCTCTGCGCATATTTAGCTATCTCTGCGCACATTTAGCTATCTCTGCACATACAGGGTGTTTCACAATTGTTGAAACAAAGCGGCAGCTTCTAAAACCTTTATCGATGACCTTATTCATTTTTCTCTTTCCAGATTGTCATAGGGAAATAGTTAACCTTTCTATATATTAAACAAAAAATAGTCTAATGATGCCTTGGTCGATGGAGCAGAAGATCTTTTGTG
>Ga0210059_1014928_pt1 | contig 11408 bp, 8 predicted proteins | sample Ectturendosymbi2_FD_188042 | JGI IMG/M metagenome (GOLD analysis project Ga0210059, IMG submission 188042) | Ecteinascidia turbinata endosymbiont from Florida, USA - Sample 2 (SPAdes) (version 2) | ecosystem: Host-associated > Tunicates > Ascidians > Unclassified | place: Key West, Florida... | reverse complement strand
AGCAGACATCCTTTGTAGTATAACCTTCATAGTATTTCAGAAACACACATTTTTTTCGCATAAAAAATTTGCGACCATCATCGCCGAAACGTCCCGTCACCGAAACAGCTTGTGGCCGAATAGGCGTCGCCGAAACGGCGGCGCCGAACTGTCCTAGACCGTGATAACAATCCCTAATTATTAGATAATTGATTTCACGAGATTTTCTTGATAAATTGAATGCAAACTCATGACACAGTTTTATTGTCAATATAGGACAGGACCGGCTTTAGTAAGTGTGGGGCCCGATTGGAAGTACTTTTGCTGGGCGGCATTGAGTTGTATGTGCAAAAATAGGGGACATAAAGTCATAATGATAGAAGTCAGTGATGTGAAAAAGCTAGGCCTGAAAGGGTGACTCCGAGACATGGATAACGTACCGTTTCGCCATTTGGCACTAATTTTGCAGTAGACCTAACACTAAAACCGTCCTATCACTCTCGTTTCTGGCGAAAAGTCTGTTGTGATAGTGGTGCCGACTGTTTTTACGCATAGGTGTAGAAGCAGGCAAATTTTTGGGGGTGCAAAATATTTTTACCCGAATTTCCCCAAACTTGCCTGAAAAGTTTCAGGCAACTCTTTGAGTAAGCATTCGTTCCCACACAGATCATTTTTGGGATGACCTCAAAGATATTCATATGATTCTCCCCACGCTGGGTGCCAATATACCAAAACCAAACAACGTTGAACGCCATTTTTAGTCGTATTTTCCGGTAGTTTGCCCAGAATTTTGGGTATTTTGCAAAACTTTTCAGATTTTGCCCTGATTTTCCAGTATGTTTCCCAGATTTTCCAGGATTTTTCCCGGATTTTCAGGGATTTTTCTCGGATTTTCGACAAATCAAAAATTTTGTGGATGCGCTTGGACCCCCACTTCCTACACCAGTGGTTTTACGATTGCTTTAACTTAGATCTTCAACAGAAATTTGAAAGACTTTCCTACATTCTTCTCAATAATAAAGGGTAGTGCAATCTTTTCTTGGAATTTATAGCTCTTTTGTGTTATTCTCAAGTTCTCTATCTTCGTAAATATCCGTGATTTCTTGCGTTCTTTGTAGATTTATTTTTTTGACATATACAATTTCATGCAGGACCATTTTGTCATCTTGAAATTTCGTCTAGTTGTCGATCTGGTTAGCTGTACGTAAACTTCTTTGTTATAGCAACCAGATATTTTATGGATCAATCAAGCACAATCCATTCAGTGGACACAGGGTTTATACCGTTTTTATTTTCAATCCTCTGCTATGCTATAGGGTAGGCCAGTGGTTCCCAACCTTTTTTATGCCGTGGCCCACTTGTCGCTTTCAGCAGAACGTCGTGGCCCACCATCACAGAAATATAGACAAATCTACTCTCCGTCTTCATTTAGGTCCAGATATGAGGAAACAAATATGTGCTTTGCGATAATACATCGAATTTTATTTAATCTTGGCCTCAGCAACACAAAGCACACTGTGATATGTGATTTTTGCTCTTGTGTGATGTTTTTAACCAGTGTGAATTCATGACTGCGTTGTGGAAAGAGCGTATCTACGATCGTCTTCTGGAGGGAAGTCGAGTCGATTTGGATGCTTTGTTTTCACGTGCAGAAGGGCAGAGAATCCAGATTCACATATGTGCTGGGAAGGGAAGTAACTTTTTGAGAGCTTCTTTTCCAAACATTTGGATAAGTATCAGGCACCTCCAGCCAAATATCACGAATTGTATTAGTTTCGAACTCGGTTTCAGACTCGTTCCGAGTTTATCTTGCATGCAATCTGTAACATTCTCGACTGGAACAACAAAGATTTTTCACCAAATCCAAGTTAGTTTTGATGATTTCCAGAAAGTACAACAAAATTCCTCACAGACCTGTCCAAGCTGTTGCACAACTTTCGATGCTATATCAACATTCACTTCATCACCAGTCGCTGTGGCATGATTCTCGAACACAGCAAAATTTCTTGTTTGAGCTTTTTGCTTCCAGTTGTCAAGTTTTTTTCACGAAATGCGCTGAGGGTGTCATTGAAATCGACAATTGTCCTTCCCCTTCCTTGTAGTTTCAGATTTACTTTATTGAGCTGTTGAAATATATCAGCAAGACATGCCAAGCGGGAAATAAAATGGTTATTTTCGAGATTAGATACCAATTCGTTTTTTCCTTGATTGCTGAGAATTGATTTGAATTCTTGTCGCAGTTCAAACACTCGGTAGACAAGATTTCCTTATGACAACCAACACACCTTGGTATAAAATAGAAGGTGCTGATGTTCTGAATCCATTTCCTTACATGTTTGCTTGAAAAGCCAAGAGTTTAATGCTCTATGCTTGACCCAATTCACCATTTTTATTATTTGGTTCAAAACATCTCGAAGAGGATTGAGAATAGTTTTTGCAGAGAGAGCCTGTCGATGGATCATGCAGTGAAGAGGCACTGCTTGTGGTGCTCGATCTTGAACAAGTTTTTACAAGCCACATTTTGGTCCCAACATGGCTGGCGCACCATCAGTTCGTACCCGCACAGATTTTTCCATTATAAACCATGCTCCTCAACACAATTCTGACACCTTTTCCATGACACTAACTGCGTTTGTGGTTGTTTCTAATTACGAGCAGAACAAAAGTTTCTCTTTGACTTCACCTTCCTATAACGAACAAAAGTCTTAAGTTGAGAACACGATAAAATATCGGTGGATTCATCCTGCTTGATCGAAAAGAGACAAAGCGATCTTGATTTGTGTGCTCGCAAACGACGAGGAGAATAATATCCTTCTAAGTTGCATACTACTCGATGTGTGAACATGAGCTTACTATCAAACATTCTATAAATCTAGCCTAATATGTTTAGCAATTTAAAACAAGCAGAAAGATGGAAAGCTTGAAAACTGGCTTTTGACAACATTGCGTCAACAGCGACATTTCAGGTTCAAGAGAGGTGCTTCACATCACCACTCAGTGATTTGAACTGATCAAAATGCGAGATGGCGCCATGGCCTACCTAAAAACTGCCTGTCGCCCACCAGTGGGCCATGGCCAACCGGTTGGGAACCACTGGGGTAGGCTGATTTTAAACAACATCAAGACAAGTTTAAATATTGTCGTAACACCCTCGACTAACCATATGAAGTAAGCCTAATGTAGATACTTTTCCAAGTAAGATTCTTGAGAAACTGTTCTTGTTGATTTAACTAACACCTGGAGTTTCAACAAGCAATCTCTATTTGGCGGCAATGCAGTTGGTAACGCCCAATACTGACAATATTGTTTTTTTTTCATTGGATTTGTGCAATGTCTGGCGATCTTGCGTTGTTGCCAGCTCTTTGTCAGTGGAAGATTTGACATCAAGTAAGTAGGCCTACAGTTCATTCTTTTCTTGTGACCACAGGCGTAGCCAGAGGGGGCCAAGGGAACAATCCCAAAAAATGTCTAGCATGTTTTCTCATTTTGTGCTTTGACAGGCAGTATCTTGTACAAAATACTGTTGCTCGCTAAAATACTGAGTTTCATTGCGAGTTTAAAGATTAGCAGGGCGTTAAAAACTGTAAAACTCATTGGTAACCAGACATGGGATAATTGCAATTATCAATCGTAATCGATTACAATCGATTACAGTTTTTTTGAGTAATCGTAATCGATTGAACTGACCAAAAATGAAATGTTATTGTAATCGACTACATTGCCAATACAATCATAATCGATGATTATTTATATGATTAACTTGGAAATCTTCACCCAACTTCACTGTATGATCCGTGCTTGTGGTGGCTGGGTTTCTTTCTTTATCATCGTTTGTTATGGTTATGTTTCAGGGGAGGCTATTTACCTGTCTGTGTGGTTTAAATCCAGATAGTCCATAGACAAGCACAGCGTTTGTAGCTAATTCTCGCTTTGTTCCAGCTAGCCTTCCTGTAGACCGCCAGAAGCAACGGAATGAGCCCAGTGAGAAGTGAGAAGTAGCAAAAACATAGCTTTTCTCAAAAATAGGCTGACACGTCGGCAACAGAATAGCGCTACATTACGAGAAGTGTTCGTTTTATTTATATATATGTAGAGTGAACGTATGACTGTAAGTGCTGGAGTAGGTAAGTGTATAACTGGTACAGTACTTCTTTACAGTAAATTAAGTTTTTTTCTGAGGAATGAGCTACTTTAATCCAAGTCGAAAGTACCTTACCACAACGCTGAATACCGATAACTAGCATGTCAACCATGATCCACCAGATACGGGTAAAAAAATCAACGAAACCTGTGAGGTTTTGCTGACCATTGACTTTTGGTCCAACAGACAGCAGTGATGTGCCCGAGTCATTTTTATCGAGTCAGAGTCCAATCAGAGTCACATGCCCTTCGAGTCAGAGTCATCTAAAATTTTTCGAGTTGAGTCAAAGCGAGTCATGATTTGATCGAGTCGAGTCACAAGAAGTGTCGAATCACTTCGAGTCATTGGTTTCCAAGCTCGAGTCAATTTCGAGTCAAATGAAATTTTTCACTTTTTCTATAACCTTTTTATGCTAAGAAAAGGTGTACTTACAGTATATTTATTTTATTTAACGACGACGAGCGGCAAGCCGGAGCCTGAATATACTCTTCGTCGCGTCATGTCCAGCGAACCAATTCACGACGAACAGTTACCGAAAGATTGCTAAAAATGACAAATAATTAACAAAAGATAGCAAGCACGAATAGACACAGATTGGTAAACTACAAGCATACAACAAATCATACAACGAGGAAAAATGTGAAATGTAGAATTGATTGCAGAATGATATAGGACAGGGGTCGGGAACCTATGGCTCGCGAGCCAGATGTGGCTCTTTTGATGACGGCATCTGGCTCGCTTGATATTTTCTTAACACCAGTGTCATGAATAAAACTTTTTCTGTATTTTTCAATCTACCAGACTACAAAGTCATCGGCAACACCATGCAGCATCAGAAGTCACATTAACAGTAACAAGCATGTTATTAAAGAAAAATTCAGACATTTACCATTGTTTGAAATTGCTGATTTTGCTTTAAAAATGCACGCGTTAGTTAGCAAGTTAGTTGCATTAAGTGTTGAAAAATGTTATATGGCTCTCACGGAAATACAATTAAAAATATGTAGGTTTCATGGCTCCCTTAGCCAAAAAGGTTCCCGACCCCTGATATAGGAGTTACTGTAATAGAGAAATCCAGGGTGTTATGGCGAGGCAAAGTGGTTAGTTAATTCAAGATATTTAGAGACAGCATTATACATATCAGTTGTGGGTTTAAGTTTAAGCGAAGGATGTCCAAATAGTAGAAGTTGCAACATTCTTGAATGATCGTGTAACACACTTGACAATAAATCTTGCAGACCTTCTTTCAGTAAAATTGATTTCACAGATTGCATCAGGTCAACTCGAAGCGCAGAGTGAAGAGAACAGTTAAGGAGTAGATGTTCTTCTGTTTCTTTACTACCACATAAACGCATACGATAAGTGCGCTTGTTCAGGTTTAGGACACTGTTACCCAAGCGCAATCTACAGCGTAATGATGTATTATGGGGGTTGCTACCATGATGGTGCCAGCAGTTACGCTTTGAGCCACAGTAGAAAGTTTCTGGACATAATTGAAAGGACGAAAAACTAGCAGAAGATTTGACAACAATGGGCAATGCATTCCACAAACTAACAGCTTTTCGAAAAAAGGAGTTAAAAAGTTTGTTCTTTTCAGCCAAAAGAATCTGGACATTTAAATTGTTTCGAAGCATATATGGTGATAAATCTTTATAAATTTTTGAGATGAGAGGATGCAGGGTTGGTGACGCCATACCAAACATTATCTTATATTAGTGAAGTAGAATTTGCTTCTCCCTTCTAGTACCGAGCTAACAAAAGAAATGTCTTTCAAAACAGCGTCATTGGCTGTTGTCTTAATGCAAACTGTGATTATTTTTGTAGCTGTTGTTTGGACAGAGTCCAAAAGTAAAGCATCAGATTGTGAGCAAGTGTCATAAACGACGCTGCTATAGTCAAAAATAGGTAGAATAAATGAGTTATAAATCGAACAAAAAGCAAATCTAGGCACCAAATTTGAAATAGATCTAAGACAGTTAACATGTCACATAGCACACTGATGAAGGCTTATAATATGAGGATGCCAGGAGAGACTCTTATGGAAGAGCAAGCCTAGATGCTTGTGGCTATGAATTTCTTGGAGCTGCATGTTATGAAAAATCAGAGGAAGGTGTTCACCACGATAACCACATATAGTTAAAACCTTTGTTTTTTGAGCATTAAAACCAACACCCCAAGTGTCAGACCACTTTCCTAAAGTTAAGAGATCTTCTGACAGGACCAGGTGTAAGTGGCTTGGGAACTTGGATGAAAAATGCAAAGTTGTATCATCAGCAAATAAAGAAATAGATGATTGAATATTATCAGAATTGTCGTTGATATATATAAGAAAAAGAAGGGGTCCAAGGACGGAGCCTTGTGGTGCACCACAATTTGTATAGCATACTTCAGAGGTGCTTCCATTGATACATACCACTTCAGGTCTGTTTTCCAAATAAGAAGTTAGTAAAGTCAACAAAGAACCTACAATACCCATTTATTTGAGTTTGAAAAGCAAGTGTGTGTGCACAACCCTATCAAAGGCTTTAGAAATATCAAGAAATACTATACGTGAGGATAGGTTGGGGTCATGGGCCAGATAAATATCGTGAGTAGTTTTCAAAAGCGAGGTTAGCGTTGAATGATTTTTACAAAACTCAGAATTTTTTTAATTTAGAAGTTTGTTGGATTCAAGATAGGAGTACAAATGCTTATGGACAAGCTTTTCGAACACTTTAGATAAAGAAGGAAGTAACGCAATGGGTCGGTAATTCGTCACATCGTAATGAGATCCTTTCTTGTGAAGAGGTAGAATTGATGCGGTATTCCACTGAAGAGGGAATTGCTCTGATGCCAAGATTAAATTGAATAACAAACTGAGTGGAGTTGCTAATGACTGTCTGACTGCATGATTATGTGTAGGTCATGCAAGGAATGGTGTCCGATTAAGTTAGAAAATTGTGCCCAATATGCTATGAAATGTTGTCCTATAAGTTAGAAAATGGTGTTCATGTTGTTTCAGCAATTTAATTGTTGGTTATTTATATCTAGGTTTTTCCAGTTTGCATTTTACTTGTCTCTTTCCCTCTCGGTCATTTCAACAGGTCTAGCCCAACCTTGCTGCGAGTGTTGCAACCTCTCAGTTAGCGTTATTTTGAATGTGCGATTCACCACGAACGTGATGTACATGAAGAACAACACTGGTATAAATGTCTCAAACAAGCAGAAATATAATGAACACGACGTGTGATCTCTATGTTGGTTGTTGCTAGAGTGTGAAGCTTTGCGCCAGAGATGAGCAGAGCCACTTTTTTCAGATTCCGACTCCCCTCCTGCTTTTGACTTTAAGACTCCTGCTCTGACTCTGAAAAATTTTGAAACATCAACTCCGACTCCTGTTAACACTCCGAAAACTTCCAAGTAACTCATATCAAGAAAACAGTGTCTATTTTGCCTCATGAAGCAAAATATATGTCGTGGTTATTTTGCCTTTGATGGAACACAAATGGTTGAAGTGGTCATGTGACAGACACAATACAGGGAGACTCAACATGTTGAGGTTTAAAGTTATGGCTTAGCCTATTCTTTATGCAACGTATACATAAAGGCACTAAAAGCTTGCCAACACTTAAATTAGATGTTATGCTCAGCTGTGTAGGTCATGCATTCCAAACTTGTCATGTGTTTTGAAGTTTGAACTTGTAATGTGATAACTTCAAACAACTGTGTAGCCTACAGTTACTGACAAAATAACTCCACAACACTTTTTGTCTCATGAGGCAAAATAGACACTGCTTATCAGACATACATCTTTAAAACTATAGGTTCTACCGCAGTTTACGTTTTGATGTGGTAACCGTTGAAACATTAGTTATGCAGTTCAAGCTTCAATAATTAACCAGATAGAGGACAATAATTTGAATTAAGGATTAATTTTCTTTTTTTGCAAAAGACTGATTTCAAATCTCCAAGGTCAGGAGCTGAAAAATATTGAATCTTAGGCTACTTTAAACATGTGCTCAGACAAAACTCTGAGCTATGACTCTGCCCAACTGAGCCATTAAAATGAATGTGCAAGAAAATCCTACAAAACAATAAGCAGATGAACATTACGCATAACTAAGGCTAGAATCTCTATTAAATGCATCATTACCATTAGGCAATAGTGCTGCAAAACAATATAAGTTATTATCTCTAAAGCTGCAAATATCAAGAGCAAGGCAAAGTCAAACATCCAAGTTTGTTCAGTATGGCTCGAAAGTGAGAACAGAGGTTGGCCTGTGTAAGCGGTGATTTGACTAGAAATCTGCACTATGTGAATGAATATTCTACTGTACTATATGTAGATTACTTCTAACATCATGTCTAATCCTGTCTCTAGGCCTATAGGTCATTTCGGCACGCTCTTACTTCTTTATAGTGTGTTTTGCTAACCATTGTTTTTTGTCATGTGTCTTGTGCTATTGCCCACATCATTAGACCAACATTCTCATCATTACGGCATGGATTCCTGAATTCTCGAATTGCATTGTCACTCACCCGTGTATTTTACGTAGGCATCAGAGATGAGCGGAGTCACATTTTTCAGACTCCGACTCCACTTCTGTTCCACGCTTTAAGACTCCTACTCCTGCTCCGACTCCGAAAAATTTTAAAACATCAACTCCGACTCCTGTTTGCACTCCGAAAACTTCCAAGTAACTCATATTGAATAGATACTGTCTATTTTGCCTCATGAGGCAAAATATGTCGTGGCTATTTTTCTTTTGATAGAACACAATATGGTTGAAATGGTCACGTGACTAGCACAATACAGAGAGACACAACATGTTGAGGTTTAAAGTTTTGGCTTAGCCTATTCTTTACACAACGTAGACAAGCACAGTCACTAAAAGCTTACCCACATTTAAATTAGACATTACAGTCAACTATGTAGGTCATGCATTCGAAACTTGGCAAGTGATCACTTCAAACAAATGTGTGCAACTACTGACAAAGTAACTTCAGAACTGTTTTTGTCTCATGAGGCAAAATAGACGCTGCTTATCAAATGTGTGTCTGTAATCAAATTATGAAGTGAAAACCATTGAAACACTAGTTAAGAATATCAAGCTTCAATAATTAGCCAGATATATGATAAGTATTTGAAGTGAGTGTTAATTTTCAATTTTTACTAAGACTCATTTTCAATCTCCGAGGTCAGGAGCTGATCACCTGTTGACAAATATTGAATCGTACTTTAACCATGTTCTCAGATAAAACTCTGAACTATGACTGTGGCAAACTGAGTCATTAATATGAATGTGCAAGCAAATCGTACAAAAAAATTAACAAGATGAACATTAACATTACGCATAATTAGGCTATAATCCTTTCAAATTTATCATAAGCAATAGAGATGCAAGACAATAAAGGTTATCTTTAAAGCTGCAACTAAACGTCCAACTTTTTTTCAGTATAGCTCCAAAATGTGAGCAGAGATTGGCATACACAAGTGGTGGCTAAACTAGAAATCTGCACAATGTGAATAAACATTGCATTGTACTACTGCACATTACTTCTAACATCATCGTCAAATCCTGTCAATAGGCCTACAGTGTATATAGGTCATTTCGCCAAACCGTTACTTCTCTACAATCTGTTTTATTAAGCATTGTTTTTTGTCATTTGTCTTGTGTTACTGCCCACATCATCAGCCAACATTCTCATAGTTACGGCATGGATTCCGAAATTTCCGAAATGCATTATTTGTCACTCACATACTGTATTTTGCATAGGAGGCCATAACTTGAAACCATCATTAGTGGTGAAATGCGCGGTGCTTCCACCCAGTGTCACACTTTTGTGATATTGACGACAATGGTCAGAAAACACGTCTCAATTAGGCTAATTCCAGTCTGTTTGACAAGCAACATTACAGATATTAGGTCCCTTAAAATTTTGATTGGCTCCTGCACAGACCTTAATGGTACTCCGGCTCCTGCTCCGGCTCGAACCTACAATAACGACTCCGGCTCCTGCTCCGGCACAAAATGCAAACTCCTGCGGAGTCCACTCCGGCACTCCGGCTCCTGATCATCTCTGAGAGGCACTAACTTCTGAAACCATCATTACTGGTGAAATGCTCGGTACTTCCACCCAGTGTCACACTTTTATGATATACAGTAAACCTTGGTTAATCCGGATTCGATATGACCGGCGACTTTATCCGGATTAGGCGAAGATCAGGATTTACCGAAGATGTTGTTTCTATAGCCTGACGTTGTTTCTATAGCCTGACGTCATTTCGGTACTGAGATATCGGTGAGAATCGTTTAAAATTGAACATATTTACGAACCAACAGCAGATTTTCGCAGGAGTAAAACGAATTTATTGATGTATTTGCAATAGTACATCAGATTATAATCGCTATATCCAGGCAGCTAGGAACAATCTTAAGTTAACAATTTTAGATTACTTGGCTGCGAAAAAATCTGGGATTTTGGACTGATGCATATGCGTTTTACTCTATTGGGAAGGTAATGCCCTCCGAACATCTTACCGAGTACAACACGCTCAGGGGTAATCCTTTGCATGTCACACACAAACTCAACACTAATCAATACACTGAAACCCTGGTGCGGCGGCGTTCCTTCAGCGATATGTTCAACGTGATAAGCTATGCTCTTGTGTAACGCAATAATCGTCTCTACGATTAGTCGAATGTTGCGTGCAGTTGCTGCCGCTGTTGCAATAATCCTAAATGTTCGTTGCTGATCGTGAGCATGCATGTGTTGCGTCTGAAAGCTGCCGAATCTTTCTTAAAGACCAGTCAGTGCACTTACTTCACTGAAAAATCCAAATTACGAGATGTGAAAAGAGCAGATTTTATTCGCTATTGACGAAGATCCGGATTAAAAAATCTAGATAAACCGAAGAATTTTACAAAGAAAAACGAAAGAAATCATTCGTACCATCAGTTTTATCAGGTTTTGGCGAAGAACCGGATTAACCGAGGTTTATTGTACGTCGACGCTTGTTAGAAAACACGCCTCAATTAATTCCATTCTATATGACAACAAGCATCATTGCAGAAATTTTAATAGGCCCCTTAAAAATTTTGATTGGCTCCTGCACAGATCTTAATGTTGACTCCGGCTCCTGCTCCGGCTCGAACCTAAAATATTGACTCCGGCTCCCGCTTAAAATGCAAACTCCGGCCGGAGTCGACTCTGGCACTCCGGCTCCATCTGCTTTGCGCACTTGTCGCTCTGGATTTCAAATCGCAACAAAGTGGTGCTGTGACCAGGATGTGAAGGTGGTGACAGG
>Ga0210059_1014927_pt1 | contig 11410 bp, 7 predicted proteins | sample Ectturendosymbi2_FD_188042 | JGI IMG/M metagenome (GOLD analysis project Ga0210059, IMG submission 188042) | Ecteinascidia turbinata endosymbiont from Florida, USA - Sample 2 (SPAdes) (version 2) | ecosystem: Host-associated > Tunicates > Ascidians > Unclassified | place: Key West, Florida... | reverse complement strand
TAACATTCCTACCTTTGAGGCTCTGCTACGTAAATACAAGTACCTGTTTCTCGAAAGATGCAGAAAATCTAACAACGTATGGTTACGTGCTTTGATGCAGTCAGATTGTTTGTACTCGTCAATATTCATTGAACACTATAATCGCATTTTACTCTGTGATTGAGTGATCGAACTTCACAGTGTCCGTTCGATCGATGGCATGTCAAGCCACAACGCTTTCTCATTTTACCTAGACTGGACCAAGCTAGGAATTAACGCCCTACTCCGCAGTAGTGCTGTAACAAGTGTTACGTGTTAGCTAACAATAGTGTTAACGTTGTGTCTGTAACCCTATGGTTCTGTCTTCAATGCAGTTGCAAAAAGTGTCTGTAACCCTGTGATTCTGCCAGCTTCAATGCCTTGTACTACGTTCTGTATTGTCTGTTTTTTTCAACCTGCGTTCTGCTGACTGTGTGTGTTCATACTATGGACTTCTTGTCTGCTCATAAGCAAATAAATTACATTAAATTATGTATAGTGCCCACCTCAAAAATATATTTTTTGTTCTGGCGACTTTGGTTCTTCGTTAGATGTTCAATAGAAATTAAAGCCTTTCCTACTTTCTTCTAAAGAACAAATGGCATTGTGATCTTTTCTTGGAGTTTATAGCTCTTTTGTGTAGTTCAAAAGTTCTCTTAATTAAATACCTGTGATTTCTAGCGTTTTTTGTAGCTTTTTTTTGGATGCATACATGTTCATGCGGGACCATGTTGCCGCTCCTGAAAATATCATCTAGCTGTCGATCTGATTACCTGACGCGTAAACTCCTTTTTTGTCGTAATAGTGCCCACGTATTTAATGAAACAAACAAGTGCAATTCATTCAATGGACACAGAGATTATTTATGCCACTTTTTTGTCATTTTCCAAGCAATACAAAATATAGTGTTTTAATCTTCTGCGCCAGGGCATCTCAAACTTTTTTTGTTCTGTGACCCCAGTTTAAAAAAAGGTGTTGCTATGCAACCGCGTTGATGGATAGGCTAGATCCCTTGTGTTGAACTCGCAAACCGCATGTGGCCCAGTTTAGGTTTTTGCTGTAGAAAAAGTATCCTACATACTGACAACCAGTCCTTACTTTGATAATCTTGAATTTGACATTTTTGATACAGGTGGTCCTCAGTGCCACTTTATCAAGTCTGTCACCATTGCAGTTAGGATTCGAACGTTTTCAGTGCATTAACTTAAGCTATATTTAGTTTGTTAAGACAAAAGTAAGCCATTGATTTATTAAATGTGCAGCCCTCATTAATATGTCATTAAATTTACGGCCTTGGTTAAGATAGTGATATAATTTTTGGCTCAGTAAACAATTCGGGCAGTACAAAGCTGGCCTAGATCTCAATGATACGTGTCAACGTCTCATTACAAATCTCAAGTTGCATTTTTTGTCAATGGCATAATCCTACAAATGCACACAACCCACAAAAGTAACTACACAGTAATAAAACTACCACGTAATGGAAACAGTAAGGGAAAAATAATTAACAAAAAACAGTTCAGTTTATTAGAAGTCATCAAGCACAACTAATGGGATGGATGCACTTGATAATTTTTACACAGATCAATCATTTGAAGATTTATACAAGACAACGTGGGACAAAGGACATTCTTAACATTTTCCAAAAAGGATGTGTTTTTGGACTTGATTTTATCAATTTTAAGAATACCGCTTCACACAAATATCCTATGCAAAAATCTAAGAGTTTATGAATGGCTAGATCAGAAATGACTGAGAATTCATTTCTTGTTCTTATCCAAAAAAGACATAGGCTAAACTCTGCTATGAAAATTCCAGTTGCAAACATTTGTCGTTTAATAACATCGCAAACTCATCCTGGGCATGGCAGGTGTGTGCCCTCCTAAAGTTTCAATTGTGTATGTTTTGTGGATCCAACTTCTTATGAATCAAAGTCCGAAGTGCTTCTGAAACTGTGTATGAAGATTTTAACTACAGGGTGTCCTCTAAAAGTAGTTAGCCCAGCCCTTAGATTAGACCTAGAGTCTAAACAGAAGCATGCCTTCGTGTCAGAATATATGCAATAAGGTCAGTATCGGTCAATACGTTAAAAAATCATGGTGCAACAACGCATAACTTGTTGTGCCTGGTGCTTATTAACATTTGGTAGCTCAGGCAGGCATCATAGTAAACAACTGACAGCATAAAGTATGATATTGCCTCTAAAAATAAAAATGCAGTAGAAATAGATTCACTGCAGGCCTATTTCAATTTTATTCTAAATTTTACAAAAATTGTTGTATCTGATTTGTCCAAGCCAATTGGTTTCGCAACCACAAAATTACATTTTGCAACCCATTTGGGGCCATAACCCATAGTTTGAGAAGCCTTGCTCTATGCCATAGGCCGATGGTAAATAGCATAAAGACAAGTTTTACACAGCAGCAAAGTATTGTCGCAACACCCTCAGCTAAACCATACGAAGTAAGCGCAATATAGACACGTTTCTCCCTGTATAACTCATGAAAAACTTTTCTAACTTATTTAACTAACATACAGAGTTTCACAAGCAATCTCTGTTTCCGCGAAATCTAGTAAAAACAACCAAACTTAGGAACCAATACTGACAATATTACTTTTCATCAGAGTTTTGCAGTGTCTGGCGGTCTTAGGTTGTTGCCAGCTTTTTGTCAGTGGAAAATTTAACATCAATTAAGTACTCTATTTTTCTTTTTCATTCTTTTTTGTAACCACTTTCATGCAGACGGCCTGCATCTCCACCACTCTCAGATGCACAACATTGTCGTGTTGTTACTGTACTCATAACAGTCTAGAGTTGACATTTGCATTTCCACTTGTTTCAAGGTAAATTGTGAAGTTATGCCTTTGCACAGTTTCGTAAATTTTTAGTTAATATTGAGTCGTCATAGGAAGAGTTGCGCAGGGCCCCCCAAAAGTGCAGGGCCTTAGGCCATGGCCTATGCGTAAATCTGTCCCTGCACACAGGTGATGGTGCACAAGCAATGGGTGAAGAGTTATGGCATCTACACACAGATGAGCAGCTGATGCAAACACACAGGTAAAGGAAGCAACAAGCAGCAATAAGGGTTATGATGCAGAGAGCAATGCATCTCAACACTACATTTCATTACAAAAACAAGCAGCAAGGGCAGGAAACCATATTTACACATACAAATCATGAAGAAATAAAAATTTAGCCCTGGACCTAGTAGGGTGTGAGTTTCATGGATGAGATGTTCTCAAACAGATGCGTGGTGCTACCAAATGAAGTTAAAGAGACAAGGGTATGGATAGATTCAGCAGCAAGCATTATTCTAATAAGTGTTAGGTACATGAAAAACAAAATATGTTTAGGAATTGAGAGAAGTATTTAGTTTTAAGGTAGAGTTTCATAAAAAGTCACGACTTATGTGAACTAGCCACATATTTCACAGATATAAATTGTATGTGTCATGACATTGACACCATCGTCCAGCTTTGTATGATTGTGGGCTTAGAAATTAATCTGATGTCCATTATTTGATTGGTACCTCAGCATGGGTATGATATTATTTACTGAATGTGTGCCAATAAAAATAGAGTAAATGATGAATTTTTTCCTTGGTGCAACAGTTTCAGCAATTTTTGGTTGATGCAGATTTTTATCAGAATTCTAAAAAACAAGGCATGAAAAGACCAATGATGGTTGGTGTAGATAAAAAAACAGCTCAGTTTGCGACATGATATTAGTATTGTAAAATGGCTTTTTGTGTACATCAGTTCAAAAACTAATATAGAATTTGTAGAAATTGCATAATAAACTGACAAAGCTGTTGGTGTTAAAATGATAACTCAGTCAATAGCAGTTCAAGACCATGCGATACATTTACTGGAAAAACTGAACGGGTAAGTTTTGTGTTTGATTCCTGCATTTAATGCAGCAAATAATTTTGTGAATGTTGATTTTAAGCAATAGCTGTTACTGCATTTTTAAATTTAGTTTGCTTTATATGAAATGAGCCACTCATATTGGACAGTGAAAAGTAATGACATAAGCGTTCTGTAATTTCCATTTTGTTTATACACTATTGCTACGAAGCTTTGATTTTACTAAATAAATTGTTTTAGTGCCCATTGATTTTTCTAAGCTTGGTGCATAAGTAGATCTGTTTATGTCAAAAACAATGAGCTGTGAAAGTTTTTTTGGATTTCATTTAGAATGGAAAGGAAAAATTCATTATTTTTTCCTATTGGATTATCACAGATTATCTGCGGTACCCATCTTCACTTGCTATGAGCTGATGGCCACACAACTATTGCAATAAATGCAACGCTAGCAGCAAGCCAATGGCTAAACTGGACATGAAGGTTTTCTTGAACCTGTCCATTTATGCTAAGCACTTGTTTGTACAGGTTGCAAGTACAACTTTTCAGGTCTTTAATATGACCAACTGAAAATGGAACTCAGCCTCCTGGCTTGTGTGGCAAATGCTGAACCCACTGGACAGCTTAGCAGGGCTGTGGAGTCAATATTAAAAACCTTTTATTTCGATATTAAAAACCTTTTATTTCGACATGTCTTTTTTGGTCATATGAGTTCAACACCAACTCTTTTAAATGTAATAGTCAGTCCACTGTTTTTCCACCCTAAAATGATGTAACGTTGTTCATTCCACTGCAGTTTTCAATGGAATTGTAAGTTGTCAAAAATCATGAGTGAAAAACACACTGTCATTAGTGATCACCCACATACATATAGGTATTTTATAGGTTCAAAAGAAATTTTGAACTGCATGATGATTCATATGAAAATAAATCCAAGGTTTTTGTAAGTAAAAACATGGTGACTAATTTTGTAAGGAAATAGAAGTTCATACATTTAAGAAAAAATGTCTTAGCATGTTCAAAACTGAAAGTATGCTTTTCTTTTCACTGAATGAAAATATGAAACCCACTAGCAGTAATTGCTATCTTCGACCATGCTGTCACTTATCACATGATCAACCCTGCTTGGCATTAGTTGCAAATATATGAAAAAACAATGGAGACTAAACTTTCTGTTGAATTGGTCAGGGATATTCATTCATTCTGCCATAATTCTCATGCATGGTAGTGTTGACTAACGGCTGAAACCCCATAAAAGTTTTACAATCTTGTTAGTTCAAGTAGTGGTCAAGTCAAAATGTCTAACAAACTTGTAAAGCAAAACGGTATGGTTTTAAACAGTAAATTATATGTGATCAAATGTCAAACAAAAAACTGTTGCAGTTAAATTGAACATATCACAATTGCAAGTTTCGCCAATATATAAGCCAAAAAAATCTCTTTGAAAATCATCACAACCATAGAACACACAAAGTTCAACCTGAAGAACTCGCTACAACCAACATTTTCAATATACCTGTGAGACCATTGCAATATGCCTGGAGGAAAAATAACCACCTCACGTGTTACAGCTATGATTGGTTGTATACTACAACCTATGTCTGCTAAATTTTGCCAATCGGACCTAAATTTACCCTGTAAAGACAGTAAGCAGTACATTACTGAGTTAATAAATTGGCAGAATCGTGAAGGACCTCACCTACAAGCAAAACCTTCGAACTGTGAACTTCACATTGTGGCAACAGATGTGAAAGGACTATACCCCAATCTTAATTGACCACTGGTAAAGCAATTGCTGATCTGTGCTCTTAAAAGACATTCAAAATTTGAACAATGTACAGCAGACATGTTGGTTCTGCTTACCTTTTTTTGTTTGAATGTCATCACCCAGCATAGACAGAACTACTACACTCAGACTAATGGTATTGTGACTGGTGATAACTACTCACTATCGCTAGCTAATGTTGAGGTGCACTGCATAATTAGCAAAATAGCTGGTGAATTGAAATAAAACTGAGCTGTTCAAATGTTTCATTGATGATATCATCTGAGTTTCATTCAGAAAACAACAGACAGAGTATATCACATAACACCTGCAAATAGTGTTCAAAGACTTTGATTTAGATCTTGACTTTGGATATGTTAGCAGTAACAATATAAGAGGCAAAGTTGAATTTTTGGACGTTTGCCATCACATTACAAGTTCTTCAATATTTGGGTTTGTCACTAAGGATCACATGAAACCAACTGCCCTCGACAGGTGCTTTTTGAATTGAGTGTCTCACCATCCTCAATCTACCTTCAAATAAACTGTGTATAGTGAAGCCATTCATCTGAGGAGATTAAATGAAAGACAGTCAGAATTCAACAAATGTTTAGATAGACTATACAGAAAACCTTTAAAATCGCAGTTCTCCAACAGAAATAAATGCTAAGACATAATTAGCAGAGCTAAGGGATGGGCTGAAAGAAAAAGTCCAGAAAAAAACAGGGAAAAGGGTGAATTGCTGGTCTTTTTGGCCCCAATGTGCATTTTATCTCTAGAATGCAAAGAAGTTCAAAAGTTCCCACTTAATCTCAGATTTTTTAAAGATATGCTGCTTCATAAAGTATTTGTTTTCAATCAAAACATCATTTTTTCAAAATCGGTCAGACGATCTGATGTTTTTAGTGATTAAACTCTTGAATGTTTTTGTTACCTATAGTGAAAATATTTAAACTTCAATAACTATATTTCAATTAAAGATAAATTTAGGTAAATTTAAGTGTTCCAAAGTGTTTTGAAGTACCAATAGGTATGTTATACTGGATGATGTAGCATCAAGCCTTTTCTTAGGACCTTTCATTTTTAAATTAATTTTTTATTAACCATACTGAAACATTCAGATACATTTTTTGTAAACACACTGATTTTTTTAACTTTTATTCCTTTAAGTTGAACATAAAGCATCCTATAGAGTGACTTTTTAACAGCTGGTAAAGTGCTTCTTATATGTGTGGCTTGATTAGCTGCGTCATTTGTGTAGACACATTACTGTAAAAAAAGTGAATAAAATGAATTTTACATTTCGAATGCTTTACATATTGCAACATTCTGTATTGGTAGCCATATATTGAAACTGCCAATATTTGTTTCAGACAAAGAGAGAATGACCTTTTTTGTGATGTTGTACTGAAAGTGGAAAATAAGAGTTTTCCTGCTCACCGAAATGTGTTGTCAGCATGCAGTGAATATTTTCGTAAGATGTTCCAGTCCAGTGTAAGTTTTGATCACTGGGTAATTACGGTGAAACATCAGATTTTAACATATGACTGCAAATAATACTTTTTGCTTCATGGCCTTAGAAGCTAAACATTTTCCACAAATTTAAGAATCTTACAATTTTGAACATTTTCACTGCATGAAACAGTGATGTTGAAAGGTTTTGTGTAGGAATATTGTATGTCTTCCGGGAAAAAAATACATTAAATGTTGATGCCAAAGTTCAATGAACTTCCATGGAAGAAATAAATGAGAAAAGTATCGTTGAAAGTTTGATTGAAAACTTTGATTTCATATCTTTCAAATATTGTAATCCTGGTAATCATTTCATTGTGTATTAATGAGCATTGTTCTTGCATAAAACATCAAAAACATCATCTGTTTTCATGCATTTGACTTTTAGTTGGCCTGGTTCTATTTTTGCTTTTAATTGCACTCTGTTTTTTTGCGTAAATGTGCATTTTGTTATTTTTGTTAACTGTGCACTAAATGTTAAATTCCTTTGCTAGTGGGATGCAGCTATCAGGTAGAACAGTGCTCTTTAACAGGGGTTCTGCAGAATCCTCATATCACGTGCAAACTGATCTTCAATTTACTTCTAGTAGACTTACATTAGCAACATTTGAGCTAGTGCTTTATTCTTGTAGGACAAGTAGTTTTGCCCAATCATTTTACAGTCATTTTCTTGTCCACCAAGTTTTTACATTCTTTGTCCTGAATCTGGATCGCATGCAAATATTTGCCTTGGTTGTGTTTTGCAGATGAAAGAACAATATTTCAAAGACGTCAAACTTTCTGGAGTGACTCCAAGTGCACTGGAGGAAGTGCTAAACTACATGTACACAGAAAAAATTACTTTGTCTGAAGAAAATGTCTGTGATGTATTGCAAGCTGCTTCTTTAATGCTACTGACTGGTAAATGTGATTGAAAAGTAAATTGTCAATAATAAATTTATGTCAAGTGCTATTAGCCTTTTTTGGTTTTGCGAATTTTAGCTCATATAACTTTCACTTCATTCAGATCCAAAGTAGCTCTTTTGAAGCCCTAAATTTTTCAAACGTTCTGGTGATGAAGAATTTAATTTAAGTTTATCAATCTCACACTGAGACTTAGGATATGTATACTTGCGATTGTTTCCTGTTTGTTTATTCTTCATTAAAAAAGAGCTGAGCATAGTTTTTTACTCTTTTTGCTCAAGTACTTAATATCCTCTTAAAGACCATTCAAAAACTGTTTGGAATCTTGCAATGAAGTTTCTTCTTGATTTGTTTTTTGACCAGTTGTTTCATTCTTTTAAACAATCTTATTTTATTGAGCAACTTCAATTGTTTAGTTGACTAATAGAATAAGCACACTTACAGAATTTGCTTTCGACAGTATTTTTTAAATCTCCAACAAATATTGTTTTAAATGTGTAAGTGGCATTTATAGAAGAGTATTCACTTTATCCACATCAAAAATGTTTTTTTTTTGAACAAAATTTTTTCTCTTATTTACAACCAAGACCACTTTTTTGAAAGGTAAATTTTTCAATGTTTACGTCACCAAAACATTGGTTTCTTCCTGTTCATGCTAAAAATTGCAATGTCACAATTGTGATTTTTGTTTTTTTTCTAATCTATGTAAATATGGGCTTAGTGCACGTTTTTATGTTGTTTATTCTCAAATATTTTGTTTAGCAAACTATTTTAGAATGATAAATAGAGCCATTAAAAGTCAGAAAAGTCATATTTTTTCTGTGCTTCAGGAAGCTATGAAACAAATTTTAAAACAAAAATCGCACCCCTACGAAGTCAGTATAAAAAGTTGTAGAATCATAAAAAGTAAAATTTTCCATGTTAGGTCATAAAGTTGTATTTTGCATATTTACAAACTAACCAAACAAGGAATCCATTAAAACAATCTCAAAATACCAGGTGAAACTGCTATTTATCGTAAAGTCTAAGCTGCATTCTTCAAACTGAACCCACTGGGGCACCTTGTGAATGTTGGCAAAGATGTAGGTGAACCAAGTTATTTGGATGAAATGTAATGCATTGCCTAAAAATGCATGTTCTTATTGCCCAAAAGAATAAACCAATGTCCATACATGTTTTCAATTTGCTTTAAACTGTATGTTTTGTTCATGTTTTGATCTGTTTATTTTAGTGGGGCCAGAGGCGTGAAAATGGGGGGAGGGACGCCAAGTCACCACGAGGGCACCAAGTCACTGCGAGGGTGCCGAATGGCTACAGGGGATGCCAAAAGTCCCAACAATATCGCAAGTACTTTCTTCTATACGATACATATGCTTCGAAAAGACCTTAGGCTCGAACATGGGAGCGCCAAACTTTTTTATTGCCCCGGGCACCATCAAACCTCGTTGTGACCCGGACGAGGGTTTCAACTAACCATATGCCACGACCTCTTACACTTATTTTTGTTGGTAATGCTTCTTTGTACAGTAGATGTATGTTCTAGCTCAATGACTTTTGTTTGGTCATACAAAGTCATTTTTTCTGAAAAATAAAGTCATATTGTCAAGTGTTTTTCCATTATGAAAAATGGCCCTAATGGTAAATTTTGTGTAGTTTTTGTTTTTAAAGAATTTCTGAAACAATAATGCCTTTTTATTCAGCTACCGCAATTTTGTTGTGGACACGTTGAAAAAATACACATACAGAAATTTATTTAGTCATTCTTGCAAAAACCCTGATGAATTTTTTTGACATGTGAGTGGGATAGGAAGTTGATTGCATTATATGAGTTATTGAAACTTGACTTAAAACCATGCTGTTATTGGCATATTTGAAAGAATTTGTGTATTCTAACAATTATTCCACCGCAAATCTGTAGATTTGTTGGACGTTGTCAGTAGTCATCTGATGGAGAGCGTCAATCCATCTACATGCTTGTACTTAAGAGAAGTGAGCAAGTTGTTTTCATTGGATACGCTTCAACATGAAGCTGACAAGTGCATCTTTGAACACTTTGGGGAAGTGTTTTCTCAAGAAAGGTTTTGCGATTTGAATGAATCTGATGTCTCCCTGCTTCTATCATCTGATGAACTCAAAGTTAGTATTGTGTGTAGTTCAGAAGAATTGTTCGTTTAAAAAAATCACCGAGGTTGAAGGCAAAGATTTATGATGGTTTTAATGTTGAAGATAGTGTTTCAAGGCAGAACGTCATCTTTTGTGGATAAGATTTGCATTGGAAAACCTCAAGAACTACGAGTTAGGTCATAGCAAAATGTTTAATAATTGCCTTGTTCTGATTTCAATATTGCAAACATTTTGAAAACTACGCAATGTTGGGTGCACTGATTTTTTGCATGTGCAAGTTGATATACTAAGTTTTTTATTTGTTTATACATTTAAAAGCAGCAGGCTTCAGTTATTGCGATTGACAGCAGGCTTACGTCAGAACTCCAGAATGAATGACTATCTGAGATGCCACTTGATGAAGTAAACGCGGGTACACTGGAGAAACACAGAACAAACACACTATTGATAATTAATCAACGCAATGTGGTCGAGAACAGTCTGCAAAAGATATGTTGAAATCGTTTGCAGGATATAAATAAAATACATTTGCTGGAGGCAACTTCTCGGTTTGTCGATTGCCTGTGAAGGTTTGACCCGGCTTGACTCAAAGGATCATAAGCCAATAAATCTTTTTGTCGACCTGTTGGATTCCCGTGGAGGGTTTATTCAGTGAAATGATACTAGTTTTGAACCACGTTTTTACACCACACAAGTTACGAAGTTTTAGGTATATTTTCTCCTTGGACTGACAAAAACGTATAGTTTTGCGAACTTTCTTTTTCTTCTTGAGTGAATTCAAAGGTCGTTGGATAGAGCAGAAGTTGTTTGGCACACTTGTTCTATTTAGCACAGGGGTGTGCAACATTTTTTGTTGGTGGGCCATATAACCAAGTTCAGACATCTAGCTGGGCCACACGAAAAATTTAGTTTTTTAACATAAACTTTCGGATTAGGATTTTCATGCATGATCGGGAAAAATCAGTTTTGGCAAGGGTCACACTAAATGCCTTGGCGGGCCTGGTTGTGGCCCGCGGGCCGCCTGTTGCACACCCCTGATTTAACAGTTCATCGCTGTTATCACATTTGGCAGGTTGAATCAGAAAGTGTTGTTTTCAACGCACTTATTCGTTGGGTGAACAAGAACCAAACGAAAAGAACACCTTTGTTTCCATCGCTGTTTAAGCACGTCAGACTTCAGCATGTTCCTGCAGGTTTTCTTGCAAATACTGTGAGAAGGGAGGT
>Ga0210059_1014926_pt1 | contig 11411 bp, 6 predicted proteins | sample Ectturendosymbi2_FD_188042 | JGI IMG/M metagenome (GOLD analysis project Ga0210059, IMG submission 188042) | Ecteinascidia turbinata endosymbiont from Florida, USA - Sample 2 (SPAdes) (version 2) | ecosystem: Host-associated > Tunicates > Ascidians > Unclassified | place: Key West, Florida... | reverse complement strand
CAGTGTCCACTGTCATGCTATTGTTTTCATAATATTGTACAATGTGCTTGAGTAAAAATGTAACTTGATTAAATTAAAACCAAACTGATAGCAATAGATGAAACTCAACGAGACTAATCACTAGTTTCCTTTAGTGGCTCCAAAACAAAACAGTGGTTTCCAGGTTTCAAAGATTGAGACAAAACAGCTTCACTGTAAGTTAAACACACAGTGTTTTGTTCAAAAGCAAAATATCTCATTGCTTCAAACACAACGCTTCAAATGTCAGTGATTGATGCAATTTGAAGTAACAAATAAGGAAATACTCGCTAGAAAACAAGGAAACACTAGTTCTGGATAAGGACAATCTCGATATCCACGAGAAATGTCACATAAACATTTAAGCATATCTGCATGAAGAATAGTGACTACAACATTCACAGTCGTAATTTCGGTTTCCAAGCACGTCGTTTAAAATCCCCAGCGGCAAGTATAAAATTACAACGAATTGCCAAGTCTTAAGTAAATCACTTTTGTTCCACACATTGCAAATAAACTCGAAAACGTTTGTAATTGAGCTTTTGATCAAAACGGCAAGCTTGATTTGTTTTAGTTTCTGAAGTCTATCGAGATAAATTTCTTAAATACAGCAAACGCTTTTTGTGTTTTGTGTAAAAATATCCTACATTAGTTATTTTACATGAAATTGTTAAAATACTGAACATACCTAGGAATACTCGCGTGCCGGACTTTGGAGACCGCTGATTTAGAGGGAAGCAATCCATTACATGAGAATCTCAGTCAAAATTTCACAACCAATTACCGCCCAACACCAACAGTTAACATTTAAATCTGGTGAAAAAAGGAAAACAGCGGTTTTATAGTCACGGCGGTCACTGGTTTGAAACCACGAAGCAGTTTGATAAAAACAAAAGCATTCTTCTTCTTGAAGCAGCGTTTTAAGTGTTGATTATATTTCTTTTCATACCGGATAACCTTTTGGCTTCGCTAGTAACAATTAGTTTCAATTAAATACTCTTTGGTTATCGCCGTGATTTTTTCACGATTTTTTTCCACAATATACAGGGAACGTCAACACAAATCCATACTCGATAAAGTTGAACTTCGCTGTACGCTACTTAAGCTACAACAAGTTTGCACAAATGCTTCGAGAATCCTAGACGTAAATTACCATTATGTTGATTAGACAATACATATTTTTCGATTGTACGTGGTTGTGCTTTGTCACCTAATGTCCCTAAAATTATTTCCTTTCCGTGCTAATATTAGCCTGGATCATTCTGATGGGTGTTTCTGGTGTACTGGACTGGAGGTGACTCCAGTGGAGGGAAATGGTTACTGGAGGGAATGGGTTGCAGAAGGAAGATGCCCTTAATCCAGCAAAATGTACAAATACACTAAGACTGATCTTTCACGAAAGAGGTAAATCCTGCCACCCCCGTATAAAGGGGACAGATCCGGATACAGGTCGACTGTTGGACTATCTTCACAGGAAAAACGTTCAAACAAACATCAGACACAAGCTGTTTCAAATAAAACAACAACTTTGATCTGAGATGATCGTCCATTCCTCATCATACGCAACAGCACATGGCCACAGGTAGCAAACGAAAAAATGGAGAAGAGTAACACCAAATCGAAAGCACACGGCCACAACTCAAAATGGACTGTCAATTAGGCAAACGACACAGATTCGATAATCTATAGAAATAGCCCATTGTTCCTTCTATACACATTGATGTAATGCATCTTGCACTTCCCAGACAAAGAATTTAATGCACTTTTAGACCCCATTATTGTGAGAAATCCTTAATACGTAACAAAAACAGGCCAAAGACCTCAGGAACGTTCTGTTAGTTCCTTGTCTGCGTGTGTCAGAACATGCCTCTGTAGAAGGTGTCTTCTACTGAATTTCTGCGGACAGTACTTGCATTGAAAAGATTTCAAGCCGTTGTGCAATGACATGTGACCTTTCAACGTATCAACTGTGCGGCATTTCTTATCACATTGATTGCACTGATAAGGTTTCTCGCCGGTGTGGGTTCTCATGTGCATATTCAAATAGCTCTTCGTTGCAAACTTACGAAGACATAGAGAACATTTGTAGGGTCTTTCACCAGTATGAACTCGCATGTGGACATTTAAAAGATGGGTGGTAGGAAACTTCTTAACACAATGTTCACATTTATATGGTTTGTTGCCAGCGTGAATGCGCATGTGATTCTTCAAAACAAAAGACAACGAAAATCGTTTAAAGCAAACTTTGCATTCGAACGGCTTTTCATCAGTGTGTCTAACTTTGTGTCTTTGCAAATATCCTAGTTGTGAAAATTTTGCCGGACATTCCTGACATTGATACGGCTTCTCACCAGTGTGGGTCAGCATGTGCGTTGAAAGTGTGGAAGAATGTGCAAAACGCTTGCTGCATTCCTTGCATTCGTACGGCTTTTCACCAGTGTGTGTGCGGATGTGAATTTTCAACCCTTTTGAACAAGCAAAGGTTTTGGAGCAATGTGAACATGAAAACGGTTTTTCACCAGTATGCGTTCGCAGATGTAATTTGTAATTGTCACTGCGATAAAATCGTTTTCCACAAAACTTGCAAACGTGTCGTTTGTTGGCATCGTGTGTTCGTTGATGCTTCTTCAGGAGAAATTTGCTTTGGAAGACTTCTGAGCATAAATCGCATTTCAGTTCAATGTCGCTATCGTGCTTTTCCATGTGTCTGTTCATGCAATGATATCTGGCAAAAGATTTATGGCACACAGAACATTTATATGGTTTTTCACCAGTATGAAGACGCATGTGATTACGTAACGTCTGCTGATTAAACAGCACTTTGTCGCAAACAGAGCATTGGCGACGTTTTTCACCAGTGTGTGTTTGTATGTGAAGCTTTAACCTCTCATTGCTGCCAAAGCTTTTCGAACATTGGGAGCAGATATGAGATCTCTCTTTAGAGTGAGTTTGCAAGTGTTTTTTCATATGCTGATTGCTAGTAAAACATTTGTCGCACTTCGGACATTTGTAAGGTTTCTCCCCTGTGTGGATTCTTGTATGCAGCTTCAGTGTTTTGCTTTCAGCAAACGACTTGTCACAAATAGAACAATGGAAAGGTTTTTCGCCTGTGTGGATGCGAATGTGTGTTTTCAAATTCACAGAATGACTGAAACGTTTCGAGCAATGCAGACATGGATATGGTTTTTCACCAGTGTGAGTTCGTTTGTGCTGTCTTAAATGAGTTAATCGCCGGAAGCTTTTCCTGCACTCTTCACAAGTGTGAGGCTTTTCATTGGTGTGTGTCTTTTTATGCTTACGTAAGTACGCTGCGGCTGCAAACTTTTTACCACACTGATCGCATTCGTGATTTTTTTCAGAAATATGCCTTACCAAGTGTCTCTGCAACAGAACTTTACTTCTGAAGCATTTTGGACAATGCTGGCAAGGAAATGGTTGTTCGCCAGTGTGTATTAGCATGTGAGCTTGCAAAGACGTTTTAGCAGCATATTTTCGATCGCACTGGTTACATTGATACGGTTTGTCGCCATTATGCGCTCTGATATGAAGCTTCAGCGTCTTGCTTTCAGCGAAAGACTTATCGCAAATTGAACAGTGGAAAGGTTTCTCACCAGTGTGCGTTCGAATATGAACAGCCAAACCAGAAGAGCTGGAGAAACGTTTCTCACAGTAAATGCAAGAGAATGGTTTCTCTCCTGTATGTGTTCTAACATGCCGAGATAGCTGAGAGTCATCTGCAAACTTTTTTGAACAATGCGGACAAGATAGCAACGATTTCATCACTCCGTGGCTTTGTTCATGTTTTCTGAGAGTATTTGGATCGGAAAAATACAAACCGCATTGTCTACATTCGCAACGTTTGTTGGAATGTGACATTTCGTGTTTCTTCGAAGAATCTGAGTTTTGAAACGCTTCTCTGTGAGTTTCGTCGTTGGATTCAGCTCCACAAGTAAACTTTTCCACGTGCTCCAACTTTTCTTCTTCAGTGTCAAACCCAATCCTGCAGTGAGAACACTGATGATGTCGTTTGGCTGGCAACTTGGTGTTCTGATCTTCGTTTGAAATACCTGTTGATCAATTAAACAAAATTTTGGTTTACAAATATATTTCTGTTTGTTAATGAAGGATAACAAACATTAACTAAACAAATCATGGCATGTGCTGGAGCCTGGGTTGGTATACTGCCTCAAGCGTTCAAAATTTGTTTTCAGGCATCAAGTAAACTTAATTTTCATTACTCAGTTCAGCTGCTTTTTGTTACAAACAGATCATGCTTCTTTCTGCTTTGACCATTTTTACCAAAATACGGAATGACACCGATGCACTTAAAACAGGGAACATATCTGGTTGAATGAAAACTGACGTAGTGTTCTCCACATAACGCCATTTACTATGGACGAAGTAAAACGTAGGATAAAACCAACACCATAATTTTACAAATTGTGCTGGTATGCGAATGTCGCTTGGACGAAGTCTTAATTTTACAACTAAACTTCAGTTCAGCTGAAACAAAACCATCAGATAACATTGCTGTGAGTACATTTCAGCGAATGTGGAAAAGCGTTACAAGTTTTTTCTTTTTTTGAAAACAAGAAAGTCTGAAATTTTTTGGAAAGGTAGTCTTTGCAAAGCTTTGCAACTGGAAACCGGTACGTGTAGCTTGCTGGCAGCACAAAGACTCGCTGCTCACAACATGACGACCAACAAACACGGTTAGTGTAAATGTTTGGGCACAAGAAGCAAGTTTGCCGAGAAAAGTTGCGATAATACGTGATTCTTTTTTGACCAAGTTTCATGCTGTTGCTTGCATTCATATAGTCGGTGATGTTAAGCAGGTGAACCTAACACTTGTACCCATGATGTTGAGCACGTGAACCAAATAGGTTGGGTCTACCACTGGTTTGATGTTCAATCCAGTATCACTTTTGAAGCAGTTTTAAACAATATCGTCTTCTCATCTTGGAATTAATGATGGTTTAGCTATCGATTAATATGGTCCATTTAAATCAATGGTCTTCAAACTTTTTTGTTCAATCGCCCCACTACAGGAACTTTGCTGAAAAATCTCCCCATTCTCAAGATTTTAGTGTTGTCCAAAATATTATTTTATTTCGAAAATAATCAAATTCAGTAAAGTTCGGTTAATCCGGATCTTCTCCAATACCGGACAAAACTGCTGGTACGAATGATTTCTAACGTATTTCTTTATAAAAATCTGCTCTTTTCACATCTCGCAATCCGGATTTTTGTCTCTAGGAACGATTCGGCAGCTTTCAGGCGCAACAGAAGCATGCTCAAAATCACCAACGAGCGTATAGAATTATGATAACAACGGCCGCAATTGCGTGCAACATTCGATTAATCGTAGAGACGATTATTGCGTCACAAACGGGCATGACTTGCGTCAAACATAACGCTCAAGGCACGCCGCCACACCAAGAATTCAGTCTATTGATCAGTGTTGACTGTTTGAGTGTGCTTGTGTCGAACATTATCCCTGAATGTATTGTACACGGGAAGATGTCTGGAAGAGATTACACTCTAAATATAATGACTACTTTTGGACCAGTCGCAGAAACATCTGCTTTAACCCAAAACCCAAGATTTCTTTACAGCCAAGTATTCTAAAATTATGAGCTGGAGATTGTTCATAACTGCCTGGATATGGCGGCAACTACTCTGATGTACCATTGTAAAAGCATCAATAATTACGTTTTGCGTCTGCGAAAGTCTGCTGTTGGGTCGTAAACGTGTTCAATTCACTGCGATTAATCCGCATCTTCGCCTGAACCGGATAAAATCATCGGTCAAATCGAATCCGGATAACCCGAGGTTTACTGTAGTAATGAAATATAAACGGGCAATCTAGTTAGCACAAAAAAAACGAACAAACAAATCGAATGCAATTGCATTTGCAGAAAAAATGTTATTCATTTCCAAAAAAACAGTTGATTTCAACTACTGCGAATCTTGCCCCTGGCGTTTTAACTGTAAGTTTTTTCAAAGCAGGTTGCAAGTTGGTCACTTATGAGTCGTATGGCATTTCCCTTGTTTTTTTCATGTGAAGACGATTGCGGTATTTGTTACGCGTGTGCAGTACTTCGCTGAAACCTTGCTCAGCAACATACGTCGTGGGAAAATCCAGTAGTAACAAATGGCTTGACTTTTCCCCAAACTTCTGGAAAACGCTCGCTGCACTTGATCCAGAAGGGTGTGAATCCATTTTGAAAAAATATGACACGGCATTCATCATCGCTTTTGAAGTCGATGAAAAATTCCTGAAGGCGGAATCGCATTCGCTTATTTTAGTTGCTGTAACTGGCAAAAAGGCATTTCACCCAGTCACTTTCTTCGCAATGCAACTTTCAGCGTTATCTCCACAATAGAACGACTTATTAGCAATTAAGCCTCTAACTACAAGTGGCGAAAACGATTTTTTGGAATCCTTAGTTTAACCAAGATGGGGTTAGTTGGACTTAATCACTTGTCTAAAATTTCCGTTTACTAGCCTGCTGTTGGTATAGTCTGTCATTAGTCGATGAACACAGTACAGCCATACCCACAAGCAGTAAAGCACAGTAAAACGCTAGAACTGACCGAAAAACTGAAAAAGTACGTTTTACATCTTACGGCCAACTGCAATTCAATTTACTAGCCATTAATTTCTACGTAAATAGTCTCACAACAGTCATTTTCCACGTATCTTTTCAATATAATACACTTAGTTCCATTGTTTTACTCATATAACGAACCAAAGTTCATAAAACACTTACTAACTACGACGTGTTTTGACCACGAAACAATGGTTTGGCAATGCTCTACCGAACATCACATGTCTTGCTTCAAGGAAATTTTGCTAATGGTAAGGCATACAGTTGGAGGGGTTTGTGTCAGTTTATGGCAAAAAATAATTAGGTTGTTAAGTTTTGATTTATGTTCCTGATCGCTGCGATGACTTAGTGCTAGCAGTTTTGTTATTGTTGGACCAGTTTCAGCAACTTTAAAGAAACTGAAGTTAAACTCTTAAAAATATGGAGTTCGGCCGATAAGATATTTTTCGATAGGTATATCGGTATTGGTTGTTTTCAACCAACATAAGCACAATAAAACGAACTAATGCACACTACTGTATCTTAAGTAATTCTTGATCAGTTTTAGTTTCGAAAAACTCCTCTCACAGGCAGCAACTCTAACGGCAATTGTGAGTAAAATCCGCAGCATTATTACTATATTTGGAACAGAGTTCCCAAGGTTATACTTTTGAACAAACTGCAAAAGTTCAAGGGGGCCTTATTTCTCTACTGTGAATTGTACATCGACAACATCGTATAACTGTGATGAAACAATAACATTCTTCTTCACTGCACAACAATGAACAACAAGCGACGAAACAACCATTATTATATCTTTTTCGGCTATTAACTGCACTGAACCTCCTGTACAACTAACTGGCCTACTTGGAATCTGAATGCAGCACGGTAATCTAAAAATTTTCATTATGACGCACCAACATACTGAAGCAAGGTATCATTTGCGCTAAAAAAAACGAGGAACCCTCACGGAACCCTTAATACTCACGTAACCCCACTCCATGTTTTGCGGAACACTAGGGTTCCACGAAACCCCTGGTGAAGAATACTGAGCTAGATTAGATTTATCCACACACACGAAAATCCATTTTGACGAACAGAAATCCAACCTCACATTTATTAGATTTACACAGAAATGTTTTTTAGACCCAGCAATGCGCTTTTACTCGCTGGTACAAAACTTAAGAGCAGTTACAAAAGTTTAGAGCTCGTCACAGCCACACTTTGCCCACTGCCATCCACCCACCATACTCCTACGTTCTATAACGTCATATAAGGATTACGATCACCCAACACCCGATCAATCAACGGTGTAGTGAATCAGTAAAATTTGACACCAAGTGAGTTGATAAACGTGTTGCAGCTTCATGTAAAAATCCTATTGATGAGCATCCTTGACACACGATTGTTTATTGTTTGGCTAAGACAACAATCGCTTCAATACACATGTCATAGTTATATTACTCAAACTCAAAAAGGCCTTCAACTCCGAGTAGTGTCCCGACATTAAAACCGCTTTTATTTCAATACAGCCTTTGCAGGTTTATAGCCTACAGCATAGACCATAGTTCCGCCCCCATAAAAGTGCCGCCAGGAGCGGACCGCCCCCCCTTTTACCTACGCCTCTGTTTAGCGGTTAGGTTTAAAACTTTAGGTTTATAACGGAATCAGTCGAGTACAGCACAAGCTTCCTTCCGACCCTACCTTGTCGCAGAAACGAGCAGTGCTCCGAGCGTTTTCATCGCGCCGAGGTTACCTTAGTCAAATGCGCAAAATCGGTATCTTTTTTATCATCTACCGAATCTCCGTGAGGAAGTTTGTCATGCTCTTATTCTGTTAATTCTTTGTCACAAGTGTTACAGGTATCTTCATCGCCTAGAACTACTGAGGCAAGTACAAGAGAAAGATGGCATTTGGGGCATTAGACTAACAGAAAAGCAACCAGCAGCAATGAATCTCACTCGACAAGATCACTCTACTAATACTAAACGCTTACACCGCGCGGCTTAGTGTGAGCGAAAAGCACTTTAAGCAGCTGAGTGTCGCCATTGGGATGGCCAGAAAGCAAAAAGCTGCGCCACTGATATGTTTGATGCAGGCTCGAATTCAGCCTGCAAAATTTCAAGACACTTAACCCCGACTTCCATCTCTGACGAAACTAAACCAAACAACATGTAGCGGCACAAACTTAGCACTGGCGTAACGTTTGGAAGGTACATATTCCCGCTCAAAAACTTTCCGTGTTGTAGAGCATGGAAGGGCTAGCGCCCCACAGGAAAGTTCTTTATGCCCTCCCAGTTCAGAACTACCGGACTACAAGAAGTAGTCTTCCAACTTAAGCCTTGCCTCAACAGGTAGACCCTTCCTCCAAATGGGATTGATTCATCAACACAGCCTGCCACCTGGGACCTACGAGTCTCACCACCCCCTCTCAGTGGTGTAGGAGCTGGGGGTACAAGCTTACCCCCAAAAGGTTTCAATTTGACAAAAATTTTGGGCAAAGAAGTTTCGACGTTTTTTAGTATTATCAATGAAATTATTCTTCTTTGTTATGACTATTATAAAAGTTGAATATGTCGTAGACAACACACTAAACATATATAATACAATTTTTTCTAGTAACTTCGCGTTATAGTTTGTGAGAGTTGATGAGTATCTGACTCACTTGAAAGTTGGCGTAAAAGAGATCATTTCATTTGTGCTTTATTGTACATTGAGGTGATTGAGTATGCTGCAGGGAATCACCTTCATATTAGTAGAGTACATGCACAGGCCAAGTACACAAAATCTTTTGTATCAAAACTTTAACTACAGTATTAGGATGAACTCATTGGCATACAGTTTCTTGCATTTTGAGCAGTTGAACAAACAATGTTGTGAAATTCACGGCACAGTCATGACAAATAATATAAATAATGTGATACATGCCGCATATATCAAATATATATATCTTCAGAGAAAGAAGATGCTTTCGGCCAACTTCAGCTAGGTGTGAGGTTCCTTGCTGACAGCAACAGCTGGAATGTGAATGGAACATCAAACCTCAGAATTGTGAGGCAGAATTTGAGAGCACTGAGCGAGTCAGCTTATTTCGACAATTTTTTTGCACAGCCTAGCGCACTTTTTCAGTTGGGTTGTCAAGAGCCTAATTTCAATCACCAAATTTTCTATTTTCAAGTCTATGACAACATGGTAGAGGAAAATATGTACCAGGAGCTAGAGAATATGCAGGGTGAAGGCTTGTCGCATAAAAGTTTTTTTTGGCAAATTTGAGAAACTTTGGGCGAAATATCATTTGCATTGCACCACCAAAAAATTGCCTGCTCCTACACTTATGCCCCGCCTAGGTAGGCACTGCTCGCTCAACGCCTATGTAGACAACATTCCACCCACCAACCCGTTCAAAGTGTCAAGCAAAAAAAACAAGGGCTTCTACTTTCTGATCGCCAGCTTAGGACAAGACTGCATATTCCACGAGGCTTTATAGTCTCTAAGTAGGAGCGTTTTTTTCCAGGAACACCGGAGAGCGAGGGCATGATAAGGTCAGTGTCCCACCTTCCGTTTCAAAAAGGCATGCAACGGGGCGGAGGTGCTTTTTCATAACAGTATCATAGGTAATTTTGTGGTTTATCAAGATCGACTTGAAACAAATTTATTACAGCTATTCTTGAAAACAAATTTATTACAAAACAAATTTATTACAAAAACTTGAAACAAATTTATTACAAACAGGAGCTTCAGAATGGTATTCAATAATGCTTGTTATTATTTTAGAGGTCAACATTGTTGCCGAATAGAAACAAGTACATATGGTAACGGATTTATTTTGTTTTTTATATAAGTTTTCCTTGCCCTTAACTCTTTAATCCTCCTCTCCGCGTCGCTGCTTTTTGCTGTCCACATTCTTATATCCCCAACAAGCCAGGTAGAAGCAGTGCATGGGCTCCACACGGCTTAAGATGGAGGATATGTCATGTTTTTCTTAATAGGCCAGTGTGCCTGAAACGCAAAAGCACAGTTCGTCTTTACGCGCGCACGCAATGACCGATGCGCGATGGTACTGATCGTTCTATAACATTTCATTGTTGACAGCTACCCAGAGGGTTTAGAAACCGGGATCCCGGTGTCGAGAAATCCCGGGAATTTGTGACTTTTTTCATTTCGCGTTTCCCGGCTTTCCGAACAAAATTTCCAGGAATACCCGGATGGAATCATTATATCACCAATTTGAAAATATTGCAGAATATATTTCATTTTGCACTTCGCGAACAGAAATTCGTGTAGGCTGCATACAGTGTAGACCAGTGGTCCTCAACCTTTTCATATCAGCGGACCGGTAAATAGCACAAAATTTTTACGGACCGGTAGCATACAACCGCAGTGAGTGCAACAGATCATCGCAATCATTTTGTTAAACAAACCTGTTGTATGCTTAACGCAGGGCATTGGGCTACTTTGTAAACATGAAAAAATCGAAGTAATTTATCAAATGTAGTGTGAAATGTCCTGCTGTTTCATTGATAGTGTGCGAGATAAAAATGGCCGTAATGAAGTTTCAGAAAGACGAAGTTCCGCGTCAGCATTGTGGTGAATGTATGATTACCTTGTCCTTGCCACGTAGTGGCGCCTGCCATCTTGCAATCCCTAATTGTGTCCCTGTGTCGCCGCGCGGCTGTTGCGTTGTGCTTGCGGTCTCGCAATGCAATACTGCCAAGTGTTCTTTTAGTGCAGTTTGCCCGCCCTGGGAAGCATTTGATCAGTTACGCTGTTGTGTTTGTTTCAGAGTTTCATTGCTCGCTTGTT
>Ga0210059_1014925_pt1 | contig 11411 bp, 9 predicted proteins | sample Ectturendosymbi2_FD_188042 | JGI IMG/M metagenome (GOLD analysis project Ga0210059, IMG submission 188042) | Ecteinascidia turbinata endosymbiont from Florida, USA - Sample 2 (SPAdes) (version 2) | ecosystem: Host-associated > Tunicates > Ascidians > Unclassified | place: Key West, Florida... | reverse complement strand
ATCAGCTATTGTGCCATTGTATTCTCATTTGCTCTAATGTTCGCTAATGGTTGGTTTACTGCATGCGATGGCTTTTATGGTGCTTCTGCTTATTGGCTGAGTCATATGAAACAATAAACCATTACCCATTACCCATTAGGTACGATAACGGACAACTGATGCCTTGATTAAGCAATGTAAACGATGCACATATTTATACAGCGTTTTTATCCGTTCACTTGAATTGCCTGATGCTTTTTACAAATCTACTGTTATCCCATTATGCATCGCTTCCGATGATGACCAAATGCAGCAGATACTATGCCTTGTTTCAGTTTTTGTAGCATCGACTACGCGTACCCACTAAATCCTACCCTGTGCATAGGGTTGCCAGATTTTGTAAAAATACCAGCCATTTTTTCAGAAGTGACAGATCTAGGCCGCACTTGTAAGCGCATATTTAACGGCACTGGATTCTCGAATAACATTTTTTGGAAAAAATGGTTTTTGACAATTCATTTATTTTTCGTGTTATTTCCTTTACAATTTCTTGAAGTTCCCAGAATGGTTGATTTGAAAATGTTTCAAACAGTATATAAACGTACTCTTTATGAGCATAGTCCATAGCCCTATGCTAAGCATTAGCAAGCTAACCTACTTTGAATGGAATACGATGGAAAACAAATGGAATACGATTAAATGGAATACGAAAACTGCAGTGTTTTATTAATGTGAACAGAGACGTTTTCTTAAACTCTAAATCAGCTATGTCCAACCCGCGGGCCGCGTGCGGCCCAGTCGAGAGTTTTGTGCGGCTCAGTGTAGGTTTTCGCTGTAGTAAAAGCATCATATATTCTGACAACCTGTCCTTATTTTGACAATCTTAAATTTGACATTTTTGGTGAAGATGGTTCTCAGTGACACTTTATCACGTCTGTTACCATTGCTGTTACAACTTGAACACTTTCAGTACCTTAGGGTTAAGCAAAATGTTGTTTGCTAAGATCAAAGTAAGCCATTCTATGTGCGGCGCTGGTGAAGATAAGTGACATAATTTTTGGCTCAGTAAGCCATTTCGATTGGACATAGCTGCTCTAAATAAATAATGTACTTAGCAAAATTCCAATTTTGCATGTTGTATATCAATTTCTGAAGTGTACATCTTTCAGTACAATTTGATTGTATTTGCTTTTCTACGGTAGCATTGGCTGTATGAACACCATAACACAACTGATAATTTCTTGCGTGCTGCATTCTCTTCAGTTTGCAATAAACATTTTCTGGCTCACCTGAAACTCTTCAAAAAAATTCTCATTACATTCTGGACCACTAAGACTGGCTGAGAGTTGACATCCCAGTTAATTCGCTGGCCCTTGCTTGAGTTAGTTATAGTCCGCTCACCGCTGACGAAATAGCGTCTGTTCAATGCAGCTCGCGTGATTGTGAAAGGTTCACTAGTCTCTTTATCACTGTCGTCCTGTCCATTTCTATGCTTTCCTGCATTCTGCCTGCAATAGCCTACGGTAGTAGTTCAGACAACAACTCCACCTACGCCAGTTACACGGTTAATTGCCAAACGAAGTGCTCGTACAGATCACGTTTGGGACGACGGAAGATGCTAAGTATGACTAAACAAAGGAAGAGGAAAACAGTGAGACAATGAGTGTTGTTAAGGCATAAGTAACAATTTGCCCTTACATGAACTTCGCTGAAGGAACTGTCCTGACAGTATTCACTACCAGTGTTGCCACTGCTGATGTTTTAACATCAGATCTGATGTTTTGAGGGAAATTTCTGATGTCTGATGTTTTGGCAACAAATCTGATGTTGACTGACCTGTTGCTTTTTCCCAAAATTTTCTATACTTTTTAGGATGAAAATCGGTTACATTCATAGTTTTTGAGTGTCTTTAATCAATTTCTCACCCTCTTGTGTGTTTAGTAATTGCTCCACTTCCAAACTAAATAAGCTCTCTTCATAGCGTTGAGAATACAAATAAGATATGTACGTTGCGTAAAAAATAACTTCTTTTCCATTTTAAAGACGATACTTCTCTCTGTTTCGTATTCAACGTGAGTTACCGCACTTTGTAAGGCATTGTTAGCACTAGTGTACGGAGGGGGGCACTGTGCCATGCCCCACCTCAGACCCTAAAAATAAAAAATGTATAAACAGTATGCGGCAGTGGCGTAACGAAGGGGGTCAAGAGCCTCAATTTAAAATTTACTGACTTTGTTTTCTGGACACTGATATACGCACTAGGAAAATTTTTTTATGACTACTGTACGTTCCCTCTGCTTGATTTTCATTTTACGATTTCATTCTTTCACTGACAAAATTGCTTCACACGTGGCTGTAAAGTAACTTAACCCCGGTAACAATGAACACCAGAAAAAAGCTTCGGCTGGTGTGAGATTTGAGCCCACAAACTTCAAGAAGCATCTTCGATACGCGATACATGTCTAAAACTTATAACATCCAAGCACGCATATAAGTTTATTTCATAAGCCTCAGACAACAAAAGTTCAGTTTTCTGTCTCACCGGCTAATAAGTCTCGTAAAAGCCTTATACTAAAACTTGCTTCCAGAATGCACAAAAATGCGTACTTTTAGGTGTAATTTTGCAAAATTTTCCCGGGGCATGCCCCCGGACCCCCCTAGAATGGTCGTGCCTTCGGAACTTCCCCTAAAGTTGATTTTTGACGTCACACGATTGTGACGCAACTTTGACCCCCCTCGGAAATTTTCTGCGTACGCCACTGATTGTTAGTAGAAGCATTTAGCTTGTATTAAACTGCAATGTAAAAATCTGATGTTATCTGATGTAAACGCGACTGACCCCAGTGGCAACACTGTTCACTACTAGAGTCATTATAATTTGAGAAGTTCTGCGTTAGCTCTTTTTGCAGTTACTAAAATGATTTATTTTCAAAATACCGGCTTCAGGCACTGGTTTTTAAAATACCGGCTTCTTACCGGCCTCTGCTAAATTAGCAGTAAAATACCGGCCATCTGGCAACCCTGCCTGTGCAGCAGTCTGTTTATGAGACAAAGACCTAAATAAAGAAGTAATGCAAACTTTATGCGAATATAAATTCTGCATGTACTCTATTTAAGTACCGCACGACCAACCGTAGTCTCATATTCCATGAGCTTTTTCATAAATTTCGTGTTGTTGTCTTTGAATGCAGAAAAGTGCAGCAGTAACCCAGTGTCTGCTTAACACAATAGCCGAAATTTGGATACGACTTACCCTTAAGCTAAATGTCATAAATGCTTTGAAAAGCTAAAGTTGTCTGATTCCTTCATCCATAATCCCTAAATGCACGCTCTGCGCAGTTATTCACTTGCTTCATTTTTTATATTTAGAAATGATGTTGGAGCAGCGCATATTCTACAATTGGCTGGGAAACCTCCGGCACGGGGCCAAATGTGACCCATGTGAATATTTAGTATGGGCCGCATTGGAATTTTTTTAATCCAAGTTGTAACACAGTACCGCGTCAAAATGAAACACCATGATAGGTAGATACTACGATATAAGTCAAAAGAAATCTCTTTCGATTCTTCGTTACATTTCTCTCTCCTTGTTTTTCTTAGAAAGATAACGGTAAAATTTTAAGATAAAATTAGTTATTTTAGTAGTCGCCAACAATATTTCACAACTCATGCGGCCCGTGATAGTGATTAGATTCCCCACCTAGGGTTTGAAAAGTTGGTTTTGGTTTTGCCCACTAGCAACTATTAGCTCAACCTGTTCTCATGATGTGCAGTACACGTCGAACCACCACCAGAATTTCAATGTGGAGCCAAACGAGACACGGAGGACCACCTTTCATAACTGGAAACATATCCATGGAGATAGAAAACTAAGTATGCTGTCGCGGAGCAATGTGATGTGTGAAAACATTCCCACTCTCATTGAGCCAACTTCTGCAGAAATTTTCCTGAATGACTAGATAGAAATTATCCGATCTATCATAATTTAAATATAGGTTTTATCGACTTTTTGTAGCTTTAACACAATTTTTCAAAAACTTTATCTTGCGCAAAGAGTCTCCAGCTTTACATCTCTGTAGTTGCAGTTGCTGCTCAACCCTGCTCAGGTTTAAAAGAAAACCTACCACCGTCGGTATCAATGCCCTAATTGGGCAAATATTGTTCTCTGCATAACCGAGGCTTACGGAAACTTTTCAGGAACACAAGAGCGTTTTTCAATAGCTCAGAAAACATTTTCACGCTCATCTGACCCGAAAAAACGAGCTTGTTGTATTTCGAAAAATTTTATATTTTCAAAGCAAATATAATTTCTCCGTAAAAATGGTGGAGGTAGGCATACTGAAGGCACCAAAACGTCAAGAAAAATGCGGAAATTCCGCCAGTAGAGTTTATTGGCGGTCGGTTGATGATCAAAATGGTCAAAATGGTATTCTGTTCGGAGCTTGCGGTTTTCCATGCAACAGGACAAATGTTGTTGAGACATGAGGATAAGCCATTCGCGAATGTATTTTGTATTTCAATGCAACCTAAGATGTACGAGGCCCCAGCAAGAGGGCAAATGATAATTACGACGACAAGTCCGATCACAAACATGTGAAATTGTGTGCAAGACTATATGTACAAATTGTATTTTGAACACAATTTGATCACTGTAGCTTATCTTGTAAAACTTTCTGACGATTTGTCTGTTTGTTGCACGTTGGGTATACAAGGCCAAATTGGGAAATCCCCTTATACACAACTTATCAAAATTTCGAAAATACTGTTCGGCAGAACGCGTAGAAAAAATCAGCTACTGTACGATACTTATATTAAGTTGAAAATACGATTTGCCCCCACGGAGCAAGTACACTTGAACAAAAGAAAATGGATAGCACTAACGGCTAAAGAGGTCTCGCTACTCTTTTCCCCGTTGGTGACACCCTTGTCAGTATCCTATTGTGCTGTATTTTATATGCTTACAAATGCCCTAGCAATCTTTTTTCTTTTTGCTTGCATTGTGTCACCACAAAGTGTATTTTAAAAGATAACGGTAACTTTTAGTTCACCCATGGGTTATATTTTCTAATAGCTATACTTAGGTACATGGGTTAGTTTGAAGGAATTGACCAAGAAAGTCTGTTTGTCAAACAGTTTTCTCAGTTGGTTATACGGCATGAATTGAGAGGTGACAAGACGACATTCATATCTTGGCACCCTCAGGAGGTAACTTGAAGAGTAGAACTTGTGATAGAAAGAACGGGGCGAAATTTCGATTGTTTATCCTGCAAGCGTTGAACAAAGATACTTTTTGCTCATACAATAGGAAACACTATTTTAGACACATCTAACACTATTTTAGACACATCTAACAGGTGATTCAAATAAAGTACCCGGAGGATCCGCAGCTGCGGGTTGCAGAAAAGCGTAACTTCTTAAAAGACAGTTAGTTTATTTGAGAAGTAGCTATTGGTTGGATCGTCTAGAAAGAAACAGAAAAAGCAAAAGCGGAAACGAATTGTACCTCAGACTATCATATAACCTGTCACAGTTTTTCAAAATAACGTAGGGGAAGGTGGGTACAGTCGACACATTGTTGCATTTTCAACCACTGCTACTTTATTTCAAGTCCAAACAAGCTCAAAATTTGTCACACAATAAAGCAACTCTATATACACAATATCATGCCAGAACACGAAAGCAACGCCTTTTAGAAAAAAGTTTACAATCAATTTTAAAAAGGTACTTTTTCTGTCGAGTGTGCCCCATACCTGAGGCACACTCGACATGAACATGGGGTACACTTGGCAGGTCAATAAAAAGTTGGGTTGCATGCATTGCATAATGTTCACGTGATATCCCATGTAAAATGGCACTTGCTGACTGCTTCTACACTTTTTTCACATTCTAAGCACCCACTATCACTGCATGGCAAGCCAAATTTGTATGATTACCAAACATTAAATGAAACCAATGCAGTATGTTGAAATTCATGCCTTACCATACCAATATAATGTGCCACTACTAAGCACATAATAAGCCTAAAATCTTCATAGATTAGCATTATTCTGTACTGCATTCCAATATAACCTCTCAAGCTTCACCTTGTTTGGACTGATCTAGTGGCAATGTGTTGAGTGTGCCCCATTTTTTTTGAAGATGTGCCCCATGCATATCTAAAAAATAAAATGAAGAAGTACCAACTCAACTTAAAAAGAATTTAAAATCTGGCATAATCAAATAATGTTGCACTCCCCTGACTACAACGTCACAAAAACTCAGAAGAGAAGATGTTGATTAACATGGGCGAAACCCAAATCTAAATGCGATTTTATAAATTACCTTTGGGTAGCAAAAACACAATTTGCTCTGTAACTCGTAACAACGGCGGCCAATCAAGAAAAAATTAACTTTACTACTACAGCTGGTATGAGACCAAATCAATATGGAAAAAAGTTCAACGTTTTAAACTTTTTGAATAAATCAAAAAAGACGACTGTGCCCCTAGTCCTACTGTGCCCCACCTTTCCCTAATTAGAACTCATGTACTTTACAAATTAAAACATATACAAAGAAAAAATTATGATTTATAAAAAACAAGAAAAGGTTGGACACGTGTTTACTAATCAAATTGTTTCAAATATAATTGCCGGTGCCCCATTAATCAAATTACTATCTAGTCCTCTCATTAATTTTAAACTTTGATATTACGTCCACTGCGTAAAAAATCTTTTTACCAAGCTGTTTGACAGGATCAAATATCAATATTTGTTTCTGATCCAAATATGTTTACAACACAATATGCGTACGGTAGACCTAGTAAGGACACTTTTCCTCTTTTCATACCATTTTACAGGCGAAGTCTTTTACATTTACTTTATATTCGCTGATTGCATGATAGTTTTCTATGAACATTGAGAATAAACTTGCAATCACTAACAGAATACGCGGGGCCCAGGCACTCCTAACAGCCATGAAGATATTTGAGCACACCCCAGTCAATTCTTTGTTTTTGATTGAATTGTTTTGTATTGTATTTGACAACAAACCGCGTAGAGTTTTGTTTTAAATGTTTTTACACTTTCTCTATCATGTGCTGTTCTTCATGAATCTGAACAATACCACGATAGATGGTATCGTGCAGTCTATTAGATGATTAGCACAACTGTGCTGACCATCAACCAGACTGCCACTCCCATTTAAATCGATTCTCAGCTAACTTCATCACGACCAAATTTTAACTACAATTCAGCCGTCAATTGCAAACTTTGAAAGGAAAATTAATTAACCGTCGATGGGTGCTCGACGGGACAATTTGGTCGGCAGTTTTTTTCAATGTCCCAGCATTTTTCCTTTACTAGCATAAAATTATTTAGTTTTAGCGCCAATAGCTGACTCGCGGAAACTGCGATCGCTTGCTGTTGCAGTGCACGTCTCTCAAATGAGAAGCATATGACATCTGTCCCTGACGAGTTGAATACTTGCGGTTGCGCTCCTTGGACATATAGCGGTAGCCTCAGCCAACAAGTTAGGCTCGAATTTAGGCCTATCATTTGTGGCTGCTCCTTTTCAGTTTCAAATTTCGATTGCTTTCCAAAGTATTTATGCAACTTCAACTTAAAGCTGAGTGCAGCCTTGAGCAACAATTTCATGATCCACCGGGTGTTGGGATACGCTAGAATATGTAGTCATTTCTAAAACAAATGCATATGTTGTTTAAGTTTTTAGATAGTGTTTTTATTTGCCTTTCATTGCTTCTCAGAGAGGGGCGCAGCCAGGATTTTCCTAAGGGAGGGGCTGAAGTTATGGAATCAAAAGCCTTGAAAAGGAAAAATTGCATGTGATTAGAATAGTCAAGGAAAGCACATAATTTGTGGGTACACAATTGACTGTTCTCACCCCGAAAACCTGGGGTTCTTCCAACTAAACTGCCATCTTGTTTCTGTGATATTCTTTCCTGACCACCGAAAAACTCGACAAACTTGATTGCTTGTCTCAGCCGAGTTTTGTTTTGATCTATGATTTTTTTCTACTGTCGGAAAGCATATTTCTTACGTCCACGTTTCCTTCATTTTTGTCAAGTTTAAGAAACGCATCAAACTTCTCTGCGCAAAACTTGTCTTTCGCATTTTTTCAATTTTTGTGAGCTGATTTTACCAACACACCAAAAGCCTTAGCTGACAACATCAGGTGCAAACGCACGCAACACACCATTTGCAAAGTGACCCTGCATGAATTTCACTGTGGGCTAACCACTTGAACTCCTTCAACCATTGCATTGGGAAACGTCGCTTCTGGAAGCTTGTGTGTACCACATGAAAATCGTATGAAGATAAAGGAGTCCAGCTATTTAACAATAAAGTTTTTCGGCTGCGTTAACTCAGGGAACGTCTCACAAAGTTCCCAATGTCAATAATCTTATGCATAGGCGTACGAAGCGGATGGTCAGGGAGGGCGGCCGCCCCCCTGGCTTGAAAATTTTCAGGGCAAGCGCAAGTTGCTTAAAAATCTAGAATGGTACAAAATATTCCAATACAGTGAAAAATTCCAGGGCACACTTTGTTTTTCAAGGCAAGCGCAAGTTGTTCAAAAATCCTGAATGATAAATAATATTTCAATACAGTGAGAAATTTCAGGACAACTCTGTTTTTCAGGGCAAGCGCAAGTTGCTCAAAAATCCTGAATGATAAAAATTATATTCAATACAGTGAATAATTTTAGGGCAAACTGTTTTGCAGGGCAAGCGCAAGTTGCTCAAAAATCCTGAATGATAAAAATATATATTCAATACAGTGAAAAATTTCAGGGCACACTGTTTTTCAGGGCAAGCGCAAGTTGCTCAAAAATTGTGAATGTAACAAGTATATTCCATACAGTGAAAAATTTCAGGGCAAGCACAAGTTGCTCAAAAATTCTGAATGCTTAAAGTAGGCTATATTCAATACAGTCAAAAATATCAGGGCAAACTCTGTTCTTAGGGCAAGCGCAAGTTGCTCAAAAATCCTGAATGTAGAAATATATTCAATACAGTGGCACACTGTTTTTTAGGGCAAGCGCAAGTTGCTCAAAAATGCTGAATGATAAAAAATATATATTAAATACAGTGAAAAATTTCAGGACAACTCTGTTTCTCGGGGTAAGCGCAAGCTACTCAAAAATCCTGGATATAAGAAGTATATTTAATACATGCAGTGAACAATTTCAGGACAGCTTTCTTTTTTAGGGAAAGGGCAAAGTTGCTCAAAAATCTTTAATGGTAAAAATTTCAATACAGTGAAAATTTTAGGGCAAACTCTGTTTTTCAGGGCAAGCGCGGGTGCTCAAAAATCCTGCATGGTGAAAAAATTTTCAATACAGCGTATATTCACTTGGGGTTTATCCGTGCAATTTGGGCTAGTGTATTGTGTAATCCGGACCAAAGTCGTGAATGGTTATAATGAATTTCATCTGGACCAAGCCCTCGTTTCTGTAAAAATCTAACAATCGGATGCCGGTAGTTTAACAGCTTGATATAAGAATCCAGTAACTCTTTCTTTGTTCGTTTTCGAGTTTGCCCTGGGTGGAGGCGCGGGGTGTTAAGATGATAGATTTTTTGATTAACAGGAGTTTTAGAAGCGAGTCGCACGTGCGTGCGGATTGCTTGACCCATGTGAGTGGTCGTCTTTAAGTGCTTTGCTCAAGTTCACAGCAACGATAACACAGGCACGTGTAGGGAGTCAGATCCTTCGATCCGGGATAGTCGCTTTTAACCATTGCGTTGCGCCATCGAAGTCGCGTGTATATTTGCATCAGTAAAGGCAATTACCACAAAGTTTCTTGTCTGGGAGAAAACAACACGCAAGTAACTTCACCCCCTTGAGTTAACAAGCAAGGTAACTACAGAATTTGACTGTAACGGCACTTCTAGGGGATTGCAGTATGAATGTCATTGCCGAATTGACGTTTTCAGCGAATTGAAATGCATGTAAAAGATGCCATCGACCGAACAAAATGTAACGTTATAGGCGAAATGACGTTACAGACAAAGCCGTTATAAATGAATTCAACTTTATAGAACAGATTTACAAGAGGTTTCTGGCCACCTTCGGATTAGACTAAAAAAGTTAGTTTCAGGGCAAATTGTTGATGTTTAGAGTAAATTTTTTCCGCCCCTCCAGTAAAATGCTTTCCAGTACGCCGATTATCTTATGGATGCTTAGGGGATTCGCCGAAACATCGTAGCTACCAGTTGCACCAGACGCCTGTGGCTGCTCTTCTACCGGTGGGCAGGTAGGCCTACTGTTCTGAGACCAGTCAATAAAAACTTTTCGAGGCTGCTCACCCTGATCTGTTTGATGAATGCCTTTTTAATTTCACCACAAACTTGTCAGATTGCACTCAACACTTTTCGCTGACTAAAGAGCGACGTGCAACTGATTAGCAGAATAGATAATTAATTCAGCCTGCAGCTAGCGGTAACTCACACCTCGCACTGCATATCAGATAGTCTTGCCACTGGGGGCATTCTCGTTAACATCAGATTGTTGCCTTTTTCAACATCAGATTTTTACAAAACAATTTAATATATGCTAAATGCTTCCATTACCAATGCAGTCCCGTCGTCATGGGGTCTTCGAAGGGCTTAGCCCCCCAAACAAAGCTCCAAGCCCTCCAAATTGAAATATGAAACACTTTGAATCAGTGGAGTTTTTGTCAAATTTGAGAATGTCAAGCCCCCCGCACAAACGTAAAGCACCCCTATTGAACACTTTCTGTCGACGGTTTTGTACCAATACCTAGCAAAGTGCGATAAACCACATTGAATCCGAAACCGAGCGAAGTATCGTCATTAAAATAGAAAATTCGTTTATATGCGTAACTTGTTATGTTATTCCCAATGCTAGGAAAAGAGCTTCTTCAGTTTGGAACGACTACCAAACACACATGAGAGTGAGAAATTGATGAAAGAAACTTAAAAATTATGAATCTAACTATCTTCATCCTGAAAGGATAAAAAATTGGGGAAAAAAACAACAGCTCAGTCAACATCAGACTTGCTGCCAAAACACCAGACATCAGAATTTTCTCTCAAAACATCAGAAGTGGTAACGCTGATGCATATCATCCACGTGTGCACATTAGGAAAGTCCCAGCTTTGTGACGTACAAACTACACATCAATCGACACTGTTGGTAGTTGAAATGCCAAGCTTGTTTCCACGCTGGCAGACTCAGAGCACGGTAACACCCAGCTCTTGTTATAGATGGTAGTACAAACCACACAGGAATGAAGAAAACTGCTTCAATAATTCTCAAATCTCGAAACTTCATAAGCGCTTGATTTGATAAGAAATGTGTTGCTACGGCTTGTGTTAGTGCCAAAGAACATTCTGCAATGCACCCGATCTCGACTTACAATGTTGGTGAAGAACTAAGAAAACAAACATCAATATCCTGACTGCTAAGGGGGGGGGG
>Ga0210059_1014924_pt1 | contig 11411 bp, 10 predicted proteins | sample Ectturendosymbi2_FD_188042 | JGI IMG/M metagenome (GOLD analysis project Ga0210059, IMG submission 188042) | Ecteinascidia turbinata endosymbiont from Florida, USA - Sample 2 (SPAdes) (version 2) | ecosystem: Host-associated > Tunicates > Ascidians > Unclassified | place: Key West, Florida... | reverse complement strand
TAAATCATAAGTTGTGAACCAGAAACGCTAGAAAGTCGATCAAAGGCTCAAAAGACTCGGACTCGAGCCTAGTTTCCAATGAAAACTTCAGCGAAACACTTTGGCCAAGGGGTTGGGCCCTAGGCCAGGTGACATGAGCCAAAATGACCCTAAAACTATTTCACTTATGACGTCAGTCACAAAAAATCCGCACCCCCCAACCAAAATATTTTTTTTCGAGTGCAATCTACTAGACTGGCCGATCCGTTTGAGCTCTCAAACAGCTCTCTAGCGCAATTGGTGGAGGAGCTAGGGCGTTGGTAAGGCAACCGAAAACTGCTGTTTTTTAGGCCGAAATCCAAGTACGAATATACCGTAGGCCGGCTCTCAAGGAGTTAATATAAAATATAACACTTAGGTTCATGTAGCCAATAATTAAAAGTATTGAGTATATGCACTGCATAGTGAAAATCTTACATGTTTGGAGATGCTTTATTTTTATTGAAGGTAGTGTGCATTATACCTTCGTTTAAGTCTTTTGAATGTTTATTTTAGTTTTCATGTGTTTTGGAATTCAGGCATTTATACAATGAAAATAGGTATTAGATATATGCTGCTATTTTTGATACTTGGAATTATTATATGGCTGACAAAAACATGTTGTTTTCTGTAATTGTAATTAATTGAAAGTTTAACTTTTGAAAGCGTATTTTTGTCTGTTTGTTTTTAGATGAATGCTTATGAATAAGTACAACTTTTCTTAACGCTTTATGTACTTTTGGTGTTTGTTTATAGGTCATAGTCATCACTCATTCCTATCCTGGTAAACTTGGTTTACACTTTGTAACAGGAATGCTACGAGTCTACTATTTGCCTCTTTTTGTTTTTTATAATCAATGTGTTTTGCCAACTATTTTGGGGACACTTCCTATGATAAGGTAAATTGTGCTCTTTGTGTTAATGAAATATTTAATCCCCAAGTAAAAATTGTACTTTAATAAAAATGTAGATATTAGTATGTGTTACCAAGTTCTTTATAAAGTAAATAAAAACATGAATTTTCATTTTTTTTGATTGGGTATCATACTACTCATTCTTAGCTATAGCAATGGCTTGTGCATAGTATTAGTTTAATTGAAAACAGTGAATCGCTTACCCATTTATTATCTAGTATAGTATTTCTCTGATTGACTATATCTACCTGTATTTTCCAGAGCAATTTTGCTCAGTGAAGAGATTACCGTAGTTCATGGCCATTCATCATTTTCAACTCTTGCACATGAAGCAATGTTTCATGCTAAAACTTTGGGCATCAGAACAGTGTTTACAGATCATTCACTATTTGGATTTGCTGATGCTAGCTCAATTGTCACAAACAAGATTCTGGAATTATCACTTGCTGATGTAAACCATGTGATTTGTGTTTCTCACACAAGCAAAGTAAGTTGTGCATTTGAGTTTGCTAATGAAAAGGTTTAATTGAGTAAAGCTCACATTTCACATAATGTGGATTAAAATTATGTCAAAAGAACACTAACAAATTATATATAGCAGCTTATAATGTAAAACTTTATTGCCAAGGGTAATGTATGCTACTGTCCACATTGTAATACTCATCAAATACCAACAGATCTGAAAGCAAAACATGAATTCAGTAAACTCACAATGTAGAAGTATTGACTTTTCTGGAAAACATTAGATATGATTGTAATTGATTTGATTACAACATAAGTCATAAAAATTTTGTAATCATGTTGTATTCCTTATGTATGCTTAGCATAGCAAAAATATTTTATTAAAACAAGTCAGCAGAAGTTTTAATCCCATAACTTTTTACAGAATTTTGCTTGGCATGTTGGCTTTGCAAATACTTACACCAACTTTATTTGCCTTTTTTTAGTTTTGTTTGCATTTTTCAAGTCACAACTGACAAAGCACACTTCATTGAATTTCAAAATATCGTAATCTCACATACAGGTCAACAAGTCTAATGCAACAACACTCCATCAAAAATTGCCAAGCCTGACTTGATCCCCAATTTGTTTCAACATATCATCTTCATTAGATCAATAAGATTACAATTTCAATGCAATTTGTTTGCCAAATATTTTTCATTATAAGGAAAAATTGTAAGCACTACCATGACATCTATGCTACTGTTAACAGAAAAAATTTATGAAAGATGCGAGGTTCCCAAATATTTTCCAAACCCTGTAAATGATTAATTTGCCTCTAATAAACCTTTACATGAATTTCAACTTGTTACCTTTCTCAAATGACTCATAGTTTTGAAATTGACCTTAAGGACTAAGGGCTGCCCCTGTTTTCACCTCTACAATTTTTTATGTGTTTTGAATGTTTCAACAGCAGTTAGTTTACTCTTACTATGTTTCCTCTCATTGTATAGGAACCAGTGAACAGCAAACAGTCAGCTTTTGTCGATTCCCTTCCTTCATTAGATGGAACCATTGAATAGCAAACAATCAAACTTTATTATTTTATGAAAAAGAATTGAACAAATCAAAAATTTTAGTGAATTGTATGCCTTAACAAAACTGTTCGTGAAAGTTATGAGGCATTCAAGATTACCTGCATTGGTTTCAGTTAGATTAAGATAGATTATATCTTTGCAAAATCTAAGCATTAATTGCAAGGCAGGTGTCATCGAAACTTGTTTTGTATATTTTTACTCTGTTTAAAATGGAATTAGCAAATTGCAGGTGAACAGTCCTTTAATAAGCAGAATGCTAACAACTTCATATTTGTAGGAAAACACTGTACTGCGTGCTAACTTGACACCTGAAGCAGTTTATGTTATTCCCAATGCAATTGATCCAACTTCATTTTGTCCATCAGGAAGAGAGAGGAATGATGGCAGATTACGTGTTGTGGTCATGAGCCGCCTTGTGTACAGAAAAGGTGGGAAGCTTGTTACAGAATGCATCATTTTGTTAAATCATGATGAGATAAGCTTGTGGATCACTCAATTTTAGTTGTTGAGCAAGGATACTCATTTAGTTGGTGCTTGATTTGTTGTCAAATTCGCTTAACCCCAAGATTGTTAAAGGATTCCTCAGAATGTGAGACATTGCATCCTACTTTAGATGCTGGGGCATTTTCTGGCAGAGATTCCCAGAGTTGCAGACCATAATACAGCAGATGAGGTTGCTTAAAGATCGCTAATTTATAAATCATAAAACCAACATGCAGGGACAAGCACTGCTTGACCAGAGCGAACCTATGTTGGACATGGTCAAAACTGCAAGCATATTATTATTTGAAGGTAAAACTTGAAAGATTAATTATTTTGAGGATGTAATAAGCCCATGTCACACTCTGAAAAACTGCTCGGGGAGAAGGAAGTCAGTGACCTTATTTTTCAGTCTTCTCAATATTAATCCGTAAAATGATGTGAGCAGGAAATATTGTGATGTTCTGGTAGCATTCCTGCCAACATGTTGTTGTAATGCATCGCTCAAAATGAAACTCATGGCCAAGCAAAAGCATCTGATGTGTTATTTCATGACTAAAATCCTTCTGTTCATTCACTCGTGGCAGCAATACTTTGATACACACCTGTTAAAAGATGGCATTTTTTGTGAATATGATGTACTTGGTTTGGTTTGAAAATTCAAAATAATTTATATGGTTTCAGTTGACTCATGCCATTTTTGTTTGATCTCAACTTTTTCTTGCAAAGTTTAATGGCAGAATCCTGTGTATAGTCGATGTGTCGTTAGAAATGTTCCTTATCTTTTGGGTGATTGATGATACATATGATGCAGGTGCAACCCCACAAAAATAGAAACTGCAGTGTTTCGCTTTGAATGCTTAAAATGCACTTTCAGTGAAGGAGTTATTTTTGCATGTATTAAGGGGCTTTGTAATCCTATGCTTGGGCATGAGTGATATATACATAAAGTGTACAGTATGGTCCTCCCTTTTTTCCCGACCAACTGTTGGTAGAGGAGTCTAATGCTAAACATCCAAAATAAATCATTAAGTTTTAATTTCTTCATAAAGGAATGGACCTCCTGGCTGCCATCATACCTTTCATATGTCGAGATCACGAAAACGTCGATTTCGTGATCGGTGGCGATGGACCTAAACGTCTGCTGTTAGAGGAGATGCGGGAAAACCATCAACTGCATGACCGCGTCACGTTCCTCGGCGCAGTTCCGCATGAAAAGTAGCCTTTGGCGTGTTTATTCATTTAGTAGCATCATCTTTAAATTAGTTCACGTTCATATTCACTTTGTTTCAGCGTAAGCAAAGTCCTCAACGATGGACACATCTTTCTAAACACATCACTAACAGAAGCTTTCTGCATGGCGATTGTTGAAGCAGGATGCTGTGGACTGTATGTCGTCAGCACTAGGTACCAGCTCTCTTAACATTTTTGATAAAAAATACCGTGCAGGCACTTCCGAAATATTAAACAAATCCTGAAAGAAGGCTTCGTTCAGATACAGCGTTTTTAAGACATCAAGAACGACAAGCATTGTAAATGACCTATATTTTTGATAGCAATTTTTAAGTTAATTGTTAATATGAGATTTGTCTGATTTTGATTGGTTAGTACGTTTCGTCTTTGTTACAGTTGGATGTCAACTCGAAACAGGGTCCTACCAAACTTTAGTGATAGGCACATGCACTGCATTTGCTTGACCCATGGTAAGTAAAAATGCAACAGAACGCTCTATTTCAACTGAGGACCGACAGGGAGCCCTCCATGAAATGGTTTCGTGTGGAGGTGGAGTGACTAATTGTATAACTGCGGCAGTTTAAAAAAAACGGTCAAATTTTGTCATATAATTTGGCGCCCTTTTTACTGCCCCTCCCCGAAACACCAAGTCCGGATCAGGGGCGTAACGAGGGAGACACAATACCGCGGGCGCCGAAAAGTCCTAACAATGTCGCAAGTACTTTCTTCAATACAGTACATTTACTCAGTTACGCCATTGTCTCTCACTGCTTCACGCCAGAGGAGCTTGGTGCTGCCCTCAGGCGCCTGAAGCCAGTAAAGTCTCCGGGTCTGAATTCTATCTTCCCGGTGTTTATACTCAACGCCGGTTCGGCTCTCAAATCTTGCTTTTGCAATTTCCTCACTTCTTGTACGCGCCAACCCAAAAGTCCAAAGATCTGGAGAGGAGCACTAATAGTTGCGATCCCTAAGCCAGAAAAGCCATTGGGGGACCCAAAGAGCTATCGCCCTACATCTCTGCTGTGTGTCCCCTTCAAGATCCTTGAGAGACTCATGTACGCGTGTGTCGAACGAAAACCCATTGCTCCCGCGGGACCAGGCGGGCTTTCGACACAGGAGTTCGACCGTAGATCAGGTCACCCTGCTGACACAGGACATCAAGGATAGCTTTTCGGCTAAGAAGAAGGCCGGAGCTGTGTTTGTCGATCTCACAGCAGCTTACGACACTGCCTGGCATCGCGGCCTCACTTGCAAGCTGCTGTGATTGCTGCCTGACAGACATATGGTCCACATGATCATGGAGATGGTTGGCAATCGTATCTTCACCCTTACCAACGGCAAACGGAGCAGGTTACGACGCCTCAAGAATGAATGCCTGCGTCCTACACCAGCGAACAACCTTCCTGTTCTCGCAGGCATCCAACTTGCTGAGCTTCGTCACAAAGGAGCCACATTGTCTCTAGCACGCCGTGCCATGGAGCCTGGACATCTACTCCACTCAGCGCTCACCTGTCCATCGAGTGCGAATGCACGGCGTTTCAAATCGAGACACCCATTTGTACCCGCCGCGCAACAACTCATCAGATCGCCGATGGAATGCGGAGTGGGCGGACAACACTACGAGACTCTGTACTTTCATTCCCGGCACCCACCCTCCTGGAATGACCCTTCCGAGAACAACGTGGTTCTGCTTAACCGCCTCCGCACGGGTGTCGGACGTTTCGCTCCTGCTTGCACAAATGGGGTGTGACCTTGGCGGGCTGTGAGTGTGGCACAGAAGAATAAATCGTCGACCATGTTGTCCTTCGGGAACAACCGGGGCCCAGGCCCCGGCCGGGGATTGAATTTTTTCCCCAGCCCCGGCCGGGGCAATCAAAATAATTAGTCGGGGCCGGGGTCCACAGATTGCTGTTTTTGTATTAGTTTTTTCAACATAATTTTATTTTTTGCACGTTTTTTGCCATTTTGAACCCACTTGGTCAATGGTAAACACCAACATTTAGCGAAGTTTGGATCAAGGTACACTATTATAACTAAACAATATTGTTTTGACGACAGCAAGCACTGTTTAGCCTTGTTCAGCTAAGCGTTTTTTCATCTCCTGCGTTTTCTGTGGTTCGCTTCATGGTTGAGCTGATTTCTAGTATTTGTTAGTCCATAACAAGGTCTCGCGGATCCATGATTCATAATAAGAGGATTCGCTATTTACACAGGTCGGAATCGGCATCTTACTACCTACAGTACACAATGGGACTAAGTCTACCAGTGCCAAATTGAAAGGCGGTGAACTGATAATCACGTTTCTGCGCCTTGCTGTTGCTTTGAGAGACTTTGAAAACTGAACAGTTTTTTCTGTTGGTAGCAGTTGAGAATGTGATGTTTTTCCAAGTTCCAGGGGAATTCTTTGAGACAAATGTTTCAACACTTTCATTGCGGGGTGACAATCACCTAATTAGTTCCAAAATGCATCAGGTTTCAGCGATTATCCCGTCTTGTTCGTTTACGATGGCAACCGGTTTGTTTATTCAAAAACATATACAAAAAATGATATAGGCTAAACGAATCCCAAACCACGAAATAAACACAACAACCATCCAAAAAAGCACTTTGAATAGTTTCGTGTTTCCTACATGGCTTGCATCTTGTTCCTACGAATAGCCGAAAAAAGCAGAGTTCAGTGGCAACGTTGCTTATAAATATACGAAGCATTGTTCGTAAGTTTCGTCACAATACCAAAGCCAAATCTATGTTAATGAAAGCCTAAGAAAGAGAGGGAATGCCGCGGCACACTTCGATTTTGGATCAAGAAACGCGCTGGTGCAGCACACATCCAATGCTGGAAACATTCCTGCTGCATAAAAGCAATTATTCTGGCCTACATAGAATTTAAAAAGTTTGGCATTGAAATACTCGAAACCAATGGAAAGTCATGAGTGGGAAATTTTGCCAACCGTTGTGGCATTACTAGAAATTTTTGCTGATGTCGTGAATTTTTGTGAAAAAGAGAATTCGTGCATCTCTGCGGCAGTGGCAAGTGCAAAGTTTATTATGATCACTTTCGAAGAGACTGATTGCAAAGGAGTGGTTGAACTAAAGGAGTAGTTTCAGCAGAACATGAATCAATATTTTTACGGAGGGGACGTTCGACAACGTTTCAATTCCATCAAAAAAAGCCAGCTACATGTGGTTTCAACCCTGCTGGATCCAAGATTGAAAATGGGATTTTTTCACGAAGAGAAGCTGATCAGGCAGAGTTATCGCTGGTCCAGCTGATTGCAGCAGCACGAACCGAAACAATTGAAAACAAAAGCCACAAAAGGAAAGAATCTCTTATGGAAGGATCACGCTGATAGAAAACATCAAAAAACAGACAGTGGTTCTACCAAGGCTAAATAATTCGCGTTTTTGAATGAGGAAAGCAGTTGCTCCGCCGACAATTCATCTTAGTCAGAAGAAGATCCATATGTCAAAGCAGAACTGATGGTGGCCACGTACTTGAATGAGTCAAAGTGTAAACGCAACGTTTGTCCAGTACAGTTGTAGATGGACAGTGCCACAGATATCCAGAAATTGCAACAATAACTTGAAAATATCTTAGCGCACCTGTGAGTTCAGTCGCTAGCGAGCGGGAGTTCAATGTGGCAAGAGCGAGCGGGAGTAGAACTCGGTTAAAATCTGATAATGTGGAAAAAGTACTGTTTTTAAAACATAACTTGAAAGCAGTTGGCTATGACTCGATAGCTTTGTCTGATATAAGATTGACTACGTTAAACCGCCATGTTTGGTGTGCAGGAAGTGGAAGTGACACTTCTTGCTCTGAATGCGATGAGTAGAGGAAAAATAATGGAGTAACCGTGTAGATTAAAAAAGTCCATGATGAATGAGTGTAATAAGCAAAACACTTGCTTCTTTGGTTTATCAGTGTTTTTCATGTACTAATGTAGTCGGTAAAATCCATGTGGCCTGGGCAAAAATAAAACTTGTGTTTCTTGCTACCATTCTGTCATGCTATGTGAGTTGAGTATTGTCATGTGAAGGCTCTTCTTTTGCTGCGTTTTTGTCAAGTGATGTTGATTTGTGCATTTGAAAAATTGGCAATACTGTAACAGTAAAAGATCTGTGTAAATTAACTGGTGAGTGGTGACACATACTTTGCACCTATACATTTGGCTGGCAAATGGCAGTTCGCCATATATTTGATTAAAGTTTTTACTTCATATTTTTGAAAAAAACTCTTTGCTTTGCATTGCGAAAAATTGTAAGAACACCTTTTCAAGATCATATTCGACAATGGCAATGTGTGTAGAGTATGCATTACTCTTACTTTCTTTAAAATAACTAAATCTATAAGTATGGTTGAATGCCCCGGCCCCGGCTAAATTTAGTGCCCCGGTCGTTCACTATAGTCCTCCAATGCCCAACCCATCGACCTTCCCATGGACTGCGCGGCCTGACAGTTCTGGACGATGAGACAGTCGAATGGCTGCTCAACACCTGCCCAGAAATCTACTGCGGCCTAGCAGTGGACAGTAACAACTCGCTCAAACAACGAAGAAGACTCCGAAAGGAACTTAAGTTCGAACATAGGGGCACCAAACTTGCTTCTTGCCCCGGGCGCAATCTAACCTCGCTACGCCCCTGGTCCGGATTCGCCATTGTACCAATCATAGTTGTTCGTAGCTAACAACAGAAATATCATTAGCGAAGAGAGAAGTCAAGGCTTTTCGGTTGGAAGCCACTGCGCAAATAAGTTGCAGCAGGCACTTCGTTTCGGTGCGCGGGGAATCGTGCTCATTCCAGCACGCCACTGTTCAAAGTCCTCAGTTTCAGATGAACATATAATATTTAACTCTTCATTGCAAGAATTTCCGTCTGTTGTAATGCAGTAATTCTGATAACACTATCAGAAATGATAGAAATAGATTTGACGTTCTTGGAGATTATCAAACTTCAAATAGAGTTGCACCAAGAATGCATTATTTTCACGAGATAGATGAATCAGGATTTTCAAGTACTTCATAGACGATTTCAAACATTTTAGTTTGCTCTTTACAAAGCTGCAAAATTTTATTCATTAAAGAACAGAATGCAGGCGTAGTCGAAACAGTGTGAGTTCGTGGACAACACATAGATACGTGAAGATAACCCACCGCGAACACAAAGGCATTGAAAAAAAAGATACCTAATATGCGACGAAAGATCAGTGATTTCCAACTGCAATTAATATTTTTGTAAACAAACCGTGAAATTTATCCACCTATAAATGAGATGACCGACTGAAATACTTTAACTTAATCTTTAGTGCAGAGGTTCTAAACCTGGTATCCGCGAACTCCTTAGGGGTCTATGAATGTGTTTTAGGAGGTCCGTAAACCAGAATCCAATGAAGAAAGTCTGCTAGATTTCATCCACACATGGGCCACTATTCAGCTTAATCGCACCAAAATTGCCATCTGACATGTTCGTTTTGCAAGTCGACTGTTCCTTTTTAAAATGTATTTTGGTGACGGCAATTAGCACAGGCCGAAGCCTGAAATTTGCTTCTTGCCGAGACGGTTGAGGTGCTCACGCTGAAAAGCGACCAAATGTGATTTCTCAATAATCGAAAAACGTTGGCGAAACGAAGGAGTCCGCAGGTTTCGGGTGCAGTGAAAGGGGTCCGGAGCGACAAAACGTTTGAGAACCACTGCTTTAGTGAAAGAGTAGACTGGGATTAATTCAGCGACCCCAGTTATTGCATTCAATTGACCTTCTACCTTTAGTCACCTACAGGGTTGTTTTGCTTGCCAGATGCACGATTTCATCAATGTTAATTTTTTAGCGAAGTTCTCGGTAATTTTCCTGCTGCCACGACTAAGAAATTTTTAATTCTCCAGAGATCTTGAGATCTTCTTTCGTTGCTATTTAATTAAATGTGGTCTGTTTCCAGGGTTGGTGGCATTCCGGAAGTTCTACCTAAAGACCTGATTTATATGGCTGAACCCAGTGCGTCGGCCATTATCAGCGCGCTGAACACGGTCATCGAGAAAATAAAGTTGGGAAAAACACCTACGAAGCACGAAATGCATGGACGCATAGCGCCATTGTATACTTGGCCGAAGGTAAAACGCACCTTGAAACAAACGCAAAGGCTGTTGGGTCAAAGCACAGCTGAGCCTGTTACGATGAAACTTTGCAGGTCGCGGACAGGACAATCCGAGTCTACGACGCTACTATGCAACAAGCTCCGCCTGACTTGAAGAGTAGAGTGCGGAAGTTGCACATGTGTGGACCAATTATTGGTATATTTGTTTTGGCAGAGATTTGTTTGTTGTCGACAGACTGTACAGCAAAGATCTATTGTTTCAGGAAGCATCTTCATCGTCTATGTTCTCCTCGACCATCTTTTATGTCGGCTGCTTGCCTGGCTTCATCCTCTTCGTCGAAGAAGACATTACGTTTTTAAACGCTTTTCTCGCAATTCACCAGTTGGTGACGGACATCCTTGTGACATGCATTGAAGTTTATTGATGCACCTTAGAATTTTTTTGCGTTTTATTCTGCAGTCCGTAGGTAATGCTTCTCCGCTTCTTATTTGTAGTTTTGATTCTTCAAATAATGTGGAAATTTTTGTCGTGTTCGCTTTGTCTGGAAAAAAGATCGTTATTTTCTACAAAAGTTTCTGCTGCAAGAAGCTCGCAGCCGAAGCTGCAAATAGAAAAACGTACAACTTCAAAAGATGAAGCTTTATCTGCATTTGAGGCTGCTACGTGCTTCACGAGCAAAACTGCACAACAATTAATACTGTAAGACGTTGTTTGCAAACTGAAGCAATAAAGGAATAGCTGAAGAAAGAATTTTATGAAATGATCTAAAGTAGGTGTTTACTGAGATGCAAATAGTTATTTAATAAGTTCAGTTCAGTTGATTGCAAACTGAAGGTAAAAAAAAACTTCAGATAATTCATCCGTGTAGTTGGGCAATAGTGCATCACATTTTGTCGAAAGCTGCCTAAGTCTCATTAATTTATTTGTTTATAGCAGACACGAAGTCCATAGTATGAACACACACACTGCAGAACGCAGGTTGATAAAAACAGACATTACAGAACGTAGTACAAGACATTGAAGCCGGCGAAATCACAGGGTTACAGACACTTTTTGCAACTGCATTGAAGACAGAACCATAGGGTTACAGACACATTCTTAACACTATTGTTAGCTAACACATAACACTTGTTACAGCACTA
>Ga0210059_1014923_pt1 | contig 11412 bp, 4 predicted proteins | sample Ectturendosymbi2_FD_188042 | JGI IMG/M metagenome (GOLD analysis project Ga0210059, IMG submission 188042) | Ecteinascidia turbinata endosymbiont from Florida, USA - Sample 2 (SPAdes) (version 2) | ecosystem: Host-associated > Tunicates > Ascidians > Unclassified | place: Key West, Florida... | reverse complement strand
AACTGTATTATTTTGTGATAAAGAGATGCTGCATCAATATGTTTCAAATCAAGGGAAGGAAAGTCAGTATCTTCTGTCACCAGTTTTATTGAGTTATTCGGATTAGCATCCAGTTCTACTATCATATCATGGATGTCTTTCAATGTTATCCAGTTCTGCTATCATATCATGGATGTCTTTCAATGTAAACCAATTATTAAAAAAGTTAAGGCTCCACATAATTGTGATTGAACAGTCACAATACATGACATCACAAATGAATATCTAGAATGAATGCTATTGTTTTTAAGCAGTGACTATGGCGCAATGAAGAAAACTTTTGAACGGAATCGCTTCTTAGCCAAAGTTTCAGCTTCATGACATATACAATGTATGCCACCGCCATATTCACGCATGTAGTTTTAGAACTGTGTAAAAACAAAAATCTACAATGTTGATTTATGCTACGCTGACACTGGAAACAAGGATAGGTTATATTTGTAACACCCACGGCTATTAAGGAGAAGCTTGCGATGTCTTGAAATGAGGCTTATTAACCATTAGGCCGGATACAGCAAACTGGTGCGCCAGAAACAGCTGCGAAAAGCGTTATTCCAATTGTTTTTACTTGCGGGTCATTGATTACAAAAGGTCAGATACAAGTTTGTATTCGACTAAAAGCTGAAGTAGGATAGATTCCTCGAGACAACTTTGTTGATTTGCACTGACGTATTTCTTTACCTTATACTTCAAATATTTTATTAACCTGAAAACTTTAGAATTGGGGCGGACATAGACCCCGTTGCCCCCCCGCTACGCGCTTGGTAGCAACTGTGTTCTGACTGCAGGTTACAGACCAGCGCAGGCATTCGTGATTGAGCGAAGTTTATGTGCACACTGATTTGGTATTCAAATTAATTAACACAATTATTAACAATCATGACAATTCAGTTTACATAGTAAATCTGTATACTGTGTCCACAGATAATCCAGTGATAATGTTCATTTCTTTTATTTATTTCCTGGCTTAATGCTGGGGAAATGTTTCCAATAGTAATGTAACCATGAAGTTTTACAACTAACCTATTTTTATCACAAAATATTGACGGGACAATAGATATTATGTCTCCCCTGTCCAAAGGTTTGGGGTGGACATGCCCCCCCGTCCCCCGATAAACTCGGTCCCTGGCACTGGGCAAGGTCTTTGCAAATTATTGTTGTAAAATGATGGCCAACCTTTTTGAAAAATATGATGAATAATGAACTCTCTTATTTAAATGATGATCATGGGTCTGCCTGTTCAAAAGCAATGCCCCCTTTTCTGAAAATAATCTGTCATTCCTAAATGATGAAGCCGTTAGAAACGTTTGCAAACACAGTTCGTGCAGCTGTACCATAATTGAAAGACAAGTTTAGACGCAATAATTTATCCATGCCTGCCCCACACTACTCGCTCTCACGTTTGTCCAAATAAATGTATTTGCATTCCATTAAGTGGTATCAGATCAGCACAACAGTCGCCTGGACAACTGCTACCTAGGATAATGTATTTTGCACATCACATACAAACTATGAAAATAAACTTACAATATCGCGCTGTCGCACGTAGAGGAGTTTCCACGGGACGACGGTTCACTGGGCTACGGTGTTGTTGATTCAACATAGTGCAACAAAAGTGAGTTACAACATTGCCGTTCCTGCCATGTAGCTCACAAATCAAAAGCTAAGGTAAAGCAAAGCACCGAACATAAAATGCGCGAAAATAAAGGGGTGTGCTGAGTACGAGGAGTGAATATGGAGCAACAATGTGCATACGAAAATTTGCTGTGAAAAAATTGAAAAGACTCATTAAATTATGAAGGTTTGCACTGATTTAAGAATATTTATGAAGTTCTCCACATAAAAGTATTAAAGTTGAAGTGAAGGTTGTTTAAAGTGGTCAGAGGACGAAGAAACTTTTGTTATGCAAATTTGTGATTTCAACATTTTTGACATGAAAGCAGCACCATGTGAACTTGAATTGGCTTTAGTGTAGGCATTTCAACATGTCCTAGGTGGCAGTTCATGCATGAGCAAAACATTAGCTTCTTCATATAATACAATGCAAGGAGTCAAAGAGATTTATTGCTGGAGCAAAGTAGGGTAGGCGGAGACGTCCACATGACCCATGCGGCAATATCTGGTGATCAGCTACGTTTCGTTTTTCGTTTGTAATTTTCGCAGCTGATGCTTTCATTCTCATAAATTGTATTTAGTTTACTAGCCGATCTCGAGTATGAAAAAATCGCATCACGTACAGCGAACCCTACAGACTTCATCCCTTTCCTTTACGGTATCCTGCCCCCACTACTCGAAGCAATCACAAAAATCCTGATCACCTGCTACATGAAACCCTGCACGTACGGCGCGCTCCCAATAGACTTCGTTCGAGGCGCCCCTTAAGACCGTTCATGCAGAACCTCGCTAACAACGACTGCTCCTCCCATCTACTGTAGTACCAGATTCTTTGAAGCCATATACCTCTAGTTTCACTAACTCTCCACCAGGATGCCACGTGCCGCGCAAAACATGGGTCCAACTTAACTGCTTGCGCACGGGGCACAGCCGGTTTAACGCAAACCTCTACGGAATGGCATTGGCTGATAATAAAAACTGTCTGTGGGGAGACATCCAATCCGTCGGTCATATCCCCCACAACTGTACTGTGCTGGCCCCTCCAAGCAGCATCATCAACACAACCAACGAAGACCTGATCGAATATCTTCGCAATTCTTCCTTTCAGACCTAATCGTATAATCCTTCCACGTGCAAGCTGTGTGTATACGACAGAAGATAACACTTAGTCAAAATCGCTTCATGCATTGCACGTTTCGATTTTATCTTTTTAGTCGTCCAAGGTGCAGCATCATTTTGCTGTAGTAAAAAGTGACCTACGTTTAAATATGAAACGGAGTTTGCAAACCTGTACAAGTATAAAATGAAAAGTGTCGGCCGTTTTAGTGACAGGCTAGAAACTTTGCTACGTTCAATATGCTGAAACAAATGCAGGAAGAGGTGATTTTTCAATGCGAACAAAATGATTGCGAACGGTGTTTGAAGTCGGATTATTATGTCCTTGTTATTGTAGTTAAAATTTGAAAAAAATGTGTTGACACCTGGATAGAAACGTCATAAAGAACTGACAACCGGTTTATTGACTAACTACACTCTAATATTTTTGAAAAACGCAGTCACGCTATCTTGTGTGACAACTTTATCAACGCTTGTGTTTCAATCTCGCACCATGGAAAAATTTTAACCGTACTGAAACTATTTTCATTTTTCAGCGGTAAATCTCTACAAGGGCGAAACAGTCGAAACAATCAGCAAATTGCTTTAACAGTAATGGGATTTCACTTAATTTACGCATCTTCAGTGCTGCAAATTGCAACCAAATGTTCACGATTGAAATAATCAGTAAGTAAAGCAAGATTTAGAGAAAGTACGCGAACCACATTTCCAAACACAATTGTGAACTGTGTCATTTTATCTTCACGAATAGATAATAGTGCAATTATCTGTAAAATGGTGTAAGAAAATACTCGGAAAATATTTCTCCATGCATGGGAAAGATCGCGTAGCGGTAATTGAAGCGATAGTCGAAAAAATTCAATTCAATAAAATTATAGAGAATGAAAGCGAAACTCTTTTTTAAAAGTAAAATTTGGTCTAAAAGTTGCAGTAAACAAGCGCAGGTAATTTGTGCAGTTCATTGTTTTGGTACATATGTTGAAGTGTTTGGATGTTGCGCAGAGGAATGGTGCAGGACAAACCGTTGACCATGTGAGTGTGGCGCAGAGGAACAAACCGTCGACCATGTTGTCCTTCACTATCCAATCCATCGACGTCCACATGGACTGCACGGCCTGCCAGTTCTTGACGATGAGACAATCGAATGGCTGCTCAACACCTGCCCCGAGATCTAATGCGGCCAAGCAGAGGATTACAATAACTGGGTCAAATGAAGAAGGAGTGTATGAAAATGTTATAATTCAAGCGAACGGAAAGCAAGGGTGTTTAATTTCTCAAAAGAAATGAAACTTTGCAAAACCACCATCGTTTGACGTTCAGACATGGTGCAGAGTTTGTCGCAACGTCATCAGAAAAAAATTCGATTAGAAATTCGGAAATTTGAAGAATGTTAAAATCCGATCATGCAAAGTCGTACCGACTATGTTCTGCAACTGCTTCGATCATGCAAAACACCAACATGAAAGAATGCCTCACTTTTTGAATCTTGCCATATTTTATGAAAACTACTGCTCTGGTAATTTTTTTCTGGGAGAAGTCGTACGAGTTTCAAATCAGATGAAAACGCATTCTGAAACTGCGCTAACAAACTAGAAAAATATCGGGGTACGTTTTGCATTGAATTAGGGTTAAGAAAAAATCTTGCTACATCGGAAACTGAAAGAAATATTCTGCGTTTGCACGTAGACGTTCTTTCCTTAGAAGTGTGTTCCTGGTTAGTAGCGCTCGAATTTTGGATGGGAAATAATAATGCTTTGCTAATCACTCTCAAAAATTTTGAGTCTCTGAAAATGACACGATTTGAGATAAACATGGGAAATTTTGTTGTGGGTTCTGAAACTTTCTAGCACAGACACTTAAGTTGATGAAAACGAGGAGTTTTTTTTCAAATAGTGTAGTCGATAAAAAGTTAATTTGATATATTTTCAAGTGCAAGTTTGAAACATTGAACACCAAGTCGTCTGGTGCTTATTTTCAACTCATTTAAAATAATTCTCATCCGACTTCCGAATGTTGAATGACGTTGACTTTTCAACAATCGGAAGTTTAGAAAAGCTACTTGGAAAACGTACAAGCAGTAAAATGTGCAGCGTTGGCGAGTGGCATGATTGCTTTGTTGTGGCACTGAAGAGTCACTGTTAAAATCGGACTTGATTTGCGGATCAACATATGTGTTTTTTCTTTCACCGAGTAATTGTTGAAGTGCGTCTTTGTGAAACTGACGGCTTGAGTTCAAGAAGTTGAACAACTCAAAACTGCGAAATCGCGCCAAGCAAATCCTTCTTCTATGGTGCTTGCTTTTCATTAACGATTACCTTTTAAGTTTTATAGTGTTGCGATCGGAAATCCCGAGCGGCATGTGCGCAAAGCTTCGCACCGCGGCAGCAAGCAAAAATAGAGATCATGCGTCGCAATCTCTCTTACTATTGCTTGCTCGCGCAACGTGTGTATAGTTTTGTTCTTCGCGCACATCCCGTTCGTGGTGAATCACACAATCAACGCAACGCCACCGGAGAGGTTGCAACTATAGGTTTTCACAATTTCGGCTCAGGAAAACAGGTCAGCAGGATCGCCACAGGTAACTGTTCTTTGATTTTATGGAACAGGACAGAAGTGACACACAGTGAGGACCTTGTCCACTGAATAGTTGCAAAAAAATCGGACCAGAATCGCTAAGCCATGCATCCTCAATCAATTTGGCTGTGAAAGAATTATTATGCACAGTGCTTTTACGCGTGAATGTTTAAATTATTTTAGGCTAAAAGATGTGAAAGAGCTGCAGTCACATCCTTGATCATATTTTCAAACAGAAACGGCGACTGAAAAATTTAACGGTCAGACAGATTGACGTTTTTCCGTTACTAACCTTTAAAAGCGTTTGTTAAACAAAGCCATATAAAGGGCTACACGTGCAACAGCGAAAACCTAAATTGGTTTGCTCAAAACCTTAGACATGCAGTCAGGGGGTTGAACACAGCTGGTTTAGATCAATTGACCTCGCCGAATACCACAACAGTTTCAGTCAAATTCATCGATCAAAGGCGTGTGTAACCTTGACCAGGAAATTGAGCTTGTTTCTTCGTGTTTAAATTTGTTGCGCAGTGTGACGGTCTGGCAAGACGTCACATGAACTATCGGAGCGTAACGTCGTCTCTGCCTTAGTTTTCCGTCGATCGACAATGACGCTGCTCAGAGCAAGGGCGGATCCAGGGGAGGCGATCATCGCCCCCTTAAAACCTAAGAAAGTAACTTTATTCACCATGATTTTTTACAATTCGGAAAACAACATTTGCTTGATAAGGCCATTTTGTCGTCCACTGTTTTGTCACAGCAGTGTTGCTTTTTTACTAACTCGTCCAATTTAGCAGTTGTTTTGTGCTAAATGTGTCCGATATAATTTTTTTTACGAATGGCGCCCCATACTTGTGCTCTATAATAGCACCACGTATCATCTATGCTTGTGTTTTGTACAAATAATTGTGTTAGCGCCATCAAGCGTATGCTTTTCTACTACCGCCACATATCTATCTTCGTGTTCTTTCATGTATTTGTGTTCCTTGTTACCGCCATGCATGCTTGAGTCTACAGCGTTGTGTGCGGGAGTGAAGACGTTATAAAATATAGCAATTGAAATGTTGTTACTATTGGTTTTGGTCGATTCTTAGTCGTTATAGTAGATTCAGATGATGGGATCTGTTTAAGCACTCACACATCCAATTCAATATTCAATTTCTTTTGTAGAAAAATTAGCACTACCTTATCTGTGTCTTTTTTTCATAAGGAATGCCATGAAGCAGAAGGTAGTTTCATTTGGAAGAGCACTCAGATTCTATTTCTGAATCCACACGTTTCACTTTTCTTCAGGTTGTTTAATTTGGTTTTCAATTTGCTAAGAATTAGGAAATACTGAAGCAGCAGAGCTTCATGCAGTTCTTGCTGAAATTTCTCATCTTCTCATAGTGACAAGTTCATGTAGCCTACTTTGTTAACGACTGTTTGCATGAAAACATCGTTTATGCTCGGTTCATCAACAATTGCTATGGATTGATGTGGTAGAGTAATTGCTAATGATTCTTGCAAGACATCTGAAGTTGCAAGAATGTTCTTCATTAAAGTTTTAACTTTCCTTTCATCTATGGGTGTCCACTTTCCAATTCAGTTGAATACCATCTCAGCAGGTAAAGAAGAAAGCAAAATGGTCTCATAAGTGTTTATTAATTGCTTCCACTTCCTTGATGTAGAAGTCTGTTTACTTCAATAATATTTTTGATTATCTTGTTCTCACAAATTGTCCCCCAAAACAAAGCAAGTCCATCTTCATTGAATGCCAGCAGGCTGCAGGTGGCTTACGGCTAGCTGTGGTTGCCTTTTCATTACGAAATGTATTTGTTACGTCATAGTTGATATTAAGACGCTGACTACCACAAGTACCAACCGTGGCAATGTCAGTCCTGCTGAAGCTGAGCTGCTGTGAGCTGCTGTGGGCTGCTGTCGAGAGTAAATGTGATCTAGAGCAAGGAACTATATAAACTGGGATTGAGCTGGCTCACAGGACAAACCCTGCCTGGCTGAGGGATCAATTCCGATAAGAGAACGCGTCAGGTAAAGTTAACACCACGCAAAAAGATGAATTAAAATTCATTGAAGTTGGTATGGCCTTGTAAGTGCAACGGTGTAACCCTACAGAAAAAATTATTTTTTTAATTAACTCATGGGTTTTATCTGTTTTTGCCAACAATCAGGTATTTCCAACAAAGGTTGTAATTGAAAATGATCAGAAACATTGATTCAAAGGCTGCAACCTCGAAAATATCATTAAGCTTGGAGCAGAACCGTCGACAGAAAATATTAAATAGAGGACTTTACGTTTGTGCAGGGGGTCTTGACAATCCGAAAAGTTGATAAAACTCAACTGATGTATAGTGTTTCATATTTCAATTTTTGGGGGCTTGGAGCTTTGTTTGGGGGGCTAAGCCCACCAATATCCCCCCGTGGCGACGGGACTGGCTTGGAAGTCGCTGTTCGCTATTTTTACATTTTAGACCTACGTTGCAGCCTTTGTTGAAACCTTATTCAAACGTTGAGTGTTTGCAGATATAGCTTGATTTTATGAAATTTTAAATTACTTGGTGACTTTTGGAATATTTGGACATTGTATCATAGACTATCCAAGTAAAAAAAGCGTAGAAAAAGACATTACTGTGTAAGATGGGAGCGAAAAAATTACTCGCGAAAGTGCCCCGTGCTTCTACGTGCCACAACTGCGAAAAGATAAAAATTTACTCTGGCCGCTGATGCGATCATTCTCACACTCTGTAATAAATTTGGCTTGTTGCTAAACAACTATCTTGTTTAGTGTTAACACAGACCAGCGTACAAGTTTGTAGCTAAAGCACACTAGTTTGATTCAAAGATACTGTATAATGGTCTGCTGTGTTTGTCTTAGTTTTCCGGAACCGTTACCTCAAGAAACAGGGGTTCGGGAGACCTGAATAAGCGTGGTGATCAATAATTTCATTTTTCAGGCGTCTTAGCCTGCAATATAAAATATACCAGTCATTCGTGGAGCCAAACAGGAAACCACGTGAAGCTTTCAGTTCTTCAAGCAAGTTGCGACCGCCGTTCAGCGAACATAAATTCCATATGAAAACGATAAAATACTCAAAATAGAAGTTGAGAAGCTGGCAAAATTATCTACAACCAGCACACGCCCAGGCTAGCTGGCATGAAATTGTTTATTTTTAGGCCGGATTTAAATTATATGGCGTTGAAAACTAGTAATACAGCTAACATCCAAACCAGAAAGATGTCGAGATAACACAAAAGTGAAGCGCACAGTATGTCCGGTAGACTCTTCAGAAGGGAACACTTTTGATACATGAAGTCCAGGTACACTGCAGTATATGATACTGATGAAATCTTCAATTAAAACTTAGAGGTAAAAAAAATTGAGTTTGTTGAAATTGCTCTGAAATGCTAAAAATGAACTGTTTTTTTGACTAGGCTGAAGGCAAAATTTGGTCCTGAAATCCTGCATGAAAGCAGTAGACGTGCTTTCCACAAATAGTCGTGAAGAGACAATCACGAAGCTTTTATTCAAAGATGACTGTTTGGATGTCACGACCAATTTTTGCACAAGGATGTCCCCTGGGTCTTGAGTATCTCACGGTTCTGGACGAAATTCAAATACACTGGAAACGTAAGTTTTGTCTATGCACAGCATCTTGGTTAGAAAAGTAAGGATTAATACCCATTCGTAAGAAAACCTCAACTATTTTAAATTGTTCATAGCCTGAAAGGCATTGCTAAACTGTTCGGAAACAAAAGTGTACGGAAAAACAAAAAAATGTCAAACCCTCTCTTTTCAAACCTAGACAGAAAAAAAACTCAATTTTTGGAGATTTCGTTTTAGTGTCAAAAATTTGAATTTGACTGCATCATTTCACAAATTGATGAAATTTCATTTTTTATTGAGTTTCACGCGCAATATTCTAGTGACGTCATTGTTGACTCATAACACCTGTTTACAGGATTTTTGGGGACTTGAAGTTTGTAACGGATTTGGGGATTTTGGGGGGCGCTGAGTTCAAAATCCATTTTTGTCCATCTGGTGTCAGGATTAGCCGCTATAGGCATACGTTTTGCAGTTTTTCGCAAAATACTGAAAAACCTCACCAAAGGTTCAAAAGTTATCTCCCACCATTTTTAACTTGAAAACAGATTTTGTAATCAGTAGTTGTGCTTTTCAATGCTGAAATGCTTTATCAGCTGTTGTTGAACCTCGTAGGCCCACAGGGAGTGAGTTAGTGGTAGCCTGTTATGAGCGGTAACTACAATAAAATCCTATGTCAGAATAGTCTGTGCCTGGTACCATAGTTGATGAGCATGACTGGATGATTTGCAGTAAATTAGAAGAATTTGTGCACATTGGTTGGGCAACAAAGTTGATACACAAACTTTCCGTATTTCTTGTGTCTGTGGGACAGCAGGGCTTGTCAAGAGCATTGGACTAGGGAAAGTTGGCCAAACAGAGAAAGACTTGAGATTGGTAAAAGAAATATTATACACTTTCCTTTGATTAATCCAAACGAGGTGTTACTTCCTCCTTTCCATATCAAAGTATGAAAACAGTTTGTAAAAGCTTTAAATAGATAAAAGTGACTGCTTTGCATATTTGTGTGAAATGTTCCCTGCGCTGAGCACTGAAAAGTTGAGGGCTGGAATTTTTTATGACGTTTGAATGCAGGACAAATATTTTCCACTTACCGTGACAACCCTCGTAAAAATGCTTGGCGGTCAATTACAGCAGTTGTCGAAAACTTCCTTGGATATTTTAAAGCTCCTAACTATTAAGACCTTTCAAAACAGCTGTTAAATTCTTACGAAAAATTAGGATGCAATATGAGTGTGAAGGTTCATTTTCTTCATAGTCATGTAAACTATTTTCCTGAAAACTTAGAAGCAGTGATTGAAGAGCAAGGAGAGTCCTTCCACCAAGATATAAAAACAATAGAAAAGATACCAGGGATGCTGGAATACCAACATGTTGGCAAACTATTGCTGGAGCTTAGAAAGAGGTTGCTGGCAGGAGCTACTGCCGAGAAACAGAAAAGACAATTTCTGGATTAGCAACCGTGCAATCTTTTCTGTCATGAAAAAAGAGTATGCTATCGTGTTTGGGCTATTCTTTGCATTTTAACGTTGTTTTCTCACCACAATCTTTGCATTGCAAGGCCATAAGGTCTGTCTAGTTTCTCTTCTGTGTCTTTTAAGTCACAGTTGCAAGTATACAGTATACACTAACTGACGTTTTGTTTTGTTTTTCTATGCTGCACACTGCTCTTCATAAGCTAGTTTACAAATCACGGTTATTGCAAGAAGTTACTAGTGCTTAAATAACATGTTAGCCAGTTTAACAAATCACGAAATGTGCAACCCTCTTATGCAACAGTATGCTTAAAATGCTACAACTGCATAAATATAAATATTGAATAGCTCAAAAACTTGACCACATAGGGAGACTGACAACAGTTTTGAAATCAGCGCTCCAAAATTATCCCGAAAACGCTCTCAAACCCCAATCCTCATGAAATTCATTTCAAATTGTAGACCTGTGTAATCATTTACCAGCTCCAAAACAAAGCATTGTCATATAGTGGCAGCTAAATTCGAGACAACCGTTTGTAATTGCTCGATTCCATCGGCAGCAGCGCTGCTCACTAGATGGACCAAATGTAGAACACAGAGTGGGAGGAGCACCACCTGTCCCTTTGATTTCAAACCCAACGTCAGTACCAACTAACGCAGGAATATCCTCACAAGACCACCGTTCTGGTGTCGGGAATTTTCTCTTCAACAAGCACTGTGGCTCCATCAATGGCCTTCGAGTGTGACGCAGAGGAACGAACCGCAAATCATGTTGTGCCAGAGTTTGCCAAACATCGGCCTGCTAATGGGGCATATGCTCTGGCGGTTGTGCATGATGTAACCTTAAAATCCATTTTCAGGTCTCTTTCAAGTTTTTATTACTCTATTATTTTACAAAAAACAACACCGATGATCTGCTTGGAATTGAACCGCGACTAATGCCTTTTCGTTGCACGGAGATATGTAATCACAACCTGCTAATCTTTTGACATTTTG
>Ga0210059_1014922_pt1 | contig 11412 bp, 6 predicted proteins | sample Ectturendosymbi2_FD_188042 | JGI IMG/M metagenome (GOLD analysis project Ga0210059, IMG submission 188042) | Ecteinascidia turbinata endosymbiont from Florida, USA - Sample 2 (SPAdes) (version 2) | ecosystem: Host-associated > Tunicates > Ascidians > Unclassified | place: Key West, Florida... | reverse complement strand
CAGCTTTCTGGGACTGGTCGCAAGTTTTCGGAGACAGGACTTTTTGAGTACCAGGCTTATATCGAACTCTATCTCAGTAGAAACCAGGACCTCCTCCTGGGTGCTACAATATTTGTTCGAATATTTACACGTTTTTGTGACATGGACACTGTTGCACACATGGTGTGCATTACTCTGTGTTTTTTAACCCTCAACCTAAGCACAAACTCAAGCCCTTGCATAATGCAGAATTATACCCAAATCGCAACGTAATCTTTCCTTAAAATTCGTACCGAAAACTAAACAACTTTTAAGCAATGATTAATCATAAAATTGCATGGTGGGTTGATGAGAAGAAATTTTTATGATTTTTTTCAGCGATGATCATTTTTATCCAAAACGTTTACTCCCTGACATCAATTGTCTGCTTTTTACAAATCTTCACTTTTCAAACCACTATCTATTATACGGTACCAATAACTGAATCCAGTAGTTATTGGAGCTTTGTTTCATTGTTTGCTCCTCTTCAGTATCGACTATGTGCACCAACTAACACCTGCCTCGTGAAACGTTGGGCATAAGCATTTCATTACATTTGTGTTCTTTGACTTACATTTGTCACCTGGACCGTGTGTCTGAGCCAAATAAAAAGACGTGAAACAAAGCAAGCCACCTTAGGTGAGCGCATAAGAGCAGACTTCCAGCGCCAGAGCCCACTCTTGCTCCAAGCTCCAAGTGTGAGTGTGACGTATGCATCTTTTGCGCCAAACGTTCTGCTGACTAAGCGAAGGATACTCCATCCATTGCTGCGCAACCCCTTCTGTTTTCCTCTGCTTTGTTGGGCCTTGCTTACATTTCACTCTCAACGCATTGTAACCATGAACGAAACCGGGTGTCCCGATCGCAGTTACGCGATCGTGGGCTCAGTCGGTTGTGTTCCACCAAACACCGGGAAGTCGCCACTTCTACGCCTGGCTCGCTGTGTTGACTGTATTGCTTTGGGGCCAACGTAACGCGCCATGAACTGCTGGTGCGGTGATTCGATATTCGGCGAGCAGTGATCAAGCATGACTTGACCGATTTCACTGACGCCACGCCTTTGATTTGTAACTGCTTTAGCGAACTCGTGGCAGCCGAGAAACAGCGAAAAACGGATGATACAATGGTTGCGAAAAATTTTTACAGAAAATTTCTGATCAAACCTTTGTCCTGTGATAGGGTCAACTTAGCGATGGAAACAAGCCATGTGAGCGACTTACTTCAACCTTGTCTCCATGGACGTCCGCATGGGGGGGCACGGGCATTTCCCCCCCTGAAAGTTGGAACTAAGAAGCGAAAATTTCTAGAAAACGTGAAATCAGCAGTTTAATTCAGGATAGTTGGGTTAATTCTTGCAATGGCAGTTTGTTTGCCGATATGACACTGACACCGCACAACAGTCAGTTTACCGTTCTGGTAGCATGCAGTCATTAAATTGCAGTTCGTTTAATCTTCTCCTTTGGCTGCAAATGCAGGTTGCGAAAGTCGGGAGCGAATTGTTCTACTATTAGCCTTTGTTGCGTCACAAGAAGATGGCGACAATATCTTTAAAGGTCCACTTGAAGTTACGAGATAAGCCGTTTTGTCGCATTTTATGCAACTGCTGAAAGCAGACATCTTGGCAGGTAACGCAGCGAGACAGTGACTGCTAATAGCGGTAAGCAACGTACGTTCATACCAGTGGTGGGGGAACTGCGACATATTTTGTGTCGCTCTTCTAGATAAATAGCAATATCTCAAATTGACGGGAGATGCAACCTCATATTTAATGTTTCTTTCGTTTATCAATGTGTTTACGCGAGCTCGTAAGGCAGATCCAGTCAGTAAACTTAGAGGAGGCGATTTCAGTAATATTTGCTGGTCAAGTCTCATAACGGCTTCGCTACGGTAAGAGAGATGATGTATACTTCACAACACTGCTGTGACAAAACAATGGACAGCCAAATAGCCTTATATCGGAATGTTGTTTTCCGGATTGTAAAAAATTGTGATGAATAAAGTTGCTTTCGCAGGTTTTAGGGGGGCGATTGCCGCAATCGCCCCGTCATAAGGTTAGTTACCAGAGTCTACGCGAATCGATAACAAAGATAGTGAGCCTAAAGCTCAAGTTAGGCTACTTAAGTTCCCAGAAAAAAATTCAATTTTTTCAAAGACGTATATTATCAAAAGCATTCTGTCATTTTCCCAATGTCAGAATGAGAACGAAACGAATGCTTTTCGTGAAGAGGCATTTGCAGGACCACATAGTGGAAGAATACAAAAATAAATTGGAGCACAACTGTGCTTGATTTAGCTGATTTTATGATGCAACACTAGTTTCTCATTTCGTTTTTTTGTGCTAATACAGTCGCACACCTGTGCTTGCAATAAGTGCTTCGTTTCGAGCTTCGTCATTAATTGGCAGTTCAGGCGGATTGATCATAATGGCTCACACACCTCCGTACAGTGGCGTAGCCAGCCCGAAAATTTGGGAGGGGCCAAATGAATTGAGGGGGCAAAATGTTTGATTCTAGGCGAATAACCCTATATTGTTTGGAAAAACGCTTCTCAAAGCACAAAATGACCATATTTTTTAAAATTTAAGGGGCCATGGCCCCTTTGCTCCCCCCTGGCTACGCCTATGCCCCCGTATCTGTTCTTTCCCCGTAGTAATTGTACATATAACAGCCACATAATAAAAAACGAAAGTTTTCTTGCGTACTTTTTGCGCATTCTCAATTCTTGTGTAGTTTAAAAGTTTCAAACTGTCAACCCTGGGTGTCCGCCATCCCAGCTGCGTACTGTTTCTATTTTACTGCCCCCCTGCCCTATCGCTGCTCTGACGTCCCTGAATATGCATGTTGTGTGGACAAACTTCGCCAAAACGTTGGTTTGCAAACCTGAATATGACGTCATATTGTGACATCACAAACAGCGTATATCCAGTGACAATGACCACCATACACCACTGGTCAATACTACAATTTTGTACGGGGGCATACAATCAAGCAGTCGTCGCGGGCATCACTAGACCTCTGCGCGCCACTTCATTGGTTTGGTGTTTTTTTTATTACTTTTTTGCTACTTGTGCAGCGTTTTCAATTAAAATTTGTTTTTTGCTAGCAACAGGGCTGGCTGAGAACTTGACCCAGCTGGTCTTTCGCCAACCCTTTGTGATTCAACATGTCAGAACACGATTAAAGGGTTAAAACTGCGAAACCTGAAATTCCTGATGTTTTTATATTTTCATCAACATGAAATCAATTTGTGATCTTTGATGTTACTGTAATTGCCCTTGCTGCATTCGTGTTATTTCGTGATTTGTGTCACAAAAATGCATGAATAAACCATACCATGCCATGATCAACTCTGCTGCCATTTTTGAAAACTTATTTCTATCTCGAACATGAACGTAACCTTTTCTGATTCCACTTTCTTCATATCCTCCTATCTATGTTTGCTCTGTCAGTAGTTTTTTTGCGCTCTTCTGGATTTCCGTCTGTGCCTCACAATCTCCGTCTTGTGACTCACAAACCACCCGTGCTTTGCAGAATGAAGCGACACGCCCACTGCACACCTCCACAGTTGAAACTTGGTAAAGATGCGTTCAACGATTAACCGGCTCTCAAAGTGACTTCAGCCACAGCCAGAGCGAATCTCGTCTTTCCCACTCCTCTCACCAATAACACCTCTCATCTCCTCTAGTTGCACAAGGAGCACAAAGAGAACGCTCCCACAGAATGAGCGCTTTCGGTTTTTAGGCATTGCTGCCCGAAAATAACCTCGGCATCACTACGTACATATAACCCTTATCAACATACCTACGTACAAAGCGAAGTCCACAAGCTGTGGCATTACGTCGTTTAAAAGTTCATCAGAATTATCACTGAAGCTGTACGGGTGCGAGAATTATAACAACGTATTGATTTCCTGGAACACTGGCAATCGCCTCTTAAACTGCTTTAGTGATCTTGTGGCAGCTAAGATAATCTCGTTCGTACGATGACGCAAAGCGAAAGATAACGCATAGCAAATGTGAGGTTGGCAGGTTTCAGGACGTTCTCCTTTACTAATTCTTGATACGTGGCAGTCTCGTGAACTTGATTCGTGTATACGAGTACGACCGATGTTTACAATTTGTACCGTTCATGCTGGATTCGGCTTTGGGTGATGACGTAGCGTACGTGAGGTCATCATTACGGTTGCTTGGTGCATTGTTCCGCTTGATCTCTTTTGCCGTATATTCATGCTTGTGGAGACGTTAATGGTGGCTTTCCGGGGATAAAACCGCCGTAACACAGCAGCGACTAATCGACAAAATGCTGTAGGTGTGATGGTTGCGGAAGGGTTTTAACGAAAATTGTCAACCAACTCTTTGCCTTATGAGTGCCTCGTCTTGCAGTTCAAAAAGGCTGAGTGAGTGACTTAAACCTCGTCTCGTTGCTGTATCGCAACGGCACGTCATAGCTTCATCGTCAACCTCCAAACCTAACGCCTTGATATTTTGCTTGCGCAGACTAATGGTGGTAAACGTAATCTCTTCTGAACCACTTTCTTCATATGCTCCTACCCAGTGGCGTAACTAGAGTTTTGAGTCAGGTGGGGCAAAACGTAGCTGAAGGGGGCCCACTGGCCACCGTAGGGGGACCACTGACCACCGCATGGGGCCACTAGCCAACACGCAGAAAAAAGTTAAGAAATGATAGGGAATCCGGATGTCGTGGATGTCTATAATAGCAAAAATACAAAAAAATTAAAAAACGCAAGGCCAATTTTAGGGAACCAATTTTTACATTTATAGGGGACCAATTTTTACATTTAGCTGGCCAGGGGTGATGGCTCTCCCCCCTGCCACCCCCTTAATTACGCCACTACTCCTACCTACGTTTGCTATGCAAGTAGTGTTTGAGCACTTTGTAGATATATCATCTCCGTCTGTGCTTCACAACCCGTGCTTTGCAGATCAGATTGACACGCTCATTGCACATCTCCTTAGTTGGAATATGGCCAAGATTTATTGAAAAGCACACTGCGACCAGCCACTGCGCCTGAAACGCTTTGTTCTTATACGTGGCCGCCACTGCGTGTGATTCAATTTTGGTTTATGAGAATTTCAGCCAATTGTTTTGTAGAAATACAACTGAAGGTGCTGCAGCATCGATGTTTGCTGCAGTGCAAAATGTTTTTGGCGATGAAATAATACAAAAGAAAAAATCACCAATAGTTTGAATACTTCCGAATAAATCTGTTCTGTACTTTTCTGTTTATTTGCTAACCCCTATGATATAAATCATGTCTGAGCCAGCCACGCCAATAGAAAAAGCTTGGTTTATCGTCACTGAACCTGTTTGCCTACGTCGTATTTATGTTTTCATTCAAACAAAGCCACTAAAGCTTTTCTAAATCGCTAAATAGTCGAAATAAGATTCCTGAACCGCCATTTTCTTCTTTTGAACAGCTGCCTGCAGAATGTTGTTTGACCACTTTTCCAACCTTCAATATTTAACCAGATTTGAGCGACATTTTCAAGCTCGTAACCGTCTTTTGTCACGGCTACAAATGCAAATTTGGAAGACAAGCGAGCGTACAATACATCATCAATAACGCAAATGCCTTCTTCGCGTGACGCAACCACGTTCAAAGCGAGTCGCCGTGATGTCTGACTGGCAACCTTGGTCACAGGGTGTAAGTGAGAGCAAGAGCGACCCAGCAGGCATGACGCGCAAACCTGAAGCTCGAACGTGTTTGCTTGTTCCCAGTAAAATGTGCCAAGCAATGCAAGTATGCGCATTATTTATCGAGTGTAGTTGGCAAACGCATTTGTCTACTGTTTGAATGAAACAGCTTACAAAGTTGCGATAGTTTTGCAGTTAACGCAGTGGTGCTTTGCTTCTGGTTTTTCAGAAAAGAAAATAACTACCAAAGCGTGCCTTACTGGAATCATGTTCGAACGAGGCTTCAGATGCTCCTTCGTGCAAACCTGTAGTAGCGGAATGTACCGCAACCTCACCCTGAAAGAACAACAGCAAATAAATAAAGTATTGCTGGAAATTTGAGCAAATACAACCTGACGTTAAAATAGTATCAGTTTTGTTGGATTAAGCTTCAACAAATATCTATATAATCCACTATTGAGAAAAAGCCAAAAGTTGTGTTTAAAATAAAATATTGTGGTACATGTCCTTTCGAGCGCAAACTTTAGAACTTCTGTCGTTATTTTTGAACGTTATCTTTATTACAACTTAGCAATATGTACTGTTACAGCAGACTGTGATTGGTCCCAGAGTGCTAACAAACAAAAGAGCGCAATTACTCGATACGAACAATGTGATCGTTCAGAAGCAGCTAGTTTAACGCTGGTGAGGGTTGATCGGATCTGTGGTGCGCTGCGTGACTGCGTGCTTAGTCATCTGGCGGGAAAAAAGTTGACTGTGTTGTGGTGTGACGTACACAAAGGCGGGTTCACGCAAGAATAGCGCGGCTGACAGGTTATTCCCCGTTGGGTTTTTATACGTCAAATGATGCTGTAAGTACACAACAACTTAAACACGTTTTGATCGGCAAAGTTTAAACAAACAGCACAAGTTGGGCGAAAGACGGCCAAAGCAATAATCCGTTGCACCATAAATAAATTTGCGATGTGTTGCTAGCTATGGCCTAGCTTGCACGTTCCGGGTACGAATCGTCGTATATCCTAAAACTCCATGAGAGAGGTTTGTAATACCTGCAATTAACACGCTGGCTTGTTGAGAAATGGCATTGCACACTTTGGGTGGCAAAGTGCTTCAAACTTTTTATATTTTGACAATAAAGCCTTCCTTCAATCGCGAAATGAGGCAAGTACCTAAAATTGTTTTTTGATCATTCGCAAAATTTAACATTTCTGTGCAACCCTCATTGAACAGCTGCATAATGAACTATTGTATTCATCTCCCAAGTTTTCTGATTCATCAAACAAGGGTAATATTATTGGCAGGAGGTTTTTCAGTATTTGTTTTAAAGTTTGTGTATTCTGCAGTTGAAGCCTGGGGCGTTTACGTTGTTGTAGAATCACTGTCATGAATAATTCATGTTAACTAATCCATTTCAAGCCTGTTTTTTTCAGTATCATCAAGAAACATTGGCTGTTTTTATCAACATGACAATGGACAATATCAGATGATTTCCGCTGATCCTCTTCAAAAAATAGTTACATACCTATAGCAGCATTACTGTTTGCTACAACACAGTGTGCAACAAACACTTGTCAACTAAATGCCACAGACCATTCCGATGAAAGGCATTTTTCAAACTTTCTGGCTCTGGTACCTTACGTTCGCTCGTATGACGGAATTAACATACATTTTCATCTGTTCTTTCTACGTTTTGAAACTGGTTCCTCTGCAAGTTCAGAAGTTCTAGACCAGTGGTTCTCAAAGTTTTTTCATATGTCCCTTTGCAAACCCAAACACTGTCAATTCCTTCCCAAGAAAAATCACAAAAAGATGATTGCAAACAATCTACACTACCTACCCACTACCTACACTACCTCACACTACCTACTGTGACCAAACAACAGACAATTGTGAACCAAACTAACTCTTATAACGTCAGTCACTGCAGTTAAAGCAGGTTGTCCTTTCGTACTGTAGACATTCGCATCTAAACCAACCTCGTTGTGTAGTTTTTTTTATGTTTTGAATAAAGTGATAATAAAAACGTAAGGTTTTTTTATTCACAGCCTCTCCTCCCCACTTCCTCCCTGGAACAAATTTCCTTCCAGGAATTCAAAATTCTTTAAAAAAAAAATTATTTCCTTGGTGAGCCAAGTGGCAGTCGTTTAAGAACCACTGCTCAAGACCAAGTATGGCCGTCCATACCGTAAAAGCAACTTTGCTGCCTTATCCATCGCTGTTAAATGTACACAAAAAGGCAGAGGGCATAGCTTTTTGCCACTTGCGTAAATTAATTAACCTCTCTTAAAAGTTGAGTTAGTGTCTTTGCAAACAATCCCATGTCAGGTTTTTCAACTGGATTCATAGAAACAAATATCACATCCCTAAAACTCACTGGTTGTCTTCGGTTTCAATTTTCAGCGAGATATTTGCGATCTTCATCGTTGAACTGATAGCGAGTGGAGTTGAACGAAGCGCTTTCATCAAACATCATATTACAACGGATTACGGAGAACTGAGCAAATACGTGCCCGGTAGCTGAGTGGCATGCGCTTTTCTTGGTTGACTCTCACACAAATCCAGTTCCCACTTTGGCCCGAAGTTGCCGAGGCGCAAGGAAAGAACAAAAGTGCTCACGCGCTGCTGCTCAGCGCTGGTGACTGCAACGGGACCTCGGCAAATGGCAAAGATTTTACTGACGCACGGATTTACAGTTGTTAGGAGAAAATAGAAACGATCCCGAAATAGAAACAAAAATCGAAACGGCCTGCTAAGAGACCAATTTACGCGCAACGTTTCTCGTGGATCTTCAGACTACCTTACTACCAAATTATTGGTTTGTGATGATGGCGCCAAAGCCATGCAGTCAAAAGAGCGAGAGCGGTGGTGGCGATTTACTAATACTGGTTAATGTTTGATAGAACGTACTTGGCTGAATTCTAGGCCTGGCGGAGCTGTATGTGTATTAATAGAGCAGCGGAAATACCGGATCTGGTCTCCTGATGCCTCGGAGGCATTAGAGTTAAGAACGTGCAAATTGGAAACACATCAACTGTTGCCCATTTTAGCTCATACTTATTAGTGTATATCAGTTTTGTAGTTTTAACCAAAGAAAGTGGTTAAGTTAATTCTGTTGTTGAATTTGAAAAATTTATATTTAGGTCATTGAAGTAGATCTCTACGTAATTAAACAGCTAAAAGTTAAAACCCCATAAGTAAAAGAGGGACGTTTCGGATTGGTTCATTTTCATCTTTCAGCTTTTCCGCTCAGCTGCGTTGAGCAAATGAGTCGGACAGCACTACGCAACCGCCGCGCATCATTGACAGCGGCGCTCATTTCATGCTGTAATTTTGACGATGATGTATGTATTTTGGCTGCAGTCACGAAGTCCACGCAACGCCAACCGAGAGGTTGCAACAGTACAAACACACACTTACTGTACAACGCAGGTTGATAAAAACGTACAAAACAGAACTTCTTGCAACGGCATTGAAGGCTGAATCACAGGCACACACACTCGTCCTTTACAGAACATTTCGCAACGGCGCTGAAGGCAGAACCACAGGATTACAGACACATTCTTATATTCTTCGAAGTCTCACGGGCTCTGTAAGTGTTGAAGAGATAAAAGGTATTGTTGAAGACTCTTGATAGACGCGGTTTCGTGTGTGCAATATACCACGAACGGGATGTGCGCGAAGAGCAGCACCAAGGTGTATGCGGTGCGAAAAGCAATAGAGTGATCTCGTCGGGTGATCTCTCTTGCTATCACAGTCACGCGGGCTCTCCGATCGTCATGAGAGTGCGTCTCTCAGTGGTGGAAGAACCTTTTTCAATGTGAGGAGCACAAGTGCACGTCAAAAAACTGTGAATGATTTTGTAGTTTGAATTGGCGACTGTGACGTCACAAGTATTGAAATATGATGTCATTAACTTTCTTTCAGCATGTTTCCGCAATTTTACGCAATTTTTTATAAGCCCTCAACAATCACTTTCTACACTATACCCTATCTATCTACGCTACACTGGCTCGAGCACAAAAATGTAACTAGTTGTTCTTAGTCTCAAACAAAATTCATTCAAAGTAAATACACAAACACAACACGGACAAAGATAAAAGTGCGTGTTGCATCGTCAGATAGGGGTGAGGGGAGCTTTCAAAATCATGATGGGTTAAAAAGCAAGCCCAAGCAGGGTGAACAGATTGTGCGCGGTGTATTCGGACAAACATTTAAAAAATTCTGCCAAATTACAAATAATATATTACAAATAACATTGCCAAAATCTGCTAATTTTTTTTCATTAAACGATTTACTTTAGCAATGGAGCCAATATTAATTGTGTTGCTTAAATTTATTTAAGCAAAATTCGAAATTTAAAGGTGGAAAGACCCAGGTCCATGCGTCCCTCCCAGTTCCTCCACACCTGTTTCCTTTGGCAAGCATTTGGATCAAAAGAGTTTATTTGATGAAGCACTTATCAGTCATTCCGGCAGGTTGAGAGCATTGATGTGGTAACTAGTGTTCACTAGTTGAATGCAGGTGCTTGGTCACATTTCAGCGTTCGTCTTTGTTAACGACCGGATCGTATTCATTTGGCCTGATTTGAGAATTGCGAATCTTTAGTACAATATACGTATTTTCACATGAACACTTCAGGAGCCAAACAAAACTGCTTCGATACAGTAGCGACGTAATGAGTTTATTGTGCAAAAAACGAGCAAACTAATATGCTTTGATTCTTCAACAAGAAAATCCAAGCGACCCGTTTGTTGCGGGCAGACGGGAGTTGGAGTTGTGCAAGAGTTTAGAATCTAGACCAGCGTGATCCAATTACTTTTGACCTACGGGCCATTTTGCAAAAACGTGACAATTCGCGGGCCACTTCCAATAAAATGATGTATAAAACAACAGATTCGCAAGATTTAAACGAAAAGAGGGAAGACAAGTGAGTACGTCATTGAAATTATTACACAATAGCAAATAGCAGCAGTTTATCACAAATCTCTATCAGTGGGATGCCTATGGTCGAGTCTTCTTTGACACGATCGTTCCTTTGTCAATACCAGTGTTAGTGGTGCAAATCCGAGATTATCGTCCAGTGTTTCGTCTGCCGTTCGATTTCTGTTCTCAGATTTGACTTGCTTCATCGTAGAAAATGTACTCTCACACACGAATTTATTTCCATCGAGTGCAATTTAGTGCATAATCTTTCGGTTTGGGGAATCTACCTTTGCTGACTAATTTCCAGCTCTCTGCCGTCTCTAACACTGTCAGTATTGTAAGTTTAAAAATATATTATGCTTGTTTTGACTAAAATTACCTACTGAAGGAGTGGGTAATTAATCTGGCTTGAGAACCACTTTTGGTAGGCCGCATTTAGCGGATAAATCGACAGATTTATTCGGCGGTACTGACTTCATTGCGCCGGATGTACTCTTCAAGAAAACGAATGCCGGGGCAACGAAAAAACACAGGGGTTATCCTGATAAGCGCCCCAGCGGAGAGTTAGCGGCAGGCAGCACCTTCTAATTTGATCGTAAAATAAATAAATAAATAAAACAAAATGGTATGCAGAAAAGGTAGTTTTCATTGTTCTTGTGCAAATGCACTGCATCCAGCGCAAGAAATTCATTAAGACAAATGTAACCTCACACGCCTTTCGGCGAATTTCAGATTTGACGATTTTTCCTGAATGCTTCCGCGGGCCACTGAAAACGCTGTGGCGGGCCACATGCGGCCCGCTGGCCTGTAATTGGAC
>Ga0210059_1014921_pt1 | contig 11412 bp, 9 predicted proteins | sample Ectturendosymbi2_FD_188042 | JGI IMG/M metagenome (GOLD analysis project Ga0210059, IMG submission 188042) | Ecteinascidia turbinata endosymbiont from Florida, USA - Sample 2 (SPAdes) (version 2) | ecosystem: Host-associated > Tunicates > Ascidians > Unclassified | place: Key West, Florida... | reverse complement strand
TCAACAAATATGTGTGCAAAAGCGCATTTTTTAAGAGAAGTACACATTTTCCTGTTCCAGATTGATTGTTCAAATCATGTTGGGCTGATACGTGGACGTTTGAGGTTGTTTCCCTCATAAACTGGCGTTTAACCCTTTAACGGCCAAAAAGCTACAGAATTTTTATAGTGAATTTTGAGCGTCGTTTCTATGATACCTCGCGAACCACTGAAGCTACATCATAATCTTAGACATTGTACGAAAGGTGTTTTGACATCGAATCCTTTAAAGGAGATTTTAAGCATGCCAGACGTTCCTTTCCTCCTGTTCTAGAAAAGTCTGAAAATCATCCAAAAGGCTGCTGCACATGTCTAACAACATCCTGCCAAATTTCAAGTAACAAATTTGAGAGAAAAGCTTATAACACTTATTTATTACGGAACAACGGCACAATGAGCAAAAATACTGAATAAAAGAAGAAAGAAGGCATACAAAAACATTTTTCTCAAAAATACAAATTGGTAACATAACATTATTTTCATGGATTTTCCTGTTATTTTCAACGATGCAACCAAAAATCCGGCAATGACGAAGATTGTGGTCATACAACAAACATATTTTTTAAAGATTTGGTCGAATGCACGTCCTCAGAAAAGAAATTATTCCCACAAAAACAATTATATTACGAGTAACTTTCTTCGAGTTTTTTGGTCAGGTGTTGTCGTTGCTAGCGTTTCAAGCCGAAATAAACTTTTTGAAAAACTGGCAGGTGAGCGTAATACTAAAATCGTAGATGATGGCCAAAAGCCATTTAAATAAACAAACAAAAAATTACAAAACTCCATTTTTTTCAAATGTTCCAAATGTAAAGTAGCTGTTTTTGCGTCATCAAAAAGTACAAACAATCCGGATCTTCTGATGTCTTCCCTGACTCTGTATCGCTATCGTTCGGCGCGTTATGGCCGAAAATGCCTAAAACGGTGCAACAGTAGCATTTGCGGTCCTTTAAACACACTAGAAAAACACTGTTTTGCAATTGCAAAGATTCCAGTTGAAAAGGCAGCATAACCAAACCCGTAACGAAGAAGTGAAGCTGATAGCGAGTATGTGTCGTGTTGAACATCTGGCATGATCGTTTTCATTAACGTGCCTGAGAGAAAAATGTTTACAAAAGTTATCCAATAAAACTGCAGTAAAATACGTTTCAAATGCTACTACGCCTAATTTTTTTCAAAATTTTTATTGTCTGTAGCCATTTTTACTTTTAATAACGCAGCAAACGTAAAGATGCAAGACATTTAAGAAAGAACGGTAGGCTTTTAGTCATTGTTTTCAAAGTGGTAGACAAAAATTTGTCTTTTTCTTTAAGACCATCAATTAATATTTTATTCTTTTTCCGCGTTATAAATTATGTGTAGCTCTATCCTTAGAATGGCCATTGGTGTGCAGTTAATTAATGCGTGCCTAAATGCTGTTACAACAAACGCATAATTAATTTAGAGTTGCATCTTTATTGATCAGACTCCTCTAAAAATTTTGCAGTGCATCATATTTAATGGAACAAACCACCAAATGTTGTATAACGAAACAAGCACCTATTATGATTTTTTCGACGGATTGTATATTTCTGAAATTACAGAATACATCACATCTTTTCAAGTTGCGGTAAGCGTTTTTTCTGCTTTATTGAATTTTTTAAACTGGATATATGTGATCAACTTAACGTTGCATTAAAGCGCGCAGGAGCAATCTGAATTACTCAGATCAATACATTCACTTGTCATTGGAGGCTGTACATTTTATCAACCATCTTACAAACGACAGTCTGCCTAAGTCATTTCACGAATATCTCTGGATGGATGCAATCCGACATCACCAAAATCTTTGTTTTCGACAGAATTGAAATCATGTTTTTTTTTAAACATCTTAACGTTTGCATCAACGAGTCTCTTGTTCGTTTCAAATCACTGAATTTATACTATAAGTTGTCATAGGTTTGTCGATTACTTACTGTACTGCAGCAGAGATCTACGGTGATGACTGTGGCCTAAGTGCCTTGTGTGTCTTTTTCAGGGTAGACGTTTTCTGAGACATTGATTTAATGAAAATCACCAAGAGGTATTTTGACTATTTTTTCGCTTTTTGTCCATAGGCAAATAAAAAATGCTTGAAACCTAAAATAATGTTGTTATCGATTTCTTTCAACATCTTATTTACTTTTAACTCACTACAGACATCACTTTCGCGGCAAACAATCATCCACGGAATAATTGAAATACAACTGACACATTATGCCACGTAGGCAATACCTGAGTCAATACAAGTTGCTAAGCCTATTCTCTTAGGAATTAGCAAGGCCTCTACCTCTTACAGTCAGCTTCTGAAACAAACTTGCAACACAAGCTTTAGGAAAGAATTTAATGCTTCTAAAAGTGCCTCGGTTAACAGTCATACTATGCCTGTTGTTTTTTCTCTCCTGTGAAACATCGGCAAAAACTGATGGTTCATTATTCCCATTCTGATCTGTTTCAACTCCACTTTTGGGTTTTTCTGTCCTACAAGCATTTTTTCTCTTATCACTATTCGCCTGTATGGCGAACTTGTAATGGAAAATGAATTTACACTTGATATGTAGGATGAGAAGCGATTCTTTCGCAACGACACTAGTGTAAAAAACGCACAAAACACAGTGTCAGAATTTCGTTCAGAGTGACAGAGCTGCGCCACCCAAAAATGCATCCACAAATCTCTCTCAACAGTCCGACATAAACCGTTTTATAGGCTCAAAACAACACGGTGCTGTTGTCAAGAAAAACACCCTACTTTGAGTGACAGGTTCTCTTCGCGCTGTTATGCAAGATTAGTATTACAACTCACCCGTGTATTTACGGCCTCACAAGACAAAAAGCAAGAAGAATGGCAAAAAATGAGAGCGTGAACACAAGATTTGCACTTTGGTCACAAACAGGAATCCTCCGTCTGTGAAGAGTTAGATATTCGGGCTTGTTAAAAGCACACCACGTACGCCGTCTGCGGTTGCATGGGAACGAAAGGGACACTGTTGGGCAATGAAATCAGTACAATACATAAATAACTGTCCATGAAACACACGCTCCAGAGCCTGTTTAGACAGAAATAACGTTCTTTTGCGATGTACACGAACGTATGCGCAGTGCAGCTTTGACAAAGGAAACGCATTGAATGTTGCGGTTGTCAGCTTCTGCTACGGAGTCAGTTTTGGAAATTTCCATCGCTTCAAGCTTTGTCACGTTTGTGGTTTGTGGCTGCCTGCTCGCAAGCATGAAACCAGTTGCATCCGGCCGCTCAGGCAACATGTTGGATTTTAACCGTCACCAACACCACTGCTGTGGTTGTGGTCTTCTTCAGCAACGTGTGTAAAACAACGGGACCGTGCACAATCAACTTTGTTTTTCCTTGATATATGTTGAGATAGGTTGAAAGCAACAAAACGATCACAAAATATTCAGGAAATTATGATACATGAAAGCTGGTATCTCTTATTTTCTTCCTTCCTCCCACAGGAAAAGGTGTCTGCTTCATTAATTTGCCTTCCAACATTCTGCTTTTTCTGAATGCAGACGAAATGTCGATATCTGAACTGCACTGGCTTGGATAAATTTTTGTTAAACAAAATGTTTCTGAGTTCGTAAAATGACACCGCAGTCGCGTGCTTGCTTAAAATTCATGGGACAGACTGTAAGAACATCGCTTCAGCACTGCAAACAGTAAATATCCAACAATTCCAGGCAGTATAAAACGTAAACAAACGCAAACATTTTGAAATACAACTTATGGCAGATGAATTGCATAGAGAAATGATCATTATATTACATCAAACCTCGGCCTAGACAATTTGTAAGGGCAACCTAGCCCTGAGAATATTTCACAGCTGTGGCTGTTGAGGTGGTTCAGAATATCAACTAATTCTTGTTGCAGATTTTGATTCCTTGTTTATCTCCCTTGTCGAGAGTATTTACTTGAATACAGATATGTGCAAGTTATCATCTCAAAAAGATGAAACCAGAGCCTGACTGACTGATTCCTCGAAAGCTTACAGCAAGACTAGAGCTTTTAATTGTAATTCCTGATGGGAAATATAATGCTGATTTTAATTTGTACGCCATTCAGGCGCAGTTGTGTGACCTCTCTTAGCTTTGCAGGGGAATTCGCTATTCCGCTTTGATTTCGTATCTTAAAGATTTTTCACAGCCTCCAGAAAAACCTGTATTGATTTTATTGTTCCAACGAAGTTAAACGTAAGGTTTGTTCTTGAAAAGCCGCACAACATATCGATACTTCAGTTTTATGCGCAGCGAAAACAACTTTTACCCTGCCACTGAATCCACGTTTTATGGATTTTGCAGGTGATATCTGAGATCAGCCCGTGCACATTGTACCAGATAACTCTTAACCACACATCATTGTCCCAAAATAACTGTGAATATGACAGCAATTCTCTGTTGTCGAGACCACACCGGCTGGGCAAAGGCTACTCATTTTCTTGTGAAGATGGTAAGTCAACGCTGCACAGATCGCACAAATTTTCGGGTTTATTTGCATGTCACATTTGTATGCGGTTCGCTGGTGTTGATTAAGTCACCGAAACATGTTTTGCAATCGCACAAAAGCAATTGAAATATTATTTTTCAGCTCCAGATTATTGCAGCGAATCAAAGTAATTTCGAAATGAATTTCGACTTCACGTAAGAGTTCCCCTGTTTTCCAAGGCAGAAGATTTGTTGCAGAACAAAGACAAATGTGCGTTTATTCTTTGCCGAATGCAACTTTTCCTTGCTTTCGTTGCAGCGAGTGCTGACGTGCCAATACACTATGATGAAGGAAACCTCAGACACTTCCAAGCTCGATGGTTGCACAATTGCTCAACGGCTCTACCCAGCGGTGTGGTGGAATATCGTGATTCAGATGGCATTCAGCCGGTGTGTAAGTTTATAAATAATAAAGTTTACGAATCGAGAAACTTTTGCACTCAGAATTTTTTGGCTATGCTGAAATGCAGCTACACTACGCAATTGAAACAAAGCAAATATATTCTTTCTGTTATAAATAAAAATCAGTTTTATCGTAATTGTTCTTAGATGTTGGTGATATCAAAGTCACACAACGAAAAATTCATGATTTCTATGTCGATGTTTTTGTCTCTCACGAATGTACGATAGTTTTTCAGTCAAAAGCTATGACCTCTTAGCACGGTTTTATGGATATGGATTTCCTCACCTAAATTTAAAACCAATGTAAAAAATGCAGCAAGTTGCAAAAATCAGTATGTGCAAGATTTTATAAAGCACAATTTACACTGAAAGTTGTTTTAAATTTACAGCTGTTTGTTTTAGAAAAAAAAATCAGAAATTTGAGCTTTTTTGAACAACCATAATATATATTTTATCATAGTATAAATTCCAAGGATAAATAATTGTTTTCATTTAAATATTTATACCATGAGAGCTTAGAATAACATAAATCAATTTTTGGTTTGTTCGAAATCTTCTCAAAATGCTTACAAAACCTTGCAATGTAAATCATCAAGAGCATTTTAAGCACACGGGTTTAAAAGTTAGTTCATGAAAACAATACACGTCAAACTAGTTTCGTCAAATTTCAGACACTACGATTTCTGAACCTATCAGTGGAGCAACTTGGCGTTTATACATGTGCGATTACTTACAAGAACAAAACAAGGTTTTATGTGCGCAACAAAATCTGCATTACTCGTAAGTATAAGCAACAAAATGTCTGTTACTTTGAAATGTGGCTGCTGCTTTCTTTGTTTTCATGTATGTCAACCAAACTAGTTTTAAAAAATGTTTCTCACCTTACACCAATTTGGTGAAAATCTTTGCGGAGTTTGTACCACATCTGTTAACGGTATCATGGTTTTAACGTTAAGGAACGTTTAAAACAATAAACGATGTTTTTTCAGAGGAACCTTTCTGAAACAATCTGAAATATCAATCTACTTTTGCCAGAAACCATAGCCCCATAGGGGTTCGTGAAGAAATAAGACAAGTCAGAGATGTTCATTAGATACTTTCGGAAGGAAAGTTTTCTGACTCGCTGTTTTAAGTTACTGCGAAAAAGTTTTTTTTAATCTGAAATAGACCGCAATTTTAGTATATTTACCTTCAAGTGAAAAAAATGCAAAAATTTCACCGCTTTTTGCCTAAACAAACATCTGTTGCTATTGCTATAGTCATCCAAATAAAATTAAAAAAAACAGTGGCATATACCAAAACGTTTCCGAAACTGTCATCGCAGTTTAAACGATACTTTCACTTTAACAAGTCATTTGCTTTTTTGTATCCTTTGCATCTACGGTAAATTAATGTCATTGACTTTTTTAAGTTTCACATCGGCAAGATGGGGACGTCCACCCACTACCCTTAATCTCCTATGCTTAGGTCAGAAATTCCGCAACAATAATTTCTGCATTTGAAAAATGTTATGTAACAGACTTCAGTTTTTAGTAAATGTAACAGACTTCAGTTTTTGTAACAGATGTAACAGACTTGTAACAGACAACAGACTTCAGTTTTTTTTAAAAATGTAACAGACTTCAGTTTTTAGTAATTCATAAATAGTGTTTATATCACAGGTAAATGAAACTTTTTTTGCCGCACGATTTGAATAATCCGTTCATGTATGCTTGCAGGGTGCTGCAAACAAACTACAGTAATTGACATATGGTTTCATTTCAAGTTCAGGAAATTGCCACCCAATCTCCAACCGTTACATGCAGCACTCCTGAAGTCTTTGCGAGACCGGACCAAAGACAGAATATAACCGTTAAGTGCGTTGCTTCTTTTGGCGTTGGTATCATCCGAAGCTGGACTTTTACTTCGACATGGTTGAAGGTATGCTAAGGACCTGTTCGTGTTCGTAAAGCACATTCAAAAAGTTAAAACTATTTCATTTTTGCAGGAAGGTTCTGAAAAATTCAAATGCGTCAATCTGTCTCCAAATACCACAAAGCAAAAGGACAGATATTCTTGCGTTTAGTAAGTTCACCACAGCAACTGTAAAAGTGCTGTTTTTAAAGTGAGAGTTCAAGTTGATGCTGGCTCTTGCAGCAAATGTATTTGATTTTAGCTACACAATTTTAGAACTACTTGATATTAACTTTGTCACTTATTTGCAGCACTATGGAACTAATTCATATAATACCCAACGTACAGCCTAGACTTAATTGGTGACGCGTGTGTGGCTTTTTGTGGAATTTATTCTTCTTGAAAAATGTTCATACAATTTCTCTCCACAAGCTAACAAGTTCTTAGAAGAGCAGAAATCGATTGTTGCTTTGACATCATGCAGCTTGCAATCTTAGCACTGCGTTTTATTTTTGTTTATTCATTTTTTGTTAGTTTCATTGACAATCCTTACAACAATGAATGCATTGAAGATCGCAACGTCGTTCTGCAAAGAAATAACACTCCAGCCACGGTCACCCTTCAGCTTACTTTGAGGTATTTCGCAAAAGCTGCTTTCAAGTAAAACAATCGAAACAGTCAGTGCCTGCTAGATGAAGCAGGCTAGTAGGCAACTATGAACACCCAGCAAAAAGTTGCGTTGCTATTCGTATGGACACAACTTAAACTCTCATTACTAATCAATAGCGCTTCTGAAAAAACTCTTAAACTCTCATTGCTAATCAATAGCGCTTCTGAAAAAACTCTTATGTGAAATTACATGGGAGACGAGTTTCTTGGCTGTCACAGTGCATGAGACAAACACAGATTTTCTCCTAAATGGTAGTAAAAATGATGCCTTCAAGTTAGCATCACCCAAAGTTGGGAGAACTTATTATCGCCAACATGTATTGCTAAATAACGGACGCAGAAACGTATGACTCAAAATAAATTAACTGTCAAGAAAACTTCATTTACAACACTTAGCTTCAATGTCGGTCCCTTCCTAATAAACACGTAACTGCAACTATCTTTTACGATTAACACTTGTATCAGGTGCGTGTACATAAAGTAAATATTTATTCAAAGTGGTTGTACTTGTAAACCTTTTTCTTATTTTAGAATTAGTCCATCACTCCAAAATTGGCAACATTGCTCGGGTTTAGATTAATGTTCACTTCTCAAATGCTATATGCAAAAAATTCTGCAAATAGGTTTAGAAAACGTTGCAAAAGTAGCTGCTAATTCTTTTTTTACACAATTGTTTCCTGCTATTTGTACTACATATTTATGCAGTGATTTTAGGAAACCTGTTTTACGTCTTGATTTGTGGGATAATATCTTGCGACGGGAGATATATATATTTGTGGAAAAGCAAATCCTGTCGTTAATATTCCTTACAGCGATGTCCGAGAGGAGGATTTAGGAATGTACAAAATCATGATCAGAACTCCACGAAAGGAAAATGCAACAGATGGTTTCGAGCTGAAGTATGAACCAGCAGATACATTAAATAGAAACGTGCTGATCATTGGCCTCTGCATTGGACTGTCAGCTTTTGTCTGTCTCCTGCTTGGAATGTTGTACGGTCTGAGCACATACATTGCCGTTTACGTGAAGAGGTGGTTCAGTGCTTATGATGCAGGTAAATTGAGACTGTTCGTCGTTTCCACATCTTTGAATTTAACATTGTAATAACCATAAGAACACAACTGAACCAAGACATACGGTTTTACAAATTTTTCAAGCTACTATCTCATTTCAGACGAAGTCGATTATTTTAATTTCAGACGCACTGTTTATTCAAACCTAATGTATGCTATGCGAACGAAAGACCGTTTATTTGTGTTTCTACTATTACAAAACACATTACAAAGCCGATTCTGCCAATTTTTATCAAATAGCCAGTTACTTTTTCTTTAATTAACATCGTGCAGTCAATTCAACTTGTGGTATTATCGTCACAGATGACAAAAAGCACGACGTGATTCTGTCTTACCACTATTCGACTGCTGATGACAACCACGCTAAGCAGCAAGCACGCTCCGTGGTTCAGTTCGTTCGTCGTCAACTTGATAGCTTTCAACTGAAAGTTTACGACGAGCACATCGACGGAAAGCTGGGGGGTAAGTTGCATAAGACGTTCTACGTTACAGAAAGTTATTAACTTCCAAGCTGGAAATTTGTGTGCCATCATAAAGAAAACAACATAGACTTGTGGTGAAAACGTCGGAGTCATACGATGAATGTTAACAAAAACTAGCATAACAGGGAGGTCTGCAGCCTAGATGACCCTTGGTCCTTCGCAGCCTCCAACTGCCTCATGCATTCTATACATCGATGTACTTGGAAGTCATTGCAGTTCTTCATTATAATACTTATGATGGCGACATTCATGCGTGTGTCTTAAAAACTTGTATTTCATCACAGAGCATTGAATGCATTAGCGCCACCAAGCGTATACTCCATACTACCGTAATGTATATATCCTCGTCTTCTTTCGTGTATTTATGTTTTTCTCTTCACTGCGATGCATGTTTAAAGTCTAGCGTTTTGCGTTTGGGAGTGAAGACGTTACACAATACACAATATCAATACAAGCAATCTGAAGCACACAAGAAAGCACCAGCATAATATTACAATTACAATCAAGTGCACACGCGTAAGCACACAGGCAGACGCTTGCTCACAAGCGAAATCTCTTTATCCAGAAAAACTTTCAAAATGTATATACATTTTATTTGTAGAACGTGTGAAAGAAGTCATGGCTGCAATGGAAAACAGCCATCGGTTTCTCATCATTTTAACTTATGAGTACATCAAAGATGATTGGAAACTCTTTCAGCTACAACAGGTAAACATTTGGCATATGAATAGTAGTTATCGGAACCCTAATGATGTTGTTGTTGGCGCTATAAGTATTCAAAAATAAGGAAAGCTACCACTAAAGTATAGATGACTATGATGCTTAAAGTAAAAGCAATATTTTACATTCATTCATTGCTAAATTGACGTTTTCATGATTCTATTCCCTTATAAAATTTGTTTTTTACCACACGTGTTTTTGCTGCAGAGTTTCAAGGCAATGATTGAGTCTAAGTACAGCCTTGTTTTTGTTCTTGTTCCTGGAATACAAGAGTTCTTAAAGCAGCATTCGCGTAGCGACGAGACCTGCAAAATGATACGAAAAGCTATACAGGTAATTACTAACTGACGAAATTTAAAGTTTCAGAAATCAAAATAGACATCGAAGGTAGTTGAGTTAAAGGAATAATCGTGCCTCCCTGATTATAGTTTCTTCTAGAATTGCAATTTGAGTCATGTTTTAGCAACGTATGTTTAAGTTCGTAATTTTAGAAAGTGACTTATTTTCACAAGTTTTGTGAGTTGTTCGATGCTTCATGATGAAGCTTTTCTAAGCTTTGTAAAGATTTGAATAATTAGAGCACGGCCTGTTTGCTGTTTTGGTCTGCAATGAGATATGTCATCTGGTAAATTCAGGGAGTTTTTATAACAGGTACTTATTTGTCGTTTTGTCAGTTTTTTTCACAAGCTTTAAACCACGTTTCAATCAGATTGTTGCCAACTGTCAAATTGTTTTTTTTAAGTAGGATGAAATTGTTTTAATTCGTAAGCAAACCGTTGGTCATAAGAAATGCGTAGATAGGACTGCTGTTTTTTAAATATATAAAATGCTTCGGTACGCAAAGGGCAGTAGTGAGTTGTAATTATTTACGGAGTGTCAAAACACCAATTTGATATACGTTGCGTCAAAGTTACTGTAAAGGTTAAAAATGACGCAGAAAGATTTTCCTGCTCAAAAAGTACCGGATTTTCGAAAAACCACAAATTAACATTAATTATTTTATATAGCTTTCACATAAAGCAATGGGGTAACAAAATCTCCAAGATAACGCTTGTCGTTTCCCAGTGGCAGCAGTGGCGTAGGCAGAAAATTTTCATGGGGAGGGTTTTCATTCAGCAGCATATGGTGGTAATTTGCATTTGGTGAGCTCTGTTTGTGACGTCATAATTTGACGTCATATTCATGTTTTCCAAAGTTTTCGCGAAATTTGTTGACACAGTATGCATATTTTTTTGCACGCACTCCCTTTAAGTTATGTGTCATTACACTGAATCTAAACTATCAACTCTCCAGGTTACGATGTCGGAGGAAAACAAACTCAATGCTACGACGCAGTAATTCAGAATTGCAAAAATAGCAGGCTGCGCGTTAAACAGGGGAGTAAAACACACTCATCACCGCCTCAGAGCAATTCACAACTGCAAAATCAAGCTGCGCTAATGTCTTGTCGAATACGAGCAGTGGAGCATAGAAAGTGTGCCGCTGGACTGTCTAAAGCACACCCCGGTTTTCAAGTTCGAATCTTGCTAAACTACACAAGAATTGAGAATGCGCATAAAGTACGCAAGAAACCTTTCGATTTTTTGTTATGTATAGAAGTCCAGAAAATTTTCAGTTTTCTTTTTT
>Ga0210059_1014920_pt1 | contig 11412 bp, 11 predicted proteins | sample Ectturendosymbi2_FD_188042 | JGI IMG/M metagenome (GOLD analysis project Ga0210059, IMG submission 188042) | Ecteinascidia turbinata endosymbiont from Florida, USA - Sample 2 (SPAdes) (version 2) | ecosystem: Host-associated > Tunicates > Ascidians > Unclassified | place: Key West, Florida... | reverse complement strand
TTGAGCCATTAAACAGCTCTCTAGCGCAATCGGCGGAGGAGCTAGGGCGTTGGTAAGGCAACTGAAATTGCTGGTTTCAGGCTGAAATCAAAGTACGAATATATCGTACCCCGGCTCTCAAAGTGTTAATGAAACAAAACTGACAGCAACAAAATTGGAATGACTTGCAAAAAGAGAAGACATTCAAACAGTTTGAGTAAATTCTACTGGTTATCTTCTTCAGCTCTGTAAAATTGGTATATTTTAATCAATTTATCTGCCATCACTGCATTCAACAGCTTGTGTGTGTGGGAGTAGCTTTTCTCTCGTTGCTGTACTTGCTTACCAAGCCTTACCACTTTGGAGTGAATTGACCAACAACACTTTGCGAAAACAAAGATGGGGTGCATTTCTTTACCCTCAAATTCAAATGCCATAATAAGTATAACAACTTATTACTGTATTGTGGAATTCTGAAAATGGTATTATTGTATGATGCAATAAAAACAATTCAGAAAGGGGTTTCTGTGTTTTTTTTAAAGAACAGAAACCTGTTTCTTTAAAAAAAAAACAAAAAATGGATATAACAAAACAAAAAAAACAGGTAGGTTGGGTTTTATTTGAAAAACGGGTCTTCTCAACCCTGATTATCTTTCAATCCTTTTTTGTGATTTTCCCTGGATTGCACGATCTGGAACAAGTCACGTCACTATCAGTTTGATAGGGTGTGTACCACACACCCAGAGTATAGGTCCCTGGTATTGAAGAAGTTGAGAATTACTGATATTGAATACGTAAAAGGTGTTGACAACAAAAAAAATTTCGCAAAATTATATCCATGTAGCATGTGTTAGTAGCCTTACAATAGGAAAAATTATCAAGTTCCAGCATTAAAATTTTTGTAATTTCACTCTTTGGATGCCTGGGGCCGGCGCCCCGTTCACCCCTTTCTCTGCACGCCACTAATTTTACCTCAACTCCAATAACACAGCTAGTGTGGATAGATATTTGTAAAGTTTAGTAAATTTAGCATGGTTTTCTTTTCGTAGGGCTGTAAATTCTTTCTTGTCACCTCAGTAAACAACGGGGTAGAAAAATCGTGGTAAACCTAGTGTTGAAGCATTGCATGCTCTTTTTTAATGGGAAGCACACCAGTCTTCTGATGTTTTACTTTTTTATTCTAACTTTTGTGGCTAAAAGAAACGATTTTGAAGTGTAAGCCTGTGTTGTGGATTCAAACCTTCATAGAAACATGCATTCTGAAACTTTGGCATTCTTCTTTAGCAGAGATAATGCTGCTTGTAGATAAATAACACTCCATGTCACGAGAAAAGGTTGTTTGCTGATGTTTAAAGTCAGTTGACTTGGCTGTCCAAAGGAAGGCCAAGTGTTATAATAAGGGTGCCAAATTTCTGTGAATGTTAGTAGTGTGCAGAAATTTTTAGTAGCGTGCATGTATAACCTTTGCAATAAAGCATTCATATGCATAAAGTGTAAAATGTAAAAAAAATTTAAAATTTTCTCACTCCAAGATTTTGGTTGCGCGGCACAAGTGCGCGATTGCATTTTTGCACCCTGTGTTATAATGTATTTGAATGTATGTGTGCTTTTTTTGTTGTAGAGGACTTATATTTCTGCTATCAGCATGGGAAATTTAAAACATATATTTGTCCTTCAACCAAAATCTCTTAGTTTCTTTGAAGAAGAATTGTGTCTTACCATGTGCAGCACATCACAGTTATTTTTAAATGTTAGTGTAGTTTCACTGTTTAGGAGCTGTTGATGTAAAAATATATGACCTGCCCAGCATGCAGATGAAGCGAAATTGCAGCATTTTCTGTGTGACAGCAACTGAGAAATCCATTACCGATATGTTGTATTTTAAGTGGGGCTGCGTAGATCAGCTTGAGAGTGGTTGTGCTTGAGGTAAAAGTAATGCAGTTTTGGTTGAAATGCTGTGCTAGCCTGGTTTCAAAAATTGAATTGTGAAACATTGATCTAGCAACAATTAAAGGATTTTTTACAATATTTTTGTGTTGAAACACAGGAAGCATTCTAAATTTAACTAAAATTGCTGCCAGAGCTGAGGGCAGAATCCCAATTGGCATCGGAAAGGATACATAGATCTTGATTTAAATAAACCCTTAAGCAAAATTTCATCTTTCCTTTTTTCTGCCATCTAAAGTCCCTGCAGCTTCCAAATACTGATAAAAGTGGATATTTCACATTTTTTAACACCTAAATGCTGTGCTATTGGTGGTCTCCTTGCTAGGTGGCTCGCTGTGGTTCAAAATTTGGAGTGCCAGCACCAACAATCATTCAAATGGAACAAGATATTGACAATGAGATTGAAAGAGAAAAAGTGTCTCATGCTACTGGAACTGTTGCACAATCTACAGAGAGAAAAGTATCATGTGATTTCCGATCATTGGATGAAATGGTAAACTAAGCAGCTTGCTTCCATTACTGTGCATAGTATGCAATCTTTACTGAGATTTAATTCTGTACATATTTTGGTGATGGACTTACTGGGTCGTGTGTTGGAATTTGGTGGTGTTTCTTTGATTGCTCTTTCTAGTCTTTTTTGCTACCATTCAAATACATGTGCCAAACTTTGTGCAAACCTTGCTAATTTCTTTAGGCACGTAGTTGTTTTGAGCCTTAGCTGTACTTTGTATTTATGTTCTTCACGCCATAAATAATGTCATGATTAGGGCAACCAAAAGTCAATAAAAGTCAAAATTTGTCTGCCTTTTTTAAAGTTTATGAAACGTCCACAAACCAAGTTTCACACTGACGCCATGAGCAACACCCAAGTTATTAGGTCAAAAAAAAGTCAAAATTTATCGTTAGGTCAAAATTCATAGTTAGGTCAAACTTTTCTTGCAGCATAGTTTTTTCTATGTTTTATAGTTTATTGAATTTACAACAACAGATATTATGCGCTTTTGCATGTTTAATTACAATTCTGTAATAATAATGGTTTTATTGTCGCTTCTGACCTAATAATGTTGTTTTCCCTGCGACACTGGACAATTAAGCTGATTGCAATTCAACGTGTGCTCCTATGAAGTCGCATGAAAATAAAACCGAATCAGCAGTTTGTTGCTCCTTTCTTGTCATACGTGCTGGAGGATGAAACAGAATGGCTCTTGTAAGAAAAGGCGCCTACCACTGACCTAAGGCTAAATTATTTCGCTGTTGCAAACGCAGGAAGTTTATAAGTCAAAATTTGTAAATAATAAAGTCAAAATGTTAAGTTTTTAGGTCAAAAAATTGGTTGTTCTAGTCATGATAAACATTGATAGAAATTCACTTGAGTATTTATAGAAAGTTCTCATGCAGCTCTACGCTTTGCTCTAATGGCTTTGGTTATATTTTTGTCATGTTCTACTGTTAATGTTTGTAAATTTTAAAGAAATACAACACGTATATGTAACAGAAGTAGACCTGTTGAGGCGTTTAACGCTAGGTTTTAATGAGTTGGACTTCAACACATCTGAACAAAACAAGAAGTAAAAAAACGATAAACAAATAAAAGGCAAATGATCACTTTTGCAGTTGAGTGTCATTTCACCACTTAGAAGCACAGAACAAAACGGTAACACGCCAACTTCTAATAAGCGCCGCGGCATCAATCACGAATCGGCGTTTTAGCAAATTCCTCACAGTATACAGCAGAAATTTATATCTATAGTAAACATAAATAACGTATATCAGTTGGTACATTATCCATATCAGTCACCAAATTTGATGAACGTTTTCAAAAGTATGAGTAGCCAACCACAAAAAAAAAAAAACTAGAATCCCTGTGAAAGCTCTGCTCAGCTGAATTTCAGCCTTTGACGTTGAATCACAGTTTAGGAAATTACAGCTTTGGAACTTATTTGTTAATTGGTATCTTACTTTTCAGTGAATTCAATTATCTATTATTAGTATTTTTGGTAACAATTAGTAAACTTTTATAGGTCCAGTACATACTAGGACTGTGCACCTGCCCTACCCAGTTTCCAATGGTAAAAATTTCTGATGGAAAATACAAAGTGGGAGATTCAGCCAACATTATCTTCATGCGAGTATGTATGAATGACATATTTTCATTGTGCTGCTTGCTAGTCGTGGATCATTCGTCGTCGCGTCGCTGTTGTATTTTCTGGAATATCGTTAAATGACCAACAACACTTCCTTACAAACCTGACTGGCATCCAGGGCTGCGGTTTCGGAGTCACAAGAAGTTGGAGGTTTTTGGCTGGAGTCCGATTCCTAAGAACACTAGGAGTCCAGTTGAATCATTTTTACATTACACGAATGGAAATCGCGGCACACTGCATAAATTGTTTCAATAAAAAGGTTCCAAAAGAAATGGAATTCAAGTTGGGAATTCCTTTTTAAATGGTACAAGTTCTTTTGAAACATTTATTGAAACAAGAATTTTTGCAGTCTACCGCGATATCCATTGATTGCTAGTTGCTACAAAATTGCTGACAGCCAAACTTCATTCACGTTATGTTAAGGAGTCGGAATGGGAAATTATGGAAAGGTCAATCTCGGACATTTTACCTTCGACTCCGCAACCCTGCTGGCATCTCCAACAGACCTGGCCGGATGAATTGCATTTGCAACCGGGCAGTTATTTCGATCCATTTTGCATACTGTGCTGTGAAAACCACAACAAACAATTTGTTGTGTATCATTTTCGGTTTTCCTCGTGATACAGACGTTCTGACTGCTACTGTATTTTGTTTCAAATTTCGTTCAACTGTGAAACACCCGATGTATTCCATTTTACGTTTCAATCCCATGTTCCTCTTGAGAGGAAAGCAGGAGAAGCATCCCTTGAATGTCTTAAGATGCGTTTGCGGTTGTTGCCGCCCTCTGCCAGTCTTGATATATCCACACTGAGCCTCGGCCAAGTCCAGGTTGGTGATGTAATCTTGCCACCTGGTTCCGCTGCATTCCGAATCTTCGCAGTTCGGATCTTTCTTCGGAGAAGTGGTCTTATGTTTAGATATTGATTAATTCTGGAGCTTCGCACCTGGAGTTCTAGCGTCAACGCAATTAATCGCAAAATGCACCCAAGATTCGTGGCCGTAGGCGAAGGTCCGGGCTTAAATCGATTTGAAAATTAAGATCGTTGTGGGTTTTGAAATTCATGGGTTGGGGACGTATTTACTATCACGGGCCCCATAAATGGTGGATTATCGTTGGCGGGCCCCAAGCAATAACTATGAGGGATAAGGGATTCTCTTCACATACTATCTAAGTATCTGCTTTTCATGGAATTTCGTTTCGACACGATTTTGTACTCTAAATTGGGTTACGGAAATTCTGATCCGGGCCATATCAAATGATACCGCGGGCCGCAGGTTCCCCCCCTGACCTTTTCGATACACAGGGCCAAGACTCTGGAGCAATATTCCCAAAGACTTAAGAATTCATTCCTAGTGTTTTGTCCACCAACATACAAAAATACTCAACTGAATCAAGTTTTGCTTTAATATATCTCTTAATTTTCGTTGTCTGTTAGCGGGTTTCATTTCAGATAATTAATCTGTTGTTGTTGCTTTTCTGTATTTTTGTTTATGTGTTGCGTTATTTGGTTCCTTGTGGGGCTTGATCCAATGACCTTATGGTCCCTCACCCCAAAACTATAAACTTCAAACCACTGAAGCTACGTCGACACTTAAGACATTGTAAGAAAGGTTTATTCACAGCGCATTTTTGAGGTGTTGACGATGTATTTCTGGCGTCATTGTGACGTCAGACCGTGGAAAACCAAAATTTTGGTGTAGTCAAAAAAGCAGTGGTTATGTTCAAAGACGTGTAGACAGAGATCCATACACGTTAGAAAAATTCATTCTTGCCAGATGGCATTAATCTTTGTTCAAACAAGTTGAAAACATTGGCGTGAATGGTTACGTTAATGCATTAATTTTGTTCCCAACTAAACTGCGCCGATCTCCATGCCGAATAAAATATTTGTTTATGTTTGGACACCGGAAATGATCCTGTTATTGCTTGAAACTGTGGTCCCGTGCCTTGCTGACGTAAAGTAGATATGCTGCCTGCTCTTTGAGCTCACTGACAATTAATGGCACAGTTCCCATCGGTTAGCAATCACGGAAAGCATGCAGTGCGTTACAGTAGTGCTTTTATTTAACGGTTTTGACATAATTGTTCATAATGTGCCAAATACTAGATTTTTATTGATATTAAGTATACTTCACTTTTAAGTTGCAAGTAAAGCGTGCAGGAAATTAGTTGTCGATTTTGCAGTATTCTCGTAATTTTTATCTCGTGATTCTCGTAAAATGCTGTAATAAAAAGATTTTTTTACAGATTTTGAGGCAACATGTGATGGTGCGTGTCGGAGGGGGATGGGACACATTGGAGCATTACCTGGATAAGCACGACCCTTGTCGCTGCCAAACACATAAATTTGATAAAAGTTTGAGGTACTGTGAAAACTATTTGTTGGCAGCGATTGACCAGCGCTCGTAGCAGCGCGGTTATCACTTCCGTTGTCGTAACAGAGGTTTGAACGCATTAAAAGTCATGAGGGACGAAGCTAATTGTTAAAATGTCCTAGTACTGTACTTTGCTGGCGAAGTATAAAATCAAGCTGTCTCTGAAGCCTAAAGATTTTTTGTTTGAACTGCAACATCGATGATTTCCGGCGAGATCTGAATGGATGATGGTGCGGAATTACTAACTCTGTTGCCCTACCAACTATTTTATGAATTGGGCTCCATTAACCAGCGATGTGTTTCATGACGTGGACAGCAGAGAACCTTCCGTTGTTTGCCGAAAAGATCAGCCGAACATTCTGGACACATGGCCAGCACGCCCATCTCCGCTTGGGCGTCAAGTAACGGCCACATCTTAAGGCCAATCTACACTGAGGAGTTGCCAGGAGTAGTCGCGCACGATTCTTTGTTTGGTGCTACTATAACGTGAGGTCTACCACTGCAGTATAGTAAGAACGGTAAAAATAAACATGGAATCATAATTTCCATACATTTGTTTTAGCGATACGCATTTTAAACATCGTCACAAACAGATCGTTGGAATTTTTTCTCATCACTTTCCAGCAAAAATGATAAAGATGGGATCGGAGCATCTGACGACCAACACCTCACGTTCTCTTCAGTATCATTGTTCAGCGTCCAACCACGATCACTCAATTGCCTGTGTGTGTGCTCCTGTCGCTTAATCCACATAACGTTGCTGGTGGTTCACTGTAGAATGCTGGTATCCGATGGCATTTAGGTTGCTATAAACAGGCCACTCATATGGATGAATAACCGAACCATATGCACATTCCTTCTCAATAATAAGGGTTAGAGTGTTGCGGTTACGCCGTTCCACGCAAAACTAACGATAGTCTGAACCTTGTTTAAGACCAAAAACCCAAGGCTCATCAATTCTTGGGCCTCACACTATGGGAACTGACGCGGTAGACCTCAAGCCGCACCCGGGTAGGCGGCATGTGGCGGTAGGCCTCACGCTAAAAGTAGTACCCTTTGTTTTATTGCGCCCAGGAGTTGCCGAGCCGTGCACGAGCGCAGAATTACCCGGCGCAATAAAAGAAACAAAGAATCGTGCGCGGCAACTCCTGGCACGTCCGCAGTGTAGATTGGCCTTCACTCTGCTACGTATCATCGGTTTACTTCTGTTTTGCAGACAAAGTAGAGTGCGGAGTACATCGAACCCAAACCTTGCCAAGCTGTCTGTACCTCGGCCTGCAACAGTTTCTGCCACTAACCTTGTAAAGTCTAAAAGTAAGTCTTCAGTTTCCCGCCACTTTACAGGCAAGTCTTTTGTGAAATTAAAAAGGTGGAAACGTCGGCAGAGTTACTCGTTCGCTCGAATTCTCAAAAATTTTTCACTTTGATCAATGTAAGTTCATTCACAAAGACACAAAACTTTTTGGGAGGTTAAAGACAAAGTTACCTAGCTGCCTTCAATTGACTTATAGCTTTGCACATTACTTGGGTGTCAAAATACAAATATTCAAGTGTGTTAAGTTTTTCACTTCGATCAATTTAAGTTCAACCTTGGTAGATCACGTGAAAAAACGCAACTCGACGTCATATCCTGCTATTCAGGTTTTTCATGGTCAGCGACTGTTCGTTTGGGTAAAAAATTTAGTCCAGAATCGTGAAAGTTGCTCCCACCTTGAGTCAAGTCAGCTCCCCGCATGACGCAAACCTCACCTCACATTGCGCACCAATGCAGTGTTCACATATTAAGTATCAAGATACCTCCGCAATATATGCAGCTTCGCGTGGAGGGGTAAGATAAAAAATGAGGTCACTTTGCAACGCACTGGGATGTAGGTCCTTGCTTGGTTATCGTAAAGCTTGTCACGATCGCCATCTTTCTTAGTTTCATTTCCCCCCAAAACATTCTCTGTGTTCTTCAAGGAACACCCGGCGAAGTAACAGTTCTGTTTTTTCGGTGACCCGGCAGATTGTTTATTTTTGAAACATAAACACGTTGTCCCCCTATCGCAACAAACTACTTCTGCACTACGATATGGAATGATCTCAGGTATTTCGAGAGGCTTCCTTCATTTCGGAGATGTTGTCAAAAGCTCCTCACCCGCTGTGGCCGCCGGAGGAAAGAAATTGTTCTCGAATCTTTGTCAAGCATTGTTTCCAAAACAATGAAACAGTTTAGAGCTGATCACCTTCAACAGCTGGCTACGCGGGAAAAGTTTGGTCAAATCACTTGCGGTCCAGAGCCGCTACATCCTCCCCACCGACCACTGCCGATTGTGAAGCGCTTCGCCGGCGTGGCTGCACGTTTTGCGACTCTGTTTCCTGAAAATCTCGAAAACCACAACGACGTCATAGGTTCGGCTTACTTCACTCATACTCTTATAAGTCGTTCATCATGATTCATAGCCACATGAGTCAGGGAATAGTTTTACTGCAGTTAAAGAGCAGGATTTGTTCATGTCATGTGGACGCATGGAAACTGCAGAAAGTATGGGGCCATAAAAAGCAGATCAGGGCATGACGGGTCAAAGACAAAAATAGAAAGCAATCAAAGGCAAGGGTACACAAACATTAAATCATATACATTACAATGGTGGACAAGCAATGGGTGAAGAGTTGAGGTATGTACAGATGAGCAAGTGAAGCAAGCACGTAAGTGACAACAGAGGTCATGAGACAAAGCAGCAAACACGACTGCATGTAGCAAAAGCAGAGGACAATGTTTATCCACAGAAATCGTAACAAAGCAATACAATTACTCATGGACCATAATGGAGTATCACAGTTGCAATGTATGTCCCACCAGGCACATAACATCACCAAATGAAGTTGAAGAGGCAGAGGTAGAAGCATTACAAAAAACGTCTAACAGTAAACATTAATTTCTATTTGAATAAGAGCTGACGATGCCCACATCGTAGGTGAAATATATACTTTGTAAGATCTTAAAGTGTCTGATTCTTTGCTGAGAAAGGATTTCTTTCTATAGACAGCAAACATCAATCCAGTGAGTGTTGGGTACATGAAAAACAAATTAAGGTTAGTTGTTGAGTGGAGTCTGTAGTTGTAGAAACGATAACATTTCATTCATAATGCCATGTCATATATCCACCTATCACACATCTAACATCAGAGTCATGACGTTGACATAATTCTTCATAATTCAGCTTTATATGACTGTGGGTCTAGGAATTAAGCTGAAGTCAATGTCCGTGAGGTCTTGGAGGTGGAGGTGGACATCACTTCGCTTGCCTCGAAATCCTCATATTGCAGCAAGGGTGCTCCTCAAAAAAGCAAATCGGAGCTTTGTCCTTATATATGTTATGACAGATGCATATGGCTCGCTGCGTTTTTCAGCTATTTTTTCTGCTAGTCTTTTGTTTACTCTGTTGCATTCTGGTGCCATCCCTCCAGTTGTGATGATGACAAGGGGTTTTTCTCTATGTCAATCACTGTTTGGTTGTATTTATCCTTCTTCTCCTTTTCATGTTGTTGGTAGATCTCTGCCAGGGACTTCCCAGAATATGACTGCGAGGTAGGATGCGTGATCCTTATGTGATCCAATGCGTGATCCAAGGGAAATTTTTTCACAGTTATTCCACAGTCCTCTCGCAGAGATATCCAACCTTGCATTGTTAGCAGTGTTGACTTTTCTTTGATAGTCATTTTCATTGATTGGTAGAAGTGTGGGTTCGGTCTGAACATCCCTACAGACTTCTCTCATTATCTGTGCCTCAGAGTCTCTCACTGAGTTGTGTCTCATTGAAGTGTAACCACCTAGTTTGCATATGAGGCTGTGATCCACAGAGTTTGTCTCCCCACAAGCACAGTGGATGGGTATGCCTTTCACCTTCCGTCCATGTCTCATGCAGACAGCATCCGTCAATTCTTGTTTGTTCAGTGCATGGGTCGGCAACCTGCGGCTCTGAAGTGGCGGTCCCTGGATTTGACAAAACGTGGAATTTAAATTTGCGTTTGATTGTGATTACTATAAGAATTGAGTACAGCTCAGCTTATGTCCATCTGAAGTCGCATGAAAACAAAATGTTATCAACGTTTTGTGGCTCCTCACTGGTCATATCTGTTGGAAGATGAAGCAGAATGGCTCTTTTGTAAAAAAAGGTGGCTTAGTGCATACCGCAGTGCTGAGAGCGTGGAAAATGTCCCTTTTTCCATTGCTCGTATGTGTTGTTGTGACTCGGGGGTCAGTTCCGCAAATAGTTCGTCGCGGCAATTGTGATAAGCTGTGTCCTTCTATTGTCGTATTATTGATATTCTTGCATGTGGATAAGTCAAACTTGTTAAGAAAGCCTCGTGCACGCCGTCTCAACGTTTTGCTGAACTTTATTCCTCAAACGAAGACATCTCTTCTCCACTTTGACGAAACTTGTTCAGGCTGTAGAACAGCGCTACCAAAAATATGGGTCACGAAGGGTCGAAAAATGGGTCGAGCCAAGGTGATTTAAATCTGTCAAAACGAATTTTTTCTTTTCATTTTTCAAGTTCTTTCAATTCCGTCATAGACTGAATTATTGCATCATACGCATTTCATTTGGCTTCGTCTTATTAAAACTGGATTATTGCATCATAAGTGGTTTTCCGAGAGTTTTAATGGCAGCGCAGCTACTAGCCGTAACTAGCTGCTAAGTTACGGAAGTATTTTGGAGCTGAATGGTTCAGTAAATAGGTGAGTGGAGTATCAGGGTTGATAGTACAGGGTGATCCAAAAAGATGTGTACCCATGAAAATTTCAATTGTGACTTTGATTAAAAAGCTATTTATTTCAAATTACAACCGCACGTTATTCAGTTTATGGAAGACCATTCACCAGAGTTTCAACTATTTCTGTCGATTTTTAGTCAATTTATGGCTTTCCCAAGATGTGTTCCAAATGTCCACCATTTCGTTGCAAGCAAACCTGTACTCGTCT
>Ga0210059_1014919_pt1 | contig 11413 bp, 8 predicted proteins | sample Ectturendosymbi2_FD_188042 | JGI IMG/M metagenome (GOLD analysis project Ga0210059, IMG submission 188042) | Ecteinascidia turbinata endosymbiont from Florida, USA - Sample 2 (SPAdes) (version 2) | ecosystem: Host-associated > Tunicates > Ascidians > Unclassified | place: Key West, Florida... | reverse complement strand
CCATTCTGCCCAAATTTCTAGCGTTTCTTGTCAGTTTGTGCTTTGAGAGGTGGTGTCGAAAACAAAACACTGTTGCTCGCTTAAAGTCAAAGATTTGCCCGCTCCAAATTTGTGGGCTGGCTTACTGGCTATGCCACCGGGTTTCGGGTACGCTAAGAGACAAACATCCCAAAAAACTCGAAGTGGTAAATGCTGGCCTGGCATGGAAGGTGTTTATTGCATCACAAGGGCAATGAAAATGATTAGACAATGTTTCCCACGTCACAGCGGGAAATGTTACGTTTTTGCAGCGAGTCAATGATCAACTTCTCCTGCTCATCCATTCAATTTTTTGTACGAAACGCGACTATATTGTGGTAACGCAATTTTAGAAATACTATGCAGAAGGTTGAAAAATTTGTTTAGAGACGGCAGAATATGGGTCTATGAAAAAGCATCTGACTTAGTGATGAGCTGAACTTTTGTCCAAAAATTGTTACTGGCAGGTCTGATGCTAATCAATAGACATTTTCAGCATCCAGGCGTGGCCAAACTGTGGCTCGCGAGCCGCAGGCAAAGGTTCGAAGAGCCGCATGCAGCTCATTCAGCTTTTCTAAAAATTATATATTTGTTCTTTACTTTCTATTTCTATTGCAAAGTGTCGAAACATTGTAAAATGGTACTGTGGAATCTAGCACTGCGTATAGTATTACTTTGTCATTCCAAAAAGAATTGGATCGTTCCAAAAAGAATTATGATGTCGCAGAAGCTTAAATTGCAAATAAATTCATGTTTTCAGATTTCTATGTGGAGGGTCTGTGTAACTTGGGTTTTACAATATGCGGCTCGTACATAGAGCAGGTTTGGACAGTGGTGTAGGAAGCGGGGATGCAGGGAGTGCAAGCGCAACCCCGAAAGCTTTGATTTGGTGAAAATCCGGGCGAAAACCTTTAAAATCCGTGAAAAATCTGTAGAAAGTTGGGCAAAATGTGTGAAAACCTTCGCAAAATCGCTCCATGTGCTTTGATTTTACAAAGATGGTGCCCGAAATGAAAATGCAGACGTTTTCGTTTTTCTTTTATTTTGGAGATCATGATTTTTTTCGTGTTTGTCGGGCAAGTTAGGGGAAATTTGGGCAAAAATGGTGCTTGAAGTGCTTTCACTTGAAAAATGCGCCCAAAATAAAATGAAATTCAGTCGTTTTAGTTTTTTTTTGAAGTCATTTGCTTTGGATATTTTTCTGGCAAGTTTTGGGAAATTTGGACAAAAATCCTTTGCACCACCAAAAATTTGCCTGCTCCTACACCTATGGGTTTGGCCACCACTGGCATAGCCCATAGCAAATCTACTGCACTTCGTTTTCAGCCTACCTGACATGTGGGCTCGGTTTCACGGTTAAGTTTGCTGTTATGGAATTTATGTTGTCACTAAGTGCTCTGACTTAACCTGTAGTTAACTGCATTGTTAAGTTTGTTGTTGCGTTAGTTGTTTTTTGATGTTTTCACTTAATTAATAAAACTGAGCTGCTCTCATTCATTAAAGCTTGCAGAAAAAACACAGTAGGCCTGTAGTCTACTGCTTACTCAACTTTTGTCTTATTCAAATTGTGTCCATAAGAAGCCCAATCTTACCCAAATGAAACAAGAGTTTAAATAAGCCTACTTACGTGCGGTTTATGTAACACTGGGACTATTGTTTTGTATAAAAACGTGCTTATTAGAAGTTGCATGTTTAGCGAAATAAACACATTCCAACTGCCCTAATTTAAGCAAAATAAGCTTTGAATATTGGTATATTCGCCCCTATCTCTGTGCAAGAAATGGTTTATTTAAAGGCTCTCCAAAAATATCACCCCAATGGATGTTTCTGCGTCGGGAAACCATCAGTCAAAAAATGTATCTGATAAAATTTAGAGGGAGACTTCAGCCCCTTAGTCGCCCTCCTGGATCCGCCTATGCGCGTGGACGTAATTAACAAGGCGCTTGTGGCGTGTTGATCGTTCCCTACAGGAAACACGATCAGTAGCACGGTCAATATATCTCACTCATCGTTGTCATGGTTTGGGAAAGAGTTGAATGCCTGACTTTGATGTCTCTTTACGCATATTTTCGTTTCTTGTTTTTGTTCTGTGTAGATACATGAGCTTTAGTTGATTAAACCAAGATTGGTCAATGCTGCAACAAGTTCAGAACAGTTTAATCAACTAAAACGGAGCAGCAAGAAGAAATCCACGTAGTGCGCCCAAACCACTTGAGCCGAAGTTATTGTAGGAAGAAACCAAAAGCCCGATTTCACCGAAGGAATGGAAGGACTGGATGTATACACCACACTTGCTGCAGTCATGCATCAAAGCGCAAACGCACTAAGTGTCACGCTTTCCTTTGACCCTGAAAAACTCAAGGAACATTGCCACGCCACGGCCTTGGCCAGCAAGGTTTTGCCTGTCCCTGGAGGACCGTAGAGCAACACATCCGACCGCTTTAAACCGGTTCCGACGAGTTCAGGATGGTCGCGTTGCAGATGGATCGTTTCCAGGATATGATTCTTTATATCCTCGAGTCCTCCATTGTCTTGCCATAGTGCATCTGGAATCTGTTTTGACACGAAAGAAGTGCAACCTCTGGCCACTGACCTGAATCTAACTTCAACCTCAGGTCAAGCACCTGAATCTAACTTCAATCTCACGTCAATCATTTGAACCCTAGTCAAACCTCCGGTCAATGACTTTAATGTGAAAATCCACCTCCTAAAAATACACCCGTTTCGAAATCTCTTGATAAGCGGTTAATTTTATAAATCTTGCATTTTTGTTGCATGCACACGACCCAGTGTGCAAGCTTTACCAAGTCCACAACATCCGCTTACTTTGAGAGCAGTGGTAAGATTTTTAAATTGTCACGCGAACCGTTAATTTGTTATCTTTAGTTTTGTCTTAATTTCTGTTTGAATGTCTGCTGGCGTTGGGTAATTCACTTTTCTTTGGTATTATTATTCAAAACGCGGCAGTTGGTTTCACGTCGAAGTGCGTTTCGCTATAGAGATCAAAGACAAGTTTTCCCCCAAAGGGGCGCTGCGTTCAAAGTGATCAGCTGAGAGACCTCACTCTGATTTCAACTCGCTCAATTCAACTTTTTAGGCAACCATAGAATAAAGGTCAGGCTCGCACAGCAGATTGTTCATGTTTTTCAAAATAGCATATGCCCTCCACAACGCTGGCAGACCTCCAGATTCCGAATCATTTCCAGCAACCTCTTCTGGTTCGACCCGAACGTGCGACCAAGCGAGACATGTGACGCTTCTATGTGGTATCGGTTCATAGGTCAACCTGTTAACCTTCTATTGGTCGTTATAAACAGGGCTGTGGAGCCGGACCAGATCTGGGACTTTTGTAGGCTCGTGGAAGTGTTTTTACAAATATCTTAATATTCAGAAGATCGCCTGCTTGATGCAGAAGTCTTTAATTTCTGTGATGTGTAGCAGTTTAACACCGCAGCAAAAGTGCGGACAAAAGACCAGGGGCATAACGACGGGTGCAAGAACTCCCCGGGAACCGATTCATTATGGGGGCGCCAAGAAGTCCCAACAACGTCGCAAGTACTTTCTTCACTGCCATCCTTTTACTCTCAGAAGGCCTTGGGTTCGTAACATGGGGGCGCCAAACATGCTTCTTGCCTCGGGCGCCATATAACCTCGGCACACTTCTACAACAGACATGCGCCTTGAAAGAAAACCACGCAGAAATTGCAGCCAAGCAAAGAAGCACGAAAACATGAAGCCTGCTGAGGCCCGGCAGCTCTGGAAAGTAGTGCTCGACTATAGCAAGAGACGCAATTCAGTTTTGGTCAACCTTCATTTTCAAAATACTTGCAATTGCGCTACAGTCAAGTGGAAAACCACAGAGAAGCCACAAAAGTATCGCAATCGATCGTCGTACCATTTGTACAACACCCTTTTGTGCGCGGCTGACAATGACCTGCGAAAACCTCCCACATGTCGCCGTAAACGAAACCCCGTGACGAAATCGGAAAGATTCAATTGGCAACAAGATTTAAACAACCGCCATACCACCAGCGATGTTAATCGAAATCTATTCCATTCTCGGTATCAACTCAGAGAGAAGCTACGGGGTGGACCGTCGTAGATTCGCTTTTCATGCATTGTTTTGATTACGATTCACAGAAGATGTTGCTTATGCTGTTCATGAGAGCCACCGATGATGCGTGTTCGAATTGTTGAAAAATCGACATGTCGAATCAAACCCAACACATACAAGCATCGCTAGTTAAATATGAAATATTACGGGTGTCACTCACATCAACTGCAAAACTCAATATTTATGTCTGAGAGCAATAGGTTTTACAATGTAAACAAAAATAAATGGCAAAAACGTGTCCAACATGCATCTGCTCATACCCAAAACGCCAATCAACACGCGATCGCAAAGCATAAGTACAACTTACAGCAGTGTCTGGCAATCCACCTCCACCGAAAGTCCACGTCACGTGATAATTCGAGGGAGCGATGTTGGTGACTGGTGTCGTCTGAGGTCAACGAAGGTGTTCCAACAATATCTGTTGCATTATTCTGGCTTGTGCAATCGAAGTTCCAAACAATAAAACACTCCACCTTTTCAAGTAACCACGTAATCTACCGAAGACTTGGTTTTGCAAAAGTCGCTGAACCGTCGTTTGACCCTCCAACGTCGCTGAGCCGTCGGCGATTCTGAGGTATCTTTGAACCTATAGGGCTCGCTCCGAATAGACAAAAATGCAATAACTCTGCCCCGACAAAGTTCAATTTTCTGTTTTGAGTTGCAGTCATGCGAAGAACTCTATAAAGACGGGCTTGGTCACAGTTGATCATGTCTTATTTGCAACTATCACAAAATAAATCACTTAGTCTTGGCAACTAAATATTTCAACCTGATTAAAACTGGGGGCGTCAACGATGAGCACTAACAAAAAGACAATTAATCGTTTAGACAGTCAAAATATGTTTAAATAAGCAGCAAACATCTCTGTGCAAGCTAAATGCAAACTTTTTTCGAATGTCTTTGTCTTTGCTTATGTCGTAGTTTTCAAACATCAAGCATTGGTACTCATATCAAAGCTTTAAGAAGTGTTGCCTTATCAATAAGTTTGTGGGGAAAGTGACAAACGTATTCAGGCAAAGCTCTGAATGCTTAAATGAAAAATTTTTTCACTAGTTTCAGCGCTTTGCCTGAAAACGTTTTCAAAAACGTTTTTTCTTGTTAGGAAAAAAGAACGAGTTGCAATTATTTCCAACCCTGAAAATATCATCTCTTTGCGGCCCTGTCTGTTAATGTGTTCTCCTCATTGTTGCGCAGCACACTATTTTGGTTTTGATATATCTAGCAATAATAATTGTTTGCCGGGTGTTTTCGCTGAATACTTGATTGGATGGCTTGCAATTGGAAATTAGTTTATGTCCGGTATTCTCCACAAAGGCATTTTAGACTTTTCCGCCTTCAGGGCTGCAGTCCCTCTCGTGTCCCCCAGTGTATCTTGAATGGAAAGTAGCTTCACTTTTTTTCTGAAGCAAGGACTTGTTGGCTGCTTTCTTGAATTTAATGACATTTTTCACCTCAAGGTTCATAGGTGTAGGAGCAAGCAGATTATAGGGGGTGCGAAGAATTTTTGATCACATTTCCCCAAACTTTCCCGAAAAGTTTTTGTGCAACTTCTCTCTTCAAATTTTCTCTCACAAAGATCATGAAGACCTTTTGTGGGTGTGACCTCCAAAAAAGTCTTCGTTTGTTTCTCTGCAAACCTTGAGCGCTGTTTTTCAAGGCAAACGTTGGGGGCCACTTTCGCCAGGATTCTCAGGGATTTTGCCCAGATACTACAGTATTTTTCCTGAATTTTCAGGGTCTTGCTCAAAATTTCAGACACTTTCCCAAATTTTTCACAAATCAAAACATCTGGGAGGGAGCTTGCACACCCTGCACCTCCAGCTGCTACACCACTGTCCTGGTTCCACCATGGAGTAATTTTTTTATCGTGAGTCGCCACACCGATTCGTTTCCATCCACATTCCCGAATAGCAGATAAAGCTACTGTATGTACGTAGGCAAAAAGTAGCAGCCAGGTCTCTGGAGCCGGAATTCCCAATTTCGGGCTCCGGATCCGGCTCTAACTCCGTGCAATTAAATTTTTTCCTCCCGCTCCAAACTTTACAAGTTTTTGGCTCAGGATCCGGTTCTAGAACGATTTGGTCGATTAAAAATTTAAAACCATTGTATTATTTGTATGGGTCGCTTGCCCAACAAACTACATCTATTGAATTGGAAACCAAAATTTAGGCTCCGGCTCCACCATCTGATATTTTTGACTCCGGCTCCAGCCATCCGAAACGACATGGGCTCCGGGCTACTCTCCACATCCCTGACTGCAGCCCAACGCAAGTGAATGTAGTAAAGTTTGCAAGATGTCAGTCCTTTGTAATCAGCTTCCATAAAACGTGCAAAACTTTGTAACGTAATTTGGGTTGAAATTGTGGAATTTGCTAGTTTTGAAAAACAAAACACATTAGCTGGTCATCAGAAAAGCCTAAGTTTGCTTTACTTGGGTTCACTGCTTTAACACGTCACAAAAGCTCATCCGATACACATTTCACTTTTTTTGTGATTAGCCTTCATTGCCACTGCCACCTGTCTGTTTTCGCCAATAGTATGTAATGATGCTTTCCAGATCATAATAGGCATCTACTTGATCTGCGTTTGCATACAGTAACTCATCCTTAATCTCCTGCCTGTGTTGTATGTCGTTCAGAGCCACCAAACATTGCATTGTTCTCAAATGGTGCCACTTTTCTCCATTGGCATAGATGTACCTATATGACAAAAATCAGGAGTTGGAAATAATTTGAAGGCTGTTGTTAACATCCGTATTTAGAATAGCCTATATCAAAATTTTGGCAAAATTGGAGTTAATCCTTTTCTGCAGAGATTATACCAATTTCATTTCGAAAACATGCATGCTGAAATGCTTCAAGATTTTATTCCACAAAAGTGCTGAAGCCGATGATGTTACGATTTACTTCATTTTTTCCAAACTCCGAAAATTTACGAAAAACACGTGACGTACATTTTGTTTTAATTATTTTTCAAAATTATGAGGTTCACGTGTTAAATCTGTCTTCAAAACTACTGATTCATTTTTTAAGGCCATTTCGCTCGACACGGCACGCCTTTCAATTACATTCAGATGATCACATACAATTTGGGTGTGAAGTGATGGATTTGTGAACTTTTCGCGAGCAGCGTGCATACTGCCTCGCCGCCAGATCTTCATTCAGCAAAGTTGAATCCGGTGTAAAAAATGTCAAAAATACGTTAAAGCGAATTTTTCGAGGCCACATTGAGCAGTACGGTTTCAAGTCCAGGCAAGTTTGAGAATAAGTTCTGAATTGTTCTAAACGCGGTTTCTGCTCCGGAAAACGTCCCAGTAAGCCTGGGAAATAGTGAGAATGCGATTCAGGTAAAAAGGCTATGGCTAGTAACCGCGTTAGTGAAAAAAGTTACCTGACCAGGGGTTTATAAAACACACCGCTCTGTAAATGAACAGGCAATGCAATAAAGCTTGGACAGCGTGGAAGAGCCCAGCTGATCGGCTGCACGGAAAGATGAAATGATCTCTCTAAATACGTTATTCTTTTCTCAACACGTTACCCTTGCACAGTGCACGACGGATAGCGACGCGAAACACGGGTTGCAATACTCAAGTCTCTTTAGGACTGTCCAATCGATTCCGAATCATATCCGTACCAAGGACGGAACCGCTCCAAAGAACCTCATCCTCACAAGCTTATGGGGGGATCGTTGGAAGACAACAGCAACATCAAGCGGCAAGGCTCGAAATAGAATTTGTATTGCATGGGGCGTTTCTGAGGTTGGCTTCAACAGTTTCAAAACGTCATAAGATACGATTCATTTAAAGTCACACATTGCGTCGGAGGTACGTTTGCTGGATTGCACTGAATCTCAATGGCGGTGAGATTCTGCTCTCACTCTGTACATCGCGGATCAAAGACGCACAGAGCTTTCGGTATCTCAGCAGAACGCATCCATCCAAGTTCACGCAACCACGTATCAGTTGTTGTTTTAAAGTGAATAGAATGTTATTATTCGACGCTTTTAGAAACAAACTCGTTCAACATCGCGACGGTAAAATCAAAAAATTAAATAGCGCGTCATCGCAGTGGGCCCGTGCGAAATCACGTTATACAAAAATAGCTGCACAGAACACTTGATTGGGAGTTTCAGAAGAAGGCAGTGGTGGTTATCTCGTCATCTGCGACCTGACACGCTTATAGTTCTCCAACTGATCACGTGACAAGCTAGGCACAATGGATGCGGCCGCTTTCAACAAATCTCCCTGTTGCACTTCGCACGAACTTTCCTCGTTTGTTACGTCACTCGCTTCCAGCATACGTATATGACGTCGTACAGCGTTCATCGCGGCTTCGTTCGCCAAAGCGTGGAAGTCGGCGCCGGTGATGTTGTCCGGGCAACGGTCGATGACGTCAGACAAGCAAACCTGAAATTTTAATATGCAGCTGAAAATTGTTGTCTTTAATCGCGAAAACGATGCAACTCTAATGAAAATAATTGTGCTACGAAAGTTAATCGTCAGAACACTGAAGCTCTAAATCGCTGCTGAATTTTGTGATTTGCAGTTTTTCTTAAAAAGGCGCTAACAAGAAACAGACGTATTTTCTGACAAGAGCAAGAGAACGACCATCATCATACAGTTCAGTCACTCATTAAACAAAATTAAGATTTTCTGCCGACTTCGAATCATCAAATATCTTGCTTTTCGGTAGGTGGGTCTCTAATGAATAAAAACACTAAACCAGCTATGTCCAACCGAAATGCCTAAGTTGGCCAAAATTTATGTCACTACCTTCGTGAGGACCGCACATTGAATGACTAACTTTCATTTTAGTAAACCAAAGTTTAGTTTAAAGCTACCGAGAGCATTTGAACACTACCAGTAACTGACTAACTGCAAGGATTAGCACTGTATGTTACTTTTGATCACACCAAAACTGTGATGCCGTAAGCAAGTCCAGCGCTAATGGAACAAGGCATATTTGAAGTCCGTCTAGTACAGTGGAACACGTGAGTAAAATCAGAAAACTAGAAATCAATGTTGCACCGAAGCGTCATTGGACACGTGGGAATCTGTTAGTGCGTAGTACATGATAAACAGGCACTAAAGACCATTGCATCGAAAATGTCGAATTTAAGATCATCAAAACACAGGTTGCCATTGTCTTGTGTATATACAATAATGAAAAACCTACTAGGCCCCACAAAACCTACGACTGGGCCACATGCGGCTCGCGGTTCGGACACAGCTGCACTTGACGTTGCAAAAGCTTCCGCGATGAAATGCCTTTACGTCAAATTAAATACAGATCCTATTTGAAATGTTTGATGACACCTTCGTGTAGATGCTTTCACGAAAGAGTCATCACCGACAACCACTTGAAAAACCACGGTCAGTTTTAATTCTTACTGACAACATGTCAACAAACATAGGCTCCGTCATTTTCGAATCAAAATATTACGACGCTTGGCGACCACGGCCTGCGGGTGTTACGTTGATTTGCTTTTTTTTGAAAAACGCAATTTACACCAAAACTCGGCAAACACGCGGTTTCCTGACAACACATTCCAAGACCAGACCGACAGGTTCGCTTGGTAGAGATATATCCGCATGTATCTTCCTGGTTTCTTCACAAGACTCACGGAGACAGACTCAATGCTGGTTTACAATCATTGGAACTTTGCAGATGACAATTCAGTCAAATTTGTTCAAGATTATCTGTGAACACCACTGTCTTCACTCGAAACGACATTTAAGTGAATTTCTGAAAATTATCTTTAAAAATAAGTTAACGCAGATCATAATTAATCGCCAAAACTTGCCCAAAAACCAGCGCAGGATCTTTGCAAAAAGATTCACGAAACACATGTCAGCTTTGAAAAAACAGATGCGACTGTTTACCTAAACTTTTGTCACTCACACCAGCCAAACAAAAATCCATAACGTATGCTCTCAACCAATGAACAAAATGCGCCTTTACATTTGGTGCCAAATTGAGTTTTCTGGTCTGGGCTTGCAATATCTTCAGCCGGTCGCTTTTACTTTCGCTGATTCCCACGTAGAGCAATTTTTCCAGCCTGGTGAAACACGAAACAAACAGTGGAATAACTACAGGTCTGAGCCAGGGGGGGGGCAAAGCTTAGCGGAAGGGGTCCACTAGCCAAAACTCAGAACAAAAGTTAAGAAATGATAGTGATTCTCTGGATTCAAATCTCTGGAAACAAAGCTATTCAATGAGTTAAATCGCTTTAGCATGGTTGGCAAAATATGAAACAAAACATAAGGCAATATTGCTTCGTAATTCGCTGGCCGCGTCTAAGTTCTGATTCGCGTCGTGTTCAAGACCCCACTGCTGTATGTTCCAGACCCCACTGCTGTATGTTCCAGACCCCACTGCTGTATGTTCCAGACCCCACTGCTGTATGTTCAAGACCCCACTGCTGTATGTTCAAGACCCCACTGCTGTATGTTCAAGACCCCACTGCTGTATGTTCAAGACCCACTGCTGTATGTTCAAGAACCCACTGCTGTATGTTCAAGACCCCACTGCTGTATGTCCAAGAGAAAGGAAGCGCCGCTGGTTCGAAGTTGGGATCGAATATGTTCTCGGTTTCCATACGAAGATATTACAAAAATATAGCAATGCTGACGTTTCATAGCAGTCGGTGGCATTAGTAGAATGATTTTGTCAAGGGCACAACCACCATTACACACAATCTGAAATAAACACAGTACTCGTGTAGGTTCGGACATTTCTTGCCCTGCCGCTCTTAAGCTGCGAAGCCACAGGTTTCAGTTAAGTCAATGATTTTCAACCTTTCCGACCCCGGGGCCACTATACGTAACAGTACTGGGTTGGGGACCCCTCGTCTGCGTTATGCCATTTGTCAACGTGCTGGTCGTTCTTGTTTGTGCATCAGAGGTTAAAAATAAAACCCTTTGTCATTTCTTGCGGAGTCCCCACATTTTTCACTGGTGACCCCGTTAAGAACCACCCTCCACGGAACTGCAATTTCAAGTGGTCCACAGAATAGGTCCATATATAAAGTCATTGATGATTATTTTAGCGATTAAGACTGAAGACGCCCTGGAGTTCATTGACCTATGTGCAATGCAGTTTAGACCAAGTTGTTCATGAGGTGTCAGCACAGTAAAGTCGTTCATCGGATGTTTGTTTTTTAAACGGCACATAGGCCAAAAAAGTTTGAGAACCACTGTTTCAGAGCAATTCAATTTCAAAATTTCCGAATTTACTCCATGAAACTCAAATGTTTCCGAACGTCTCTGCTTTGCTCCAACAG
>Ga0210059_1014918_pt1 | contig 11413 bp, 4 predicted proteins | sample Ectturendosymbi2_FD_188042 | JGI IMG/M metagenome (GOLD analysis project Ga0210059, IMG submission 188042) | Ecteinascidia turbinata endosymbiont from Florida, USA - Sample 2 (SPAdes) (version 2) | ecosystem: Host-associated > Tunicates > Ascidians > Unclassified | place: Key West, Florida... | reverse complement strand
ATAATAGTTAGTCAACGTCTTTTGCTCTGGGTATAAAATGTAATATGGGTAATGCGGTTATACAGTAAATTGAAGTAAAATGTATTGCAGGCAAAGCCAAGCCACGAGAAGAAAGTGGTTTAGAGTTATCAAATTTAACATTTACTGTTTTCACACATTCAGAAATATTCGTGTATGCTAGAGAGGAAATGCGTCAAAAGCTGTAGATCGCTGCAGCACTGCAATGGTGTCACGTGATTTAAGCAGGTTGAGAAAGATTATTTGTAAAATATCAAGCTGGAGGGGGTTTCAACCCCAACCCCAACGCCATCCTTGCGTACGCCCTTGGCAGGCACTGAGCCAACTTTTAACTTTTGTATCTTGCAACCACATATGTCGAAACGTTTGGTAGCTTTGGTTTGCCAGGAAGATTTTTACAAGACATTACTACTTATTAACGTAACTGAACTACTTGGAAATATCATGCCGTTGGAAGAAAACATTTTCTACCACTTTTGTCTTTTAACTTAACACGCTCACTAAGCACACAAGCAAATCATTTAGGCTTCACCAAGCCATCTAATTGCTTATTAATATGATACCTTTATCTACAGTCAAGAGTGAGAAAATCCTGTTAGATTCAGCAACAAATCGGTTAAAATGGCAACAATGCTGACCGCAATCTTATGCCTTTTTTATACTGTACAAAAAGAATCAAACAAGAATATCTAGACACAGACAGCATTCAATTGAAAACCTTCGCTTACTACTTATGTCAAATTTGGCAAAATACTGACTGTTTTGACTGAAAAAAATCTTACATAGATTATAATAAATAAGATTTATTACAGAAGACCACGGGGCCCCCAAAAGCGCGGGGCCCGTAGCAATTGCTACATTTGCTACTATTGTTAATCCGGCACTGAGTGCCATCAGTTCACACAGAGCCAATGCTTTGAATATCCATTTCATGTTTTGCAAAGAAATCTGTCACAAACTGGAACACATGTTTTGATTTGGTGGCGATTTTCAGTTTTTCACAGAAAAGGAAGTTCTTTATGGTACTATCATGGACATACCTCACAAGTGAAATGAGTTGACTTCAATTCGAAACATCGGTAGTCTCATCTGACTGGAGGGAGATTTTCAAGGAACTAGCCTTAATGTGCGAGATCAATTTTCCAAAATATCTAAACCCACTAATTAAAAATTCCACGTTTGCTGTAAGCTTTCGAAGATTCAGCCGAATGGGCTCTGCTTTCATCTTTTTGCGATGATGCAAACTTACACATATATGTATTCAAGTAACTAGTCTCCGCACAGGTAAAAAGTTTGAATCCATCAGCAAACTTTTAAAAATAGAAAATCGATTTCAAGTAATATTACGCATCGTCTTTCCTACAACGTTATTCAAATAAAACCCTTATTTTCTCTATTTGATTCATTTGATCGATTCTCGCAACGCTGGTATGATGTCTCGCACCCGTGGTTGGGAATACTGTAACTTTTCAAGAGAGAATCGAGAGAAGTTGTTGATTAACAACATAGGCTAGCAGGAATTGGTAGCCTCTAAAAAGGGAAAGATAGATAGGTTGTAAGGCCTTCAAGATGACGATGGTAATGCATTGCTTCATTTCTCTCTCGGGTCACTTAACATGCATTTGCATTCCACCCTCAAGCAAGTTTCCCTCCGATCCATGCAGCATGTGTCAGTAGGCTTAAAATAAGGTGAATCGTCTAGTATCAGCATTTTAATAAAATGTAATTTATGGAAATACAGTGCTTGGATGTCTCCTGCCGTGGATGCCCTGCGCCGCTACCCCGTTTGTCCCCCACATTGGACACCCCTTCTCCTGCTCTACAGTGAATTATGAGCAAGTGATTAGCTGCCAAAATAAAGTTGTGCTGAGTGTGAAAAACCATCAGTAATGCAGTTTTTAAATCTTTTTTGCAGCAATAAAAAACCGTTTGGGTCTGCCATAAAAATTATCCAACTTCAACTCTGCAAACAACGTGTGCAGCGTTGATTGTCAAGCACCGGTGTGAAAATATTTATGTTTATTACACACATTTATAAGAACCAGCATTTCATTATATTGGTACGACATAGATTCCCCACGTTTTTACTATCAAGCACCAAATGACAATACGAACAACACGATGGCTTGTCTGAGCTACTTGCAACTTATTTTTTTTTATCACAAAGAAACTTACTCAAATATGAAGAACAATCATGTTTCCGCAGAGCCATTCATAACAAGTCATGCCAGGCAACATTCCGCCATAAATGAGGGTGGTTGATCTATTGCTCAGAAACACTCAGACTTTTTATGTATGCTGGATTGCAGCATGAGAATTGTAAACCCTTAGTTAACGCATTAAAATCCAGTAACTAACGTGAACTTTGCCGAGGTTTGAATGAAATAAGGAAAGTTTTAACGAGGTATTGAAAGGAATCCTTTCCCAGTTGAGAATCAGACACTAAAATCCTACAGAGTATATATTTCGCTTTCAAGAGAGGTGTCACTAGGTCTGCGAAGTGCTTGAAGCATAAAATAAAATTACATAAAGCCCACAAACAGTAATGTACAAATTAGGAGAATCTATTTGAAAAATTGCAACCACAGCTGTCAAACTTTACATGTGAAAGGAAAAGGTCACAGTAGGATCAACTTAAATAAAAAAGCTACGAAGCGCACAGTGACACACACACAAAAAAATAACAGTCCTGTACATACGGGATGCGTCAGTGGTTTAACGTGCTTACAGGAATAATACTAAAACAGCCACTCAGTGGGTCTCTGGATGATCGCGTCCGGTCACAGGTTATCACCAAACCGAAGAAGCGCAAGTTAACCATCCCAAAACCTTCCGTTACGTAGCAAGACTGCGTTAAAACCACACAATACTCGGAAACATTGAGCAAAACTAAAAATTAACTACGACAAGAAGCAGGCGAAACAACATAAAGCATGCCTTCCCAGCTTTTAAAACAGTGGTTCTTAACCATTACAAACACGCCGAAACTTTACATAGTTTTCCAAGCTTTTGTCGAACTCCATTTTTGCCCATTATGACAGAAAGCAAAAATGGGTTACTGAAAACTGACGACCTTCATCGAACACCTGAAACGGCTTCGTCGAACCCTAGCGCTTCTATCGAACCCAGGTTAAGAACCACTGTTTTAAAGGATGTTCAAGAGATATCGACACAATGCAAATGGAAATCATGAAGCTGTGAAAGTCAGCAGATTAACCATAACGTTTTAACGGTTCGATTTAACTATTTTATACAAGAATGCTGACACTCAGTAAAATTTGTCCATTTATAAGTGGTCTTTTAGCTCGAGACTTTGCCATCTTTCACCTGACACATGTTGCGTTGAGTGAAACATTCAGACAAAAGCACTTGATACACTTTTAGTGAGCAAACGAAACGTGTTCGTTGCTGTAACAATTGCGTATATTGTTAAACCATGTAACAACTACGACATTAGACGCCTAGAAAAGGACATTTTAAAGAGAGGTGCCCGAAAAGATAGAAGGCAAAAAAAGGACGGTCAGTAGTGCGATCACCATGCTACGTACACCGGTTGTTGCAGAGACAGTTGCACTTCCACTGGAGCTATCCGAAGCGGCTTTTTTTGTACGAAAATTGGAGGGTTGTAGACAGGTGAGCGGTGACTTTGTGTACCTTTGATTGATTTCCAGAGGTGCAACAACCCCGGGAACCTAGACATAATAAGAAGTATTCGGTGAAGAATCTACGTAGGAGTAGACTTGACCGAAACCGTGTGTCAAGTGCACCTGTGAGTCCTCAGTGCTTATGCGTGAAACGTGAAAAAATTCATTAGCCTATTAAAACTTGAGGCAATATCGAAAAAAATTAACTGCAGCACTTAAACACTTTTCGTAATATTAGGAGGCATTGAAATACGGTTTTGCAAACAGGGAAACAAGGGGAGAAAAAAATGTGTAAAGTTACACTGAAATCATCAGTATATATGAGGGTCTGGAACTTTTCATCGCAGTTTACGTCCCTGCGCACTCTCAAACCTTGCAAAACACGCGCCACTCCAGCGTCCCTGCACGCAAGGACCGAGCTAAGGGTAATACGAGGGGACATGTACCCCCAAGTTCTGGACAGGGGGGTCACAATATCTTTTGTTCCCCCAAGTATTAATTTGAATTAACCGAATCAGTGTGCCAGTAATGGGATTCAACCGGTTCGCAAGAACCTGTTTTGGAATTTCTTTGATCTCGAGAACCTGTTGTTGGCTTAGGTCAGGAGTTGTAAATTTGTCCTCATGAACACCTTTTACTTATAACTTAGTTTGACAAACCTTTCATAGACCTGTTAATAAATTTTGATAGTAAAAAAATTGAAGAAAACTGGGGAAAATAACTAAAATAAACAATTTCTCTTGCTAGACTGAACCAATTGGCATCACAAAGATTAACCTTTGCACTTACGTTGGGCCAGCCAGCATGGTTTGCATCTGAAGACTGTGATAATGAGAGAACCTGCTGTTAATGACTCCTGGAGTGCGAGAACCTGTTCTTAAAAAATTTGAACCCCATCACTGGTGTGTACATAAACTTCGCTCAATCACGAATTCCTGCGCTGGTCTGTAGTCTGCAATCAGAACACAGTTGCCACTGCTAGTATTTACCAAAAGGTCTTGCGGTCTGTTTTTGATTTGATCTAGTTCTAGAGTGTGGCCTAGTGGTTCTATTGAGAGTCTTGTGGTTAGTGGTAGTACATTATTTTATTTGGGAGATGACCAAATTGAACTGATTATCACAATTTTGAGCATACTTCGTTCTATTTAAGCCCAACTATCAGAATTAATATGTTTTCATATAAAACGCTGTGCTAGATATAGCGGCATTGTACAGTACCAATTGTTATACCACCAACATGAGGCAGCAAATAATAAAGGTTTATCCCCCAAAGTTTTCTAGCAAATTTTGTCTCTGCCTGCTGCACGTAGCTAACCTGCCTGCTGGACATGAAAAAACATTTGAGCTTGCGCCAATGCCTTAATTATTAATGCTGTAAATATGGTTGTCGCAAATGTCAAAATTTCAAAGAAGGTTTCGAGTCAAAAATTCAAAGAAGATTTCGCTTTGAAATGCATAGCGAAATGTTGTCGACAAGTGAAAGTAAACATTCATGCTGACTGAACCAGATAGCTTGTTTTGTAATGTAGACAAAACTGTACTAAAACTTGCTAAGGAGTTCAGCGACTTAAAACAACTAAAAGCGAGAAAATGGTTTTGGGTGCAACTCCTAAGTTAACTGCAATGTAAGTTTCGATTACCGTTATAGCTGAAACGACTTCATATCACTTTTCACTTGTGCGAAATATCGATCTATTTTGAATTTATATAATTTTTTTCGCTGATGAATCTCAATTTTTCCCTACTAAGTGAGATTATCGTAAGTTGTCGCAAATACTTTGAAGTAGGTGCGGTGTTTCATATTAAATAGTGATAAAAAGCTAATACTTCAACACAGGTCATAAGCAATCTATCTGTTTCCCCAAAAGCTTGAATGAAACCTGTTTTAGATGAAAGAATTTTTTTTTAAATCTGAACTTTATGACCAACTATTTTTTCTTTTGACATTCTTGCAGACTTGTACTTCATAGTAGTTTAACTAGGGGAATTTTGCGAAAAGGCACAAGAATTTAAAGGAGTTGAAAGATCTGAGTCAGAACTAGATTACACTAAGGAGCAGCACTTAGTGTCTTTGTTCAAAGTATACCAGTGAGGTTATACCCTTGCTGTTTAAACTGACTTCTAAATTGTCACATGGAAATTTTGGTCAAACGCCTTAAATAATCAATGAAGCCATAAATGAACAGGAAAGATGCGAGCTAAATTTCCACGCTCAACTCTTCTCTGTTGGTTAATCGTTTGTTATCAAATAGACCTTATAGCAGGGTTACGGAGTCGGAGGTAAAATGTTCGACTCCGACACCTACCTTCCAAAATTTTTCGACACCGACTCCTAATTTCCAAAATTTCCGATTCTGACTCTTTAATATAACATGAATGAAGTTTGACTGCCAACAATTTCGTAGCAACTAGCAGTGAATGGAGATTGTGGTGCACAGCAAGAATTCTGTTTCAATAAAAGTTTCAAGAAAATTGTACAATTTAACTTAGCAGTTCTACGTAGAATATAATTCAATTGGACTCTTAGTTTTCTTAGTAATCCGACTTTGATTCCTGCTCCCACTCCACTGAAAAACCTCCGACTCATTGCAACTCCGACTCCAGCTCCGACTCGGCAACACAGCCAAATAGCAGTCGCCAATGCTTAAAAGACCTGTGCTCTATTTCTGTTTCAAAGTTCTGTGGATCAGGCAGCAAATCCCTTTTACAAAGTCTTTGAACGGCCATAAACAAACTTGAACATTTGACGTGACAGCTTGACAGCCGTTTCTAAAGCAGATCTGTACTGCACTCAGGTAGTATAGGTTTGAAGAGTCTAGAAGCTAAATTTCATCGAATCCACGTACTTTCACGATTCTCTGGGAAATCAGTTTTTAATCATAGCAAGTCCGAACAGAAATATCAAAAAAGTCTGTTTCATTTGATTTCAGCATCAGCTTTCGTACTCACAGAAATGTTTCGACTCGTTCCTCTGCAGTCAACCTTTTTGTGCATATTGCTTGCAGCTTCAGCAAACTCATCTGCCTTTGATTCATTCCACGAAACCTGGAGGCAGTAAGAAACTATGAACGAAATACATCTTGTTGTTTGACGTTTGCAACTCTTGACTATTTTTGAAACATAAAAAAAAGCAATCAATTACCTGTACTCAACATAAACTTGATGCACAACGATATTGTGATAGTCAGTTTGCATTTCGTTTAGAAGAGATTTAAGGATGTAGGACGTTTTGCAGAAAAACACTGGGGTTGGCATACATTTGCTCAGAGAAAGTCGTCCTTCATTAGCATATTTCAAACGATTTTATCATATGCCAGAGTCCACCTACTTTATTTTCCACAAAGATTGCCAGCATGTGTTAAATTATGAAACAACAACAATGTTATTTTTTTGACCTCAACGCAAGTACACTTGTCAATACAGACACAGTAAGGCCGGGAGGTGGCAAAAAGACACTTCGGTCATCCCGTCTGCCACCACCCAAATACATGTTGTCAAAGACCCTAAACGAACGCGCTCACTAGCCCTGCGGCAACCAGCAGAAAAGAAAGCAAAGAACAGAACATTGTTTTAATCTTACTCAATCATACTTGTACATTCCAAATAATGAGCAAGTCCAAGAAATAATAGATACGATCCACATGCAAGATAAGTTTTAAGTAAACGTTGCTCTGTAACATCACTAAACTATAAATCCATGGATTGCAAGCATCGTCTGTTTATATAATGACGAATTAAATGATTGGCATATTTTTTTAAACAGCAGTAAAGGTTTTGATTTGATATCCGGTGGAACTTCTTGCCAGATCTTTGGGCCCCAATAAACAATTGATTTTTCCCGGTTTCCGTTCTAATTTTTGGTAATACATAGTTGCCTTTATTGGCTAGTCTGGTGTTATAACTGTGTGTCCAATTTACTCGTTCAAACTTTTTTGAAATATAGTCCGGCAAGTGCTCATTGTTGTCTATGTTATGCCTGCTTTAGCGATTTCCAATTTGAAAACATCGTTTGGCATCAACAGGTTTAATTTGTGGAACAACGGCATTGAAGAAGCTTTATTATGACTAAACGTCATAATACGTACCATACGATCGCGTTGCAAAAACAGCGTACGAATAGGCTTTTATGAAGAACCAGTTTTTTTCAGGCGCTTTAGGAAGCCGATTTGGGTCTCTAGAATTGAAAATTTGGTCCCTAGAATCAGTGAAAATTATCATCGCATCCCTTGAATAAGAGGTAATAGGGTCGCTAGAATCAGAGAAATCAGGTCCCTACAGATCCATACCGGGTACCAAATATGTTCCTTAAAAAAAAAACTTGGAAAGACTGATTGTAAAACTGGAACTTTTAATCGACGTGACAAAAATTAGCTCTGATCAAAAGATTCGAATATTGTGACCTAAACTGTTAAAAAGTTCCAAATATCATTTCAATTTGTGTGTCCCAAAGATGCCATTAATCTATTAATGTCAAAGGTCTTCTATTACCCTCGCAGGTAAGACCACAACGTTCAGAAACTAAATAAAAAGCTCACCAAGGTATGGACCAACTTACGTTGTTCACAACTTGTTCGACAGTCTTGCCGTTTAAAGCTTGAGGGGATGTCACAGTTATGCCGTCCAGGCTATAATCATTTACACTGCAAAAACATTATAAACCGATGAGACTTGCACTTCGATGTTTCAAACACTATCTGAAACCTAGTTTAAACAAAACCTTTTGAACGTGGCTATTTTTTGCAATAATTTTAGTAACGAATTTTCAACATGTTCTTTTTTTCTAACTTTCTTCAAAGGAATCAGTTAGGCAGCACCAAATGCACTACGTTCATTCTTTGCGGAAAAGGATGGTGATTATAACAATATTTGATTTTTCGTTATACAATGATCCAAACTGACAGGCATTTGTCTATTCTCAAATATACGTCAAAAAAACTTTATTTATTGAAAACGTAGTACTGCTGTACAACTCCCTTGAAATATCAAATTAGATGATACGCTCTAAGCAAAGAAAATAGAAGTCAGTTACTTGCGGCAAAAGATAATACTGTATTACTAATTTTTTTAGAGAATACGTGTAAATTTTTAACGTATTTACAATGATTTTCCGAAGGAAACCAACAAAACAGTATTTTCATACAACTGCACTAAAAAATACAAAATGTTTAATCGTCAACGAAAGTTCAAGAAACCTTACTGGAATCTCTAGAGAGAAATTTGATTCTCAGGTAGAACGTACGCAAAAGCAAGAACAAAGTAAGAAAAGTGTTTTTTATAACTGTCTCTCGTTTTATCCAGCATAGTTCTTCGACATTGAAGGACCAAGTAAGAGCCATACTTCACAGATTTCAATAAACGCATGCTAATATAAAGAAAAAAAGCTGTGCACATGTAATGCAATACTCGTGCATCAAATAAGAGGTGATACACAGAGATTTTAACCATCATCTGTTTATTCTTTTTCCGTAAGCAAGACAATTCTCAGGCTACAGAGTACTGTACGTCTCTAAATGTAGACTTTGAGGAGTAGTTCATCTTAAATGTTCATTCCTGTCAGTTGGAAACGTGTATCCCAGTGAATTTGAATGTAGCTCAAGCATCACACCACCTGCCAATTTCTAAGGTAAAGTGCTGCTCACCGTTGAAACATACTTACATACGTATAACTCTCACAAGAGGTTGACGACCAAACTATAAGGATGCGAGATTTTACGGATGGATATGAGGAGAACGTTTTTACAATTCTGTTTGATTTGTGACTTTCCGAAATTAATCTTGCCAAAATTACTAGAATATTCGTAAGGTGGATTTGTTGAATAGAGAACCATCTATATTATGTGATCTGCGACAGAACCACGAGAGTAAAGGCGCGTTACCCATCCCAATCCTTTTACAAATTGTGTAAAAAGTACACTCCAAGGTAGAAAGATCACCAATGACGTCACGTGCTTGAACCGTAGATTGGACTCTATAAAATTTATAAATTCCTGTAAAACTCGGACCTATGCCGAAGCCTACAGACGTGATGATACTAACGACCACTGCATTTCACAAGTAAAATTTACGTTTATCAAAATTATGATATTCTGTCGTTATACTGTCTTGTACATACGCAACAAAAAAAATTGCTGCTGGGCAGCACCAAACCTCTGCCGTGGGTTTGCCATTTTTGGTAGATATGTACATATTTAGGTATAGCTTTTGCACGTTTTCTAAAGGAAAAGCTAGTCTATGACGAATAATAGCAGGATACTTGGGATTCCATTTCCAAATAGTTTACTCAGATCTACAGAGCATCAATACGTCACAAAGCCATGAATTTCCAAAACATACACAAAACGAATGGATATACAAAATTCCTTCCCAAGCGTGAGCAGATCTTACGTGTAGCTTTGTATCCCAAAGTGACTCAACAGGGAACTAAAAGCAGGATTCGTTTCGCAGAAAGTCACAGATATCTTCGGATAGTAGTAGACGTATGACAAACACATCTCCTTCTGCGTGTCCAGGCCACCCTGAAACGTAGCCGATGAGATTTTGTGTCTGCAGTTGCAAAATCAAAACTAGCACTTAATCTCACTCTTTGTTTGATATTCTATAGATAGCAAATTTTGAAATTATCATTCTTGCAACTTTGTTGAAGATGTTGAAATATTGGTAGTATTAAGTGGAAATAACGCAAAATCAACAAAGTGCACAGAATTCCAATCAAAGAGTTTTCCACAAATTGGGCTCGAGTCCCTCGCGTAAAGTTGTCTTGAGCTTGTGAAATGGGGAAGTAATGTGGCGACATGATTGCACCTCACGTACGGCTCGGTTGGTAACAGCAATAGCACAGTGAACTTATTAGAATGGAGGATCTCAATTGCTATTCCGCTGAGGGTCGTCGGTTCGACTCTCTCTAATTAAGCAGACCCAAACGTTTCATGATAAAAGCAATGGGTTGAAAATTTTGTTTCGTTTTGGAAACAATAAACGATGCATTACAGCTGTTAACTTATCATTTTATAAAGTTTTACACAACGTTTCTGGTCAAAGAAATGTGAACATAGCAGTTTTTAAATATTCCCACAAGAAACGTTTTATACTTACTACAGTTACGCTTGTGCGAGACGACGAGTTGTAATTGCACAGCAACTGAAGAGTATCTCCTTTTTCAATTTCTACTTCCTGCTGCAAATACCGCGTTTCTTGAAAATTGAAATCGTACGCTGTATCTTGGGCAATGTGAGGCAATTCTTTGGCGTTTCTGAGAAAAATTCATCCATTTAGGCCTATGCAACAATAGCGAAAATTGAGACATAAGAGTGAAATTTGTAGAAGGGCCTCGTGTGAGACAATGTACACGATATGTGTAGCATACGCAATTTTTTATACCTGGTTGTTAAAGATTTGTGCATTTAACTTCTTATAGATATGTATGAAGGTGCGTTAAAAAGATATCTATGAAGGTGCGTTTCATTTCTTGTCTTTGGCTGAATATCAAATTAACAAAAATAACAACTAACCAAAATTTTTGACCGATATGTCATCAGTTTGTTCAAGCAGAATCAGCAATAATACCCTAGGAAGCAATTTTAATTCTTCTTGAGAAACATTTTCACGAATAAACAGGTGAAAAGGACAAATTGACAGTACAAATTTCTCTGATATGAAATGCGCAATGTACCACGACGAAGATTACTGGAAGGGGAAGCAAGTTAGAAGATTTACCTGATATGCTTCAAGGTAAGACCGGTTCCGAGCAGATG
>Ga0210059_1014917_pt1 | contig 11413 bp, 5 predicted proteins | sample Ectturendosymbi2_FD_188042 | JGI IMG/M metagenome (GOLD analysis project Ga0210059, IMG submission 188042) | Ecteinascidia turbinata endosymbiont from Florida, USA - Sample 2 (SPAdes) (version 2) | ecosystem: Host-associated > Tunicates > Ascidians > Unclassified | place: Key West, Florida... | reverse complement strand
TGATAAGACAAGACTTACTAGCGACAATTAGTTAAAACACAAAGCAAGAGGAAAGAGCAATAAATTAGAGAAAAAATGGTGCGCCAAAACAAAAGTTATGATAAAAGCAACGTCTAAACAAGGTTAACTCTATTTCCTCGATTTCCATTAAATTTACATCTATGCGTGCTGATTTCTGTCACTTGTGCACAGGCTGCACTTAAGTTGAAACTATTTCAAATAATAACCTGCATTCAACGCGTTCTTTGCTAGGTATCGCTACAAACGAGACACCGCATGAGCGTTTCTTTATGCTTGCGCGTCACGCGCCAAGTGGAAAGGCGCTGCCTGCGTCGCTGGCTGCCTGTGCTACTACGCAAGTGCAATCATAGGTGCACTAAACAAGATAATCTGGTGGAAGAGGTTGACCTTGCTGCAGCAAATACTTCGTATGTACATTATGAATACATACGCTGCAAAGGCGGCAGAGAGCGCGGTGGCAAAAGCTGGCGCTGTGTTCGACTTGGCAGACCCTTCTCGACGTCAGAGTTCGCCGAGAGAAAATGTTCCCTGTTGGAGATACAGACACTGTTCCACGTTGGCGCTCGCTGGAAGACGATTCTCAATGTGCAAGTTCGCGAACTGCTGCCGCATCTCCGGATTTTGCAGGTACTTCACTTGTTATTACTCATATTTCACTGTCGTGTGTGTCACCCAGTGGTGTAACTAGATGTTTGAGCCAGGGGGGCAAACTTAGCCGAAGGAGAACCACCAGCCAACACTCAGATGAAAACATGAGAAATGATGGTGAATCCAGATGTGAATGGTTATGCTAAAACTCTAAATCACCGAAAAAGTCCAAAAAACTTTCGAAAAACGCAAAAATACAGCAACCGACTGAAAACCAAAAGGATACAAAAACCGAAATATAAGCTAAGTGCTGCAGGTGGAGGCCGTTTTTTACATTTAGCTTCCCTCCCCGCCAGTCACGCCACAGGTGTCAACGGCATTGCTTTCGAGTTCTATGCCTGAACCACGTGACCAGAAGTACGCGGGGTAAGCCTCCTGATCGCTCGACTCGCTTGGTCGATTATTTTTGAGGAGTAATGAACGTTGAGCAATTACGCATCAAAAAAACGTTAAATCGTGTGCGTTGCTCTCCATCTCGTGGTAATCACGTCGTGCGTGCGTTCCAACCTTAGGCGATTTGTTCACCTCCAATGCGCATCTTTGCTCCTCTTATTCTGTTCAGTTTCCCAGAACAGTCATTTGCGATTTTAGTTTAAGCAGCATTGCCTGCCAGCCGGTATGCGGTACCTATGTTTCAACTTACCTTTCAATATTATGAGAGGACCTTTTACATAGGCGACCTGCACACAATTTGGGTTGTTCTGCTCCAGGTAACAAAATTTCACAACCTTATCCACTCCAAACTTAACAGAATTGCGCATCTAAATGAAATAAAAAATATCCATCGTAACATTTCTTTACTACATCAGATTTATTCTTTTGATCGTTGCAACGGTGACAGCAAAACGTATCTGGTAAAGTTGGCATTTGGTTTCAACAACGCTTTGAAAGCATAAAAATAAACACAGGGTCTTCATCTTCAATAACTGGGAAAAACGCAAAATAAACAAATTACTATGGAAGGAATTTTTATGTTTTGCAGAATAACAAAAAAGTAAAATGAACACAATTTCACAAGTAATAACGTATTTCTATATTAACCCCCTAGAGGCATGCTAGCGAAAGTGTTTGCAATAATGAACTACACAGTATTCGCTTTTCTGTTTTGAAAAGTAAAGTAAAAACTAATTTTGCTGTAATAGAATTAATGGCATTCAACTGATAAAACATGTTGAGTAAATAGATGATTTCCAGTAAGTTAATTCTTGACGAAGAATGCTCACAAACAGTTTATGACATTCAAGAAATATTGACTTTCCATCAAAGGAAAGAAATTTCTCTATTTTTAAATATATACTGCAGGTGAGGGTAATATTTCACGGTGACCATTTCTCAAAGTAGAGTGAATTTCTACAAATATAAAGTGAAAATGTAATATTACACAGCTCAATGTTATTGTAGTAACACAACCGGAAAAAAGTTCCTTATCCTCATTCCCCAGAATGTCACCACAAGCAGGGAACGAGTTCCAGGTTTACGCTAAAAGCATTTACTTTTCCTTCACCTTTAACAACAGCTACTTCGTGGTAGTCTTTCCAAAACAATATTGTCAAATGTAGCTTTTTCTATTTTTGCCGTTATCCAAACTTTTCTTGCAGATTTCAAATGATTTAGCAAATAAATCTAAAGTCGTGACGACCCAATCACAAACTGCGACAACCAGATGGACGTTGATAAGTCAGTATTTGATCAGTTGATAGATTGACAGCATTTATAGAACAAATGAATAAATTTGAGTTTGGCCCTGTTTGTTTACCTAGTCTGGAATACGTGGTAGTAACACAGTTGACATAAAACAAAAACGTCAGCAATATGTATGGCATTTTTTCAATGTTGTCTTATTCTTTAAATTCTTGCTTTTTCTGTTTGAGCCACGACTATTTTTGTGTCTTTCGGGTCCTGGTCATGACACTAAATTCCAATCGGTGACGGCGTTGCAGCAGTTCGGGAGTTCAACAATTTTGGAAAAAATGAAATTTCTTTTATTTCGGGTTCACTTTGTTCATGTTCACTTTGGCCCGCATCAAATAGTTTCGGTTAAGAGCAGACTGGGCTTTAAAGCCATCCACAGCAGTTAAGGTTATGGTTGGGAAATATTCTGCCACTCTGGCAGCCACTGGGTAACGCGAAGTGTGGTCTACTGATGAGTGGGCTCATCAGTGACTCTACCTTCGCCTTGGCACGCTTGAATTTTTTCAAACCGATCAATCTCTTTCGTAGATGTCTTGTCACACATTGGTTTGTGTTCACAATTTTGTTTTGCATGTAAAGATGTAGTCATTTCCTAGTTTTAATCGAAAGATGCAAGATGTTAATGGTAAGTTGTTCAGTGAAACTCCAGTCCGATTCGTGCTTTTAGTTTGATCACTCAAGGAAATGAGGTTTGTTGTAGACTTGCATACAAAATAGCATTGTACAGTTGATAATGCCGCACGTTTCCATTCCACTTTGTTTCACATCTCACCGTACCATTATCTCAATATCTATTTACGGTGACGGCACCTCAAGTAAACAACGTTCCGTTGTTTATGGAGGTAAGAGGTTCTGCAGAAGTAAACAAAAATTCCCGAACTGTAATTTTTCAATCCATAAAAACTGCAGTTATGACCATATATGAGCACAGGAGTGATCACCCTCTCTGTTATTTGATCATACCTAGGCTACCTCTCTGAAACAAATACACACAAACACTTGGGCTTGTTGTTCCACCACAGTCTCTCTTGGTACACTCACATTTTACACTTACAACAGAACTGATGACCAAAATTAACCGTCATCTTTCAGTCGTCCCTTTTGTACTTCGCCACACTCTCCCTATGATATACAAAACAACGACATAACCGGGTTTTGACAACGGGAGTAGTATATACGATAACTGCTCTCATTCTGACAAACGATTGTTACATACAGCACAATTCTCCGCAGCTGAAATAATATTAGGTTGCCTTAAAACTAATCATCTGACGATGTGTAACTGATTCAAACCTCACCAGTTTACATCTACGTAGAGAAATATCTTTGTTTCGTTATTTCGCCAATTTAATCTTTGAAATGCTGTCCTTCCCCTTTCCTGCCATTTTTTTCAAATCGTTCAATGAATTCGTTCCCAATGCTTTACGTCACAACCAAAATGTTCAAATTCCACTATTCCAATAATCGTTGGCCTATAACTTTTATCTCTATAATCCTTCTAACTTGTGGGCTTTTTCCAATCATAATCAGATCTTCAGCCAGCCACTCCATTTTCACGAATCGCCTAAATTCCCATTGTCACTTATCAAAAATAGTACACATCACCTGTTGGAAATCAATCCCCATCTCATGTCCTTACGCTGTATGCTTCGTCCACAGCCCGGTGACCGTCAACAAAGAAATTATCGTGTTTGTGTATGCAGCGACGTTAGACTGAATTGCACTAATTCTTTCACTGCAAAGTTGACTGCACAGTCTGAACAGCACTTCATAATAATGCTCATGAAATTTGGACTACAGGCAGACTTGCCCAGAAACTTGAGCGTTTAGGTTACGTTGATTGTTTGCGATTATTGCTATTTGGTGTACCTGATGCGTTGATTCCTATTGCATTTGGTGTTTAATGCTGTTGACAAATGCATCCAACCCGTAAAAGGTTCTAGTTGAACTTTTTAATCGTCTCTGCTTTCCCTTTATGCTTGCTGCAGTTTTCTTACGTTGTATTTTTTGAAAGCTTGACGTGACACAAAAAATTGTACCAGTCAGGCTACCGCATGTAGCAAGATTGCCGTTAAATAAATGATTAAATAATAAACTTTAATTTATTGAAGGGCATGGGGTCAAAGAGTTGGGTGAAATTATTATCATCTCATTAAAAGCATATCCGGTATTGTAGGTATGTTCCCCACATATGTAAAACATTTGCTCATTTCAATGTCAAATCCTTCTTTCTAAAATCAAAAGCAAAGCCAACCGTTTTGAAAACTATCAAACTGTTTTACATATCCACTACAGAATGTATACCTTCCTCTGCTAATCTCATGAGTAGAATCTTCGAAAAAACAAGTCAGGTTATCAGTGATTTAGCTGAACAGGATCGTTCCAAAAAGCAACCACATCCTTGAGTTGCTTTTCACGAAATTTATGCCCTAAAAGGTACAAGAAGCATTGCAGGTAGTGTGATGTCAGCACGGTGTTACTGTGACGTCATTGCGACATATGGCAAAATTTAAAATGCAAAAGTACCTGTTTTCGATAACTATCAGGAAGTACTAAAAAATCCGCGTCTCGTGATGTCTTCACAAACTCTCTAGCGCTTTTTGTCGGCGAGGTATTTACTGAAATTGCCTCAAAAACCAAACAGTTTGTGTTTCCGTTGTCCGTTACGGGGTTGTTTTCTTGTTGCCTACAATCGTCTTTTGACAAAAACCTAGGCATATCTTTGTGATAAACTCAATACGTTTTGTCTAAATGATGCAGATGAGTAAAACACACTTTCATGCAAAGCTTCATATACCTTACACCTTCTACGATTCTGACTTTGTTTCGTAGCCCCTACATTTTTGCACATAAAGCTGGTACGCACAGAAACGTGGCTTCTTTAAAGGTTTGTAATTGACGACGATAACTTTGTCTAGATTATTGAGAAATAACTGTCCTTTCAAAATATTGTCGGCGTTCCTCAATGTGAGCAATTATGGGTAGCGACATAAGCTGCACGCTAAGAAAATTTTTAAAGTTTTTGTTGGATGACTCCATTCCCTCAGTGAAATTTTTCCAAAAATGAAACAAGAACTGTGTAGACGAAAAGTATATTGTAGTAAGCCATGTTACAGTAAGCCTTTCTGTTTTTGAAATGCGAAACCTGGAAACAAAGGCCGTTGAAACTGACCAAGCACTGAGATTAGCGCTTGAACTTTCGGTGTTACAAACAAGCTGGCAAATAATACAAAGCGTATGTTGCGTTCGTGCATTATGAATCATGGCTCTGACATTTAGCGCTTTAAAATGTTAGCATCAGAGGGAACCACAAACGTAATAATTTCCAATTGTTACAAAACCATAAAGTTTGCTCAGAATCCCCTTGCATTACTTTGAAAATTTGACTTGTATTTATGAACAAATTAAAGAAAGAATACAGAGGAAATATAACAAGAGTAATTTTTCTGTCCAAGCAGAGAAGCTGATTTTCGTTCAGTACAAAGCAAGGATCTTGGCATAGGAGTCGAATCCATGAATAGGAATAAACAATACGTTTTTTATGTTTTTATCAGAACCCTTCTGATGTGAACTGCTCTTTGAACTAAGAAAAATCATAATGGTGAAACGGTGAAAAAATCGTAAAAGTATAAGCTATTGTGCAAAAAAAGCCATTGTGCAAACTGAGTTTTACGGCACTTATTCACCTCCAAACTTATTGATCTAATGTTTTTACGTTTTGCCGATGGTTGTGTATCATCTGGCTAAAGCGGAAGAACAGCACACAAAATATTTTTCCTAGTGTCATAATATTTTTGCGTATTTAAAATACAATTTTTAACGTTTTCTATTTACAAACGTCCAATATACGGGTTCTCGTTTGATTTTGTATTATCCCAGGACATAGCATAGAAAACAAACATTCGCAGAAGACCAAAGTTAGTACCTCAAATGCAATGCAGATTTTATGAACGTATTTGCACAGAAATAACGCAAAGATGAATTATTCCAGCATATTTTTTCTAGGGAAGACCAGTAAAGTCAACAAAGAATATGATTCAAAAAATTGTCTGATGATTTTGTTATATACACTGGAAGTATTAAATCAAAATCAAATTGATAAAATGAAAACGATGGCAATATCACAATAACAAAAAATGCTAACTATAAAGTGCAGAATCGTCGAAAATTTACTGCTTTTATAGGAAATCTGCATGGTGAGAAATCACTGATTGTTGTTCTTTTGATATTCAAAGTACATCATGTCCTGCAAATAAAGAAGCATGATAAGCACGACTGGTAACGCACTGACATATTTAAGAGCATTTGGGATTTACAATGAGAAAGGTCGCTCCCAACAGAACGGCTTTCATCTTGACATCCAAGTCTTTGGGAACTGAGAAACAGAAAAAAGAAAAATGGCAACAAATAAGAAACATTTTTCAAATTGTTCCATTTTCCAAATTACATCCCTAAATTCACATCAAAGTAAAACATGCATGAAATGTTTATTAGAAACTTATTTTTTGGTTTTTATGCCTGCAAACTAGGAAAACAAATAGTAAGAAGAGTACCAACCTTTTTTCCTATTTAACGAAAGTATAACTTTCTCAATCAGGGTCTACTGGCGCTAAAACATAAAAACACGTTGAAAAAAGTTAAAAAAAGTTTTTTAACGTGTCTTCATGTTTTCAGCGCCAATAGACCCTGATTAAAAGTTTGTTTATCGAATTCCTGGCGTCTTCGAGGCAGAAAGATGTAATCTTCTCATCTGCAAGCAAGCTTACTGAGTAATGAAGATTTTTAGTGGATATGCTGCTGTCATGTCAATGGTTTCGAAACTGTAGTGGCCTTCCAGTCACAAACTCTTCCCTACATGAGAGGTGCAAAGGTAATTTTGTTATTCACTTTCTCAGAAAGCGCATTTGTTTTATTCGAAGGTACCTCCTGTCATGTGTCGCAGCTTTACCTGATGTACCCGTTTTCAGCCTCTCATAACATCACAAGGCAAAGATACATGACCAGTAAGAAGATACCTTAATCGTGGAGTCTTCTTTTAGTTTTTAAATGTACAAAACACCGAGTTAGAAACGCATTGGGTAAATTTACAAAGAGCAGTTTATGAATGACTTGTATGCATTTGTTTTGTTGCAAGACTGCAATTCATATAAATTATCTCAAAGAATTATAATACTTGAAAGTACATTACAAATATACCCTTGATAAGCAATAAAAATGGTAGCCATGAGGAACCTTATCTTATCATTTGTCAGATGCTGTGGAAATATTAATAGCGTTGCAGAAGATTTCATATTTACGTATCTTCACCGTTGCCTCTTGATAAACAAGTTTACAAACCTGAAATAATTTTTCCTGAACTCGATATACTTTTCATCGGAAAATTGAAGAGAAAATGGCAAATTGTGATTCAGTTGTTCAGTGTCCGATTTTAATTACAACAGTTCTATGCACATGTTGCATGACAAATTGTGAGACGCGACTAGTTCAGTTTTTACTACTATCAAAACGTTTGCTGTAAGCTTTCGAGAATCAACCGAATGGAATTAGCTTTCATCTTTTTGCGATGATTCAAATTGCACACATCTTCATTCAAGTAACTTGCCTCCTCTCCACACAGAAGTGAAAAGTTTGACTCAATCAGCAAATGTTTAATAGTAACCCGGATTCATATGACATTGTATATTGTCAGCCCTGCAACCTGCAAACTTTCAGTTCTTTTTCATTTTTTTCATGGTAGCGACTTTAGGAAGTGTATGTTTCCACATAAAGCAAACTTTGCATTGAAAGAAATACTGAAAAAGAGATAAACTTAGAAACATAGAGAAACCCTTTCCGGCGAACAGCAAACGAATATTGCTGTATGTTGCATTTTGTACCATTACTACTCTAACACAAGAAGGACTTACATGTAACAGAAAAATTCGTTGCATCTGTGAACATTTCCTTGGCAAAGCCCGAATGTTGTTTTGTTATCTTCCCAATAGGTTCCTCGCCAACATCTCCGGTGAAAATCTCGAACGGATAATCGCAGGTACAACAGGGTCCGACCATAATACAGCACGGTCCCTTGATCGTGAATATTTTAGACCCACTGGCGTCATGAATGGAATAATGTGGAATCCAGCAAGATTGTCTGCAATAGACAGGTATTTAAAAGCTTCATTTTTATCTTTAAAAGTAACTAAAATGAAGCAGTAACGCTGGTGTGTTTCAAACGTTCATTTTATTGCAGTGTTAACAACGTGCAAATGGCAACGCGTCCTTTGTTTGCGTATTGAGAAGCTGTTTTACTCATTCATTCCTGTGCACTGCTGCTTACCTACTGCTGGGCGTGGACTTGTAATATTAGGTCAACCAACAAACCAAAAGAAAAATCAAATGAAAAACTCAAACACACTTTCAGGATTGCAAAACCTGCTTCCACTTGACATCGTAGATAACTTACGACTGTCTGATGCTTCCAATCAAGTTCCCAGCAGGAGATTCCACATCAATGGTCATTGAGCAACCATCTGCGTTTGCACACCAGCAGCAACCAGCACAGCATTTGAAAGGACGATTCATGCGAATTACTTCCTGAATAAATGGTAAAGAAGCGTAAGACCAAATTAGAAATAATCTGTTTTATTGTTAACTTCTCTTTTTAATCACAACGTCATTTATAAAGCAATGTTCTTTTCGTGAATGACTGCATCGCATAGTAACTAGAGGTTTCATAAACAACAAGACAAAAGCTATTTTCAATTGAATTTTGATTCATTGCAGTAACCAATATTAGTATATCCTTTCCGAATTTCATGGTTGAACTTGTGGCGCACAAGTTTCATGAAAGAATTTGTTTTGGAAAGTTACGTCGATCCCTGCTTAAAGACAGTGCCTGTCCAAAGTCATACCGTTTGTTGTATTGCACACATTTACAAATTGAACATCACGCAATAAAGATGTTTTTTTTAAACATGTTCCCATTGCACAGGAATTTCATTCTGTTTGGATATACCTGACCAGCGTTGTCTACAACGTGCATCATGAAGCCACGAGAAGGTCCACAACAAATTCGCATGCACAACTCTGACTCTGAAAAATCAGCAAAGAAGTTTTGTCATTTTCTAACTTTATTTAGAGTCGATTGTTTCAGCAATTGCAAACAAGGCCTGGAAATGTTATGCTTTCTGCACCATTAATTTTCAACCGACATAACATCTACTGTACCGACAGAAAAATAACATTTGACAAAATACGCTATTTCACAGTATCTTAGTTTCATTTTCGATGCAAGACATTCGAAAGCCACAAATATTTCATTTTGCCTTACTTTTTCAAGACACTAATTAAAAAACAGGCGTTGAGGTATTGGTGTTGATGCTATTTATCGTACACCACTTAAAGCAACATCATTCTACAGGAGATCATCGTCAATATTTTGGATCGCAGGTTCATTGTTTGAACATTAGTTGATTGAAATATAAACCTTTCATGAATGCTTGATTTCAGTGATCGTCGCATCTATTCTTTTCTAAACTTCCTATTGCAAGGAATGCACAAATTTTGCGAACATGTAAAATACCCTGACATTTAAGGCTTTGAAACAGAAAACCTTGGCAAATCAAATTATCTCCTGGGTTTTGTCTATCGTCTGATTAAATTATCTTCTGGACACCCAGACATTCTGTTCACGTTTGAACATCTCATTTACAACGCAAAACATCAAGGCAAACATACTTTCTCATATATAGAAATATTTTCATGAAAATGCATTTACCAAATTTCATTAAAAAAAACAAATCAAGGTTTAATGCCACGCCCTGGAAAACATCTTTCAGTCGCTGGCAAAGAGCAGTCGAACAGATTGTGAGCGCATATCGCGCAAATAATGCACACTTAGTGTTTCAAAGTTTTTTTCTGGAATTTCTACGTTGAAAAGGCAAAACAAAAAATGCTTATAGCACTCACCAGTTTCTTACGAAACAATTATTTGAATTTCAAAAATCAAATTGATATGCAGTTTGCTAGTCTTACACAGCTTTAATTATTCTATAGCAGTTATGGTCAGACGAAAAAATTAACACAATCAATACCTTTGTCGTTCTGCTAAAATAAGGTGAGATATATTGTTTTTAATGCAACGTCATGATTTTTTACCTTCAGATTTGAAAATGTGTTTGCAGATCTTCAACTGATGTGACTCAAAGTATGCCATACTGAAACGCAGTTACACCACAAACCACAAACAATTCGTTCATTACGTATTAACAATTTTATGTTTATATTAAATAATCACACGCTATTTATATGGAAACGTCCACAAACAAATTTGAAATTGTGCTTAAACCTTCGATTTCTGCGTGGACTGTCTCGTTTTATGAAGTGCTTTACCTTCATGAGCGAAGTAGCACTGCTGACCGAGGCTGTTCTTTATAGCGAAACGATTCTTCGTCTCAATCCCCGTAAAAGCTGAAAAAATGAATTTATGAATGAAACAAACGGTTTCTGGATTAAAATACGAAAATTTAAACATCGAACGTCTCTTTCACTCGACTGGAATATTAAGTTTTTTAAATTTGTAATGATTCAAGTGGTCTTATAGCTTTTTGCTACTTGCCATGTAACTTGTGCATTTTTGCCCAACGCATAAGGTATTCACCAAAACCAGCGGCTTGTAACGCAAACAAGACAATCTATTTATTTTGACCCACACGTAATTTCCAGGACCCCTTTCGAATATGTCATGCTGTACATTAGTTTAGCAAAGAAAATAATATCTTTGTAGCTGATTTCTCATGAAATCTAATATTTTAACATTTAGATACTGAACAACAAGTTGAGTTGTCTTTTTCAACATTAGATGAACCATGTAGAGTATATGAATCAAATCCACAGTGAAATACCTATAGAGAAAAGCTTGCGGTCCAACACACGAAGCAGCGTTGAAATTGCGTTAAACAACAAACATTTTTTATCAGACATATATACCTTCAAAAAGTTCAACCTGCTGGTGAATTAATATTTGGTCCAACTGGGTAAGATACTCAAGACCGGGAGGACAACCAGGAAT
>Ga0210059_1014916_pt1 | contig 11414 bp, 7 predicted proteins | sample Ectturendosymbi2_FD_188042 | JGI IMG/M metagenome (GOLD analysis project Ga0210059, IMG submission 188042) | Ecteinascidia turbinata endosymbiont from Florida, USA - Sample 2 (SPAdes) (version 2) | ecosystem: Host-associated > Tunicates > Ascidians > Unclassified | place: Key West, Florida... | reverse complement strand
TGAACAAAACACAAAAGCACACCCGGCATTGTTTTGTTCATAGATTGGTGAGAGGCTTCATGTCAGGCGTCACAGAGCATTGTTACGAAATAGGTTTATGGATATATCACACAAACTGGATATGTTGCAGCTTGGATTATGATTCATTGTTATGCTTTATGATCAGTTTTTATTTTTAGTTCATCTTTACACATGTAGGGTACCAGATTCAGTTCAATAGCTCATGCGCAACACTGTTCCTGTTCACGACATCATTTGGCCTTGGTATGTAAAAGGAGATTGTAACTCAGTCAAAATTGCAAAATCCTCAATATTGTGCGATGAATTTCACTGTTCTCACAATTGTCAGACTGTAGCGCCATTTATCTCTTTCTTTTCACAGCATGCTATAGACCGCAGACAGTGGACAGCCAGCACAGTGGAGTTTTTTTTCGTGAATGAGTTATTCATGAGTTAACAATTGCAGGTTTCAACATCCTCAGTTAATATGTCGAAAATAACTTAACTAGAATCATACATGAACTTTAGATCGACTTCATCATAACAGATCATGTTCAAAAACCTCAGTGTATCTTTTGCTCCAAAGCGCTTGGTGATGGTTCCACGAAGCCATCGATTTTGTAGGCTCATTTTGCTTCACGCCAACCAACACACGTACATGACAATCACATGTCTTTGCAGACCAACTGCTCTCGTTTTCGTGCTGTAGAAACTCTGGCTATTTTAGGGTTAACATCTGAAAACACGTTAGGATTGGTAGCATCCTATTGCGTTGCTTTTGCAATAGCAAAAGAAAGCAAAAGAAAATAAAACGCATGCAATTGGGGAAGTATTTATCAAACCGTACGCTTTGAATATGGTGGAATTGGTTTGTGAAAGAGAACACAACAAGAAACTTCGAAAAGATTGTTTACCAAACAGTAGCCTACGTTGTTGTACGAGTGTTATGTCTTGTGATATTCATTTAGATCACGTAGCAGATGAAATTTGAAGCAATGAAGCAAGAGTCTCTCTTCAGGTAGATGAGTCAACTAACATGTCGAACTGCACGTGTTTGTTGGTTTACTGTCGATATATACATGCAGTTGAGTTGAAACATTAAATTCTTCATGTGCAAAAATCTGGAGACGACTAGCGAAGTGGCTGATGATCAGGAAGAAATGAATAATTTCTTTCAATAAAATGGACTCGTGGAATCACGTTGGATTGCTATTGCACAGGCGGCGCTCCAATGCTCCATGAAGCTTTACAACTCGGTAAACAAACGGGCCCCACACATCATTACTGCCCCTTGTGTTCTTTATCGACGTGCCCTGGCAAATTCAGCCCTTCCAGAATACTTAAACAGTTTTGAAGCATGAAACTGAAAGTGTGAAATTTAGCAGGGAATGGGCTTGTGCGTTCAAAGTGCTTTTTAAAAATGAATTGATTGATTGTCAGTGTTAATCAATGCTTTATTCCACATTCATATCTTGCAGCTGTGACTCTTCTAAATTCTGATGTGGATTGGGCGAAGAGTTTTCTACCCTGTCGAAGCGTGCATTTGAAGTTATCATAACGATTCAAAATACTTAGCTGTATGAGACAGGGTTCTCCTCAACAACCATGAAACGAAGCGTCATTGTCAATTGATTCCCAAGGTTGACATGGGAATATCTCTGTCAACCACTATACCCAGAATCTGAGATATTGTGCACAGAAAACAAGCACAAAAGATCACTGAGCGACTGACTGGTTGAAATTGTCATTTTTCAATAGAAGAAAAATTCAAACATGGCTGTATATTCCTTTTTCCTAACATTTATACGACCCACCAAAGCCTGGATTATGCTTCTGTGTCGTAGCGATGTTGTGATCGAAAAGCCTGAGTGGCAAGTGTACAATGCTTCACACTATGGCAGCAAGCAACAATACAGATCACCCGATGAGATCACTTTCATCATTACCATCAGGACATACAATCAACTGTTCACCAGGTTTGCATGCATTGTTAAAGGCCACTCACCTAGATCACTCTGTTGGGATCACTCTTCATGTCGGCTAGTTAACCATGTTTAATCGTTCACATGTTAATATCACCAGAGATACATGTAACTATCACTCTATTATTGCTTGGTCGCACCACATATATATGGGTGTTGTTCTTTGTGCACATCCCGTTCATGGTGAATCGCACATTCAATGCAATGCCAATGAAGAGGTTGCAACAGCCACAACATTTTCTTGCTACTTCAGATGTTGCTTGTGCTATGTTATGCTGAGAGTGAATATAAGCATGAAAGAGAGTGTTTCTGTACCCAAGTGAAACACCTGGATATATTTTTGCACACAAGTTGTATATATAAAAAATGTTTGAAGAGACTGTTGGTCCATGGGCACCTTCAACAATTTTTTTAAAATTTTCTTGTGGGAACAATAGGTACTCAATCCAAAGAAACATTTATGCTGTTGAAGTATTACTAGACTTTGAAGAAATTACGTACAATAAGTTTAATATATCACAGCTGACTTATAGAGATGTTTCAATACATTTTTTGAGGTACCATCAGCTGGTACAAGTGGTGTCATGAACTCTTGGCACAGACGAATACAATTAATTGCATAACCAATTTACCAAATTTTTTTTATGCATTTAACCCAGAATATGCTATTATCCGTATCAGACAAATATCTGCAGGTTTACCACCTTGCTCTACTTCTGTCCACATGCTTGCTACCCGACACCACTGATATTTGGTAACTTGATGCCAAGCATGGAGAATTCCAGAACTGTGGGATATAAAAGTGCTTCTGGATGTTCTAAAATTCCCTTGGTCCGGATATTTGAAATTCTGAAATCCTGCTGTGTTTAGCAAACCAATATTCATCAATCAAAAAGTAAATGCAAAGTTATTGTGGGCATGTTATCTTTAACATGTGCACTTGTGTGATGTAATAAGTGTCTCCATCAGTTGTGGAACATTTCCTGCACTTCGACCATTATTCTTCTGATTGCTTTGGACTGTGTAGTTGAGTTGTGAACATGTTTATGTCTCAAACCTGTTGTGTACTTTTCACTGAGATGAGACAGTGACCTTAAAACCTGCACTGCCGGATTAATTTAAGTGGTTCATGCGAACACAAGCTTGTCTTTGTGTGGGCATAACTCTGGTGCCGAAAGCTCTAGAAAGCTGTTCAAACCCTCAAAAGACTTGGCAAGTCATCGAGTCAGCAATGTAAAAAAATTTTTGGTTTTGGGTTTCCGATTTTTGGTGAGTGACATCAAAAGTGGAGTACTTTTAGGCCACTTTGGTCCACTTCATCTGACACTGAGCCCAAACTGCTAAATGGTAGTATTTTGCTCAAGTTTCTATTGGTAACTAGGCTAAAATCCATGAGTTTTTTGTTACTTCAGATGACTTGCTGGGGTTTTGGGTTCAAAAGGTATGATCTAAGGCGATGTTCCCAACCTTTTCAGGTGTGTGGCACCCTATAGTAAAAATATAAAATTTGCAGCACCCAGAGGCAAACCCATAGCAATCTGCTTTAAGATTTAGGGGCATTTTAAAAATGCATTTTGAATATATTGAAAAATTTCTTTTCTTGTGATACCCTTCAGTATTGTACATAGCACCCTGGTTGGAAACCACTGATCTATGGTAAACAAAATAATTGATTAATCCTATAATCAGATAATTGATTGATTTGTTATTTTAGATTAGAGATCAACCCATATGGCTTTTTTGTTACTGATGCCGGTATATCGGCCATTCATGGGTCGAGAGCCGATAACCAACATTTCCAAAATTTTTAAATCTTGTTTTCTGCTTCATTGTCAAAACTGTAATGTATTCTATGTCTTACCTTTTTTACAAAAACTTAAAATACCAGGATTTATGAGCTAAAATTTTTCAAATTGCAGCAATTTCAATATTTTCTAATGATTTGCAATTAATCTGATTAACTTGTTAGCAAAGTATACATTGTATGCAATGAATAAACACAGTGCCATGAATTAAAAAAGAATGTTAGAAATAACAAAACATTAAGAACAGAACACAAAATGAAAGAGAACTGCTCATAGTGCTTACAACAAAAAAGAAAAAACAGTGCTTGAAAGTTGAAAGATGGTGAACAATGAAAAGGAAGAAGTACAAAACGGAGCATCATGTTAAGGAGGTTACAATTAGTACAATACTGTATTCAATTAACCATTGCCAAAACTGAAAATTTTTTCAAAACAGTAGTAACGCAGGAATATTTCCGCTCTGGTTAGCGTTACGGACCTGGTCGAAGTGTCAAAAGACGCGGCAAGTCTTCTAGTCTGCACACGAAAAAAATTTTTTGGTTGGGGGATGCGGGTTTTTTGTGAGTGACGTTATAAGTGGAGGACTTTTCAGCCATCTTGGTTAACTTCACCTGGCCCTGGGCGCCAACCGTTAGATGGTAGTATTTCACTGAAGTTTTTATTGGAAACTAGGCTACAATCCGAGTCTTGATACTTTGGATGACCTGCTAGGGTTTTGAGTTCAAGAGTTATGATCTAAGTTAATAAAAATATTTGACTAATTAGTTAATTAAATAATTTGTTTATTTAAGATCATAACTTTTGATCCAGAAATGCTAGAAAGTCGATCAAAGGCTCAAAAGACTCGGACTTGAGCCTAGTTTCCAACGAAAACTTTAGCGAAATACTTTTGCCTAGCGGTTTGGCCCTAGGCCAGGCAACATGAGCCAAAATGACCCAAAAACTGCTTCACTTATGACGTCACAAAAAAATCTGCAACTCCCAACCAAAAAATTTTTTTCGAGTGCAGACTAGAATACTTGCCGAATCTTTTGAGCCCTTGAACAGCTCTCTAGCGCAATCGGTGGAAGATCTAGGGCATTGGTAAGGCAACTGACAACTGCTGGTTTTAGGCTGATTTCAAAGTACGAATATATCGTACCCTGGCTCTCAGTGTTAAAAGTCAATCCAAGTCTTAAAGAATCAAGTTCAGAATTTTGATGTAATGTAACATTGAATAACTGCGTGTCCTTAAAGCAAACTAGTTGCATAAGTTACTGTAATTGAAGTATTGGCATTGGTACATGAAATGAAACACCTTAACTGATTTGTCAATACTCAATCGTTCCATCTCAACAGTGTAAGATTGTCATGCAGAAAGCAAAGTTTTTCTGCATTTTCACCAAGTAGCCTGCAGTAAGTTAGTTGGTCATCAACAATCTAGCCTAAACCAAATTATTTATACTAAGCAGCAGTAGGCTGTAACCGATTACTGCCCGTCTGCCAGAAGTAAATTCCATAAGAACAAGTCGCCACGACAATAGCTAACGTGCACATGTGCAAATTACGCATCCGATGGTTGTGCAATAATGCGGCAGGACATTTTAGCTTGTGTACAGTATAAACCAGCGCAGTTATAGCCTGATACATCAAGTTAAGAAAAGTAGAATCCTTTCAAGATGTTGCGTGCAGCTGCTTCACGGCGACTGTTGGCGTCACTAGTGACCAGCGATTGCATTTGTAATCATATTCACAACACCACAAATGCTGCTTAACATAACGCAATTCATTTTTCATGCAAGCTTTTTTAATTAAGCTGGGCTAAAATAGACATCGATTGGACTTTTGCATCCTAAGTTACAGTCAAACTTTTCGTGCTATGAACACTTCTCTAGAATTACAATGAGAGTTAGATCGGCCATTTTGGCCGATACCGAAATATTGGCGAAACCTAAATATATTGGTCGATCTCTATTTTAGATCATAACTTTCGAACCAGAAACACTAGAAAGTTGATCAGAGGCTCAAAGACTTGGATTCTAGCCTAGTTTTGAATGAATACTTCAGTGAACTACTTCTGTCTAGCAGTTGGGCCCTAGGCCAGGTAACATGAACCAAAATGGCCAAAAACGTACCTCACTTATGACATCAATCACAAAAATCCTGAAATCCAAAACCAAAAACATGTCTTTTCATTGCAGACTTGAAAGCTTGCCGAGTCTTTTGAGTGTTTGAACAGCTCTCTAGCACAGTCGTCTCATGAGTTCTGCTGTTAGTAAGTCAACCGAAAACTGCTTGATTTTGGCTTATTTTTAGGTACGATATATTCGTACACCAGCAGTGAACGTCTTAACACCTTTACTGCCAGGTTACTTCAAGCAGTTCACATGTGTCTTTGTGTATGCATAACTCTGGCACCGAATACATTGGTGCACTGTTCAAACCCTCAAAAGACTCGGTAAGTCTTGTAGTTGTAGCACATCATAGTGAAATGCTGTAGCACATCAGCACAAGAAATGCTGTAGCACATCATAGTGACACGAATTTGGTGTGTACAACTGCATTCAAGGTCTGTGTACCACACTCTACTAGAATTAATAGGAAAGATTCTTTGATCATTTGTAACGTTGCATTTCATCACCTTGGCACATATCCTACTGAGTCGCGTGAAACATGACTACTATGCTTTGCACCACTGCCATCACAATTTTTCATTCATTCTTTTACTTTGCCATTCTCTCTGCTGGATAGAAAAAACTTGCTGAAGTCTCAGTGCAGTTCACCACGTTATTGATGCAATTGACAGTATTTTCTGAAATGTTCACAAAATGTCTCTTACTTAGGTTGGTTTGGCCGTTGTTTTTATCATTCCTCTAAAAAATTCTGAGATTTTCAGTCTTATGCTGCAAATTTTACTCACGAAGTGGACAGCAATAAATTGCGAGAACAATTTTTTTCTTGAAGCACAAGTTCAGTACGTCCAGATAAAGTTTCACGCATTGGCATGTAGACTTAGCAACAGTGTTTAACACACAATTTTGACTCTGACGTTCACACAATTGTTTTCTACTCAACGTAAATTGTTTTTCCTGTGCACCATTAACAGGCAAAACAAACAATTGTATTTTTATGTGGGTAAACTTAATTTTAGTTCACATTCTTCAGAACTTTAATTTTTAAGTGGTGGTTTTATAAATGCGTGAGGTGAATTTGCATGTTTGCCAATCATTTTTGCTGATTGTTGGAATGAGTAACAGATTAAGTAACATGAGTAAGAGTAAACATTGTTATCTTGATGCCCGTCTGTCATCAGTCTTGACTTTTATTACTCTAGGTATGCTGTGAAGCTATAACTCTTACTGAAACTCAGATTTCTCTTTACAGTTTGCTGTGGTACAAGGTGGTTTTGCGATTGAACCCTGCGACTTCAGTGCCTATCAACTTTTGAGTTTAGCTTAGATGATTGGCATGTGTGCAACATGGATACATTACATATTTTTCCTGCGTAGTGCTTTGCTAAAGGTGAAGTTTGTGCAAACATGCCACACACGCTTTGTTGTTTAGGTGATTGGCTGGGCTACATTTTGGCATGGTCAAGCTTGTTACCCTTCATGCTTGTCGTCGGCTTCATTACGCACATCTATTTCCGAAGAGAACTCCACACGGTACTTTCAAATCTTTTAAAGACTTTGCAATCGAATTAGGACCCCGTTGTAATCTTGCTTTAAAAAGACTTACCAAATTTAAACGAAAATCTGCAAAAAATGTAAAACGTGACGGACAGCAACTGAGTTAAATCTTCAAATGTAGAAATCATATGAAACGCTTGCTTAGCATTATTGTAAATGTTTGTAACAACAAAAAATTTGTTTTTTAGTCAAAACTTGCCAACCACTAACGCTAGATGGCCAATCAAAGGCTCTAAAGATGCGGATTTTTTTCCTAGTTTATTTTTAAAAGAGAGAACAAGTAAATTGCTACTTGAATTTTTTTCTCAGGCCCTGATAACGTCATGAAAAATCCATGACATCACACCACAAAAAGTTCAAACCCAGAAGTGCCCAGATTTTTTAATCAAAGCTAGGAGACTTTCTACTTCTTTGGAGGGTTTGATTAGCTCTCTAGCTCTACCGGTTGGCAAGTTATGACTGGACAAGGTCCAAGCCACAGAAGTGGCTTTGCGGTCCTTAAAAGTGTTAAGTATCTTGTTTCATTTGCCTGGATTGAGCGCGTGAGCAGCATTAAGTTAATTACACGAAAAGGCATCAAAACCAGTCACTGCACACCAGTGAAGGACTTTGATTTAGCTTTTGGTTATGCTATGCGCGGCCACGCTTTGTAGAAAAGTGTGTGTTGCGTGGAAGATCAAATGTAATGTGTTAAGAAAAGTTTCATTTTTGATGATGCGCGATGTAGGTCATGTCGATTTAAGTTGAAACAGAAGCCGAGAATTTTTTGGGCACGGTTTCTTCCTTTCCTCTGTCACTGCACGCCATCGTAGCGACATGGTTATGCCCATAAAGAGCAAAATTGTTTGGTAAGGCGCCGAATTTTTTTCCACCGATTATATCACTACGTTCCTTTATTCTGTAAAACCTTTCGGGCGCCTAAAAAGGTTGTCACCACTTACGAGCATTTTTGACCTAATATTGAAAGCATTATGGAACACTTCATGCAATTTCAAAATAGATACGTATGTTTATACAGTATTTACGAACTTTCCATGAATTTTAAACTATTTCGGCCCATTTTGTCACGATTATTCGTTCAGTTGCCGATGGCAGTTGCTATTGTTGCCCCCCATTTTCTACGGCTGTGCATAATGTGGCAAATGATGATCACTGACGCTCAATGCTGAGGGCCAACTGAAATTTCTTTTTTCAGATCTTCTTTTTTATGGGAGTAGCGTTAAACGAAGGGCTGAACAGAATTGTGAAGTACATCGTTCGCGAACCTCGGCCAGACGGAGGCCACTCGGAACACAACGTCAAATACGGATGGCCTTCGTCGCATTCGCAGTTCATGTTCTTCTTTGTATCCTACATGGTTCTTTTCCTTTATCTCAGGTGCGCAATTGTTTCTTCTGTTGTAGATTTGTGGTATTACATCCAGTTCTGTCCGTTGATGTTTTAACTGTCTGTTATTTTGCTTTGCGGACACAGGTTACAAAGTAACATAACCGTCGCCGACGTTATTTGGAAACATGTTATGTCGGTGCTGGGCATCCTTGTCGCTGCCACAGTGGCGTATAGCAGAGTGTACCTCGTATATCACACAACATCGCAAGTTCTTTGGGGAGGATTTTTCGGAATTGTGTTGGGCATTTTATGGTTTCTCCTTGTTCAGGTGAGTATTCGTGACTGGAATGCAAAGTTGTAAACGGGGCTCATTTTGAAGCCCGAGCCTGACATTTGTTTCAAGCCTGCTTTAGGCCCGAAAGCCAGATTTACCGAGTTCGTCAAGATATGCGCATCTGCGGGTTATCAAAAAACGTCGTGTACGGGTGTACTGTAGCTGCAAGTACATGGTTTCATCGCACCCAAAATAGCAATCACCTTGACCAAAATATTGGCTTAAACAAGCACAAACTTAGCTTGTTAGTCAACGATAAAAGCGGAATGTAATGTTTCTCAATAAAAAATAAACAATCACGAAACTATCAACGATGTCGCTATAGGCATAAAAGAAAATATTTAGGACAGCGTTATTGGCATGAAAAGCCGGATTGTAGGTCATCGTTTCTTCAAACAAGCCAAGATTCGCGTAGGTGAGTGATCTTTTCGAGGCAACGCGGTTACGTGCTAATTTCCTTACTGCTGTCACCTTCTCAAAAAGAGTGTGAGACTAATCCGGGCAGAAAGCAAAAAAACGCAGCTGTGTTTGCAAATAGAATTAGTTGAAGAAGAACCACAATCACTTCACTTACAGAAGTTACCGCGTTTAGTAACAAATGTACGTCGCGAAAGAAAAAAATCATTATTCTGAACGTTATAAAAAAGTTTTAGTGTTCAGGCCCGAAATCGGCCCAAAACATTTTCACAAACTTAGGCCCAACCGGAAAAGCCGGCCCCACTTACAACTCTGCTTAATGTATTCCGGTCGACGCAAATTGCGCTCTTCACATAACGGCCGCAGCATAGACGCCCAAAATTACCAAGCTGTGAAAATTTGGTTCCGTGTGCTGTGAGAACCAAACCGTAGTGCGTCATTTCTGGTGACGTGAATTGTTACTTTAAGTGAAATGTCCACATGTTGCAAGTTGCATCCGTTGGAAAGCCATTCAGTGCATTAAGAAAAGTTCGCTGCTGAAAAGAAATTGTTGTGGGCTGATTTTTTTCGCTGAGACATTCGGTCATTTGTTCCATAATAGTATTAACTCGCCGTAACAGTATTCACTACTCTGCATTTTGACCGAACTGACTTAATCTTTTTCGGTCATTTAAGAAAAATTGTAAAAAAACAGGTTGTGGGTAATCTATTTTTCTAATAACAAGTTGACCGCTGTTGTTGTCAAACCATTTTGGACATTTGAAAGCAAATGTCACATTCAGTAAAGACGTGTGCTTCTGTAAATGTCCCGCGCATTCTGTTTGTTGTTGTGCCTTTCTTGTTCCTGTCACCGTGCTGTACTTCCACCAATTTTCTCATACGCGGAAGTCGCTGTAGCAGCGCGATGTGATCTCGATTCGCTTCCTTTCCCAGCAGGACGAGGAAGTCTCCCATTACCTTTTGCTTCCTTTCGCCACAATTGATTTGTTGCTCATACGTTTCTTCTTCTTCGGCAGACAGTGTTTACGCCTGGTTTTCCTCAAATCGTCAGTCTTGAAATCAGCGAGTTTTTCATGGTAAGGGACTCTACGAATGTTCCAAACATCATGCGTTTTGAATACGCGACCACAAGAAAAGAGGCGAGGTTCGTATTTGTTTTGTGCCAGATATGGATTTTTACACCTGCAGCTATGTTCGTTTGGTGTCCGGAGTGGGGTCCAATGCGGCGGTGGTGATGGTTATTTTATCCAATTTTTCGCTTTTTTTCTCAGCGTAGATTGGTTCCCACGTTATGGAGATCTTAAACCTATTGTTGGCCACCGCATTAACACGCTAAACAGCGTGTTAATACGCCGATGCAGAACTGCAGCCAGAAAGTCTTCAACAGGGGGCTTTACGTTTGTGCAGAGGGGCTCGACATTGAAAAATGTATAAAAACTCCACTCATTTGTAGTGTTTCAAATTTCAATTTTGGGGTGCTTGGTACTTTGTTTGGGGGTGGGGCTAAACCCACCAAAGCCCCCCCGTGGCGACGGGACTGTGCCGATGTTAACCTAAGTTACCTGCAGGTATTTTCACACATGTTCCGACAGGTTCAGCGGAACGATTTTCAACGATCGTTAGGTTTCGTCCTCGTTGCTGTGAGGCTGGGGGAGGCGTAAAGGGAACCTGTGCTAGAGATTCGAAAATCGCGCCTTAACTCTGCCCTTGTCTCTCTTGTTGTGAGGTTGCTGACTCCGATATCTGGCCTTTTAGGCTTGCAATGACAGAATTGCCATCGATTTTATGCTTTCATCGGCAATCGCTATTGATTTTGCGCAGCACGAGACTACGAAAGAATTCCAACTTCAAATTGCGATAGATGGCAGCAGCGGATCAA
>Ga0210059_1014915_pt1 | contig 11414 bp, 6 predicted proteins | sample Ectturendosymbi2_FD_188042 | JGI IMG/M metagenome (GOLD analysis project Ga0210059, IMG submission 188042) | Ecteinascidia turbinata endosymbiont from Florida, USA - Sample 2 (SPAdes) (version 2) | ecosystem: Host-associated > Tunicates > Ascidians > Unclassified | place: Key West, Florida... | reverse complement strand
AGATTTAGGTCATTTCTTGGTTGGTAAGTTAGGTTGGAATTAATGTAAAGACCTACTCCACCTGAATTGGTTTGTGAAGGATTATGAATGAAGTTGAAGCCAGGGATGTCAACATTTAAAATGTAGTTCGACTTCAATTTGGTTTCTGATACGCCTATGAAAGTAGGATTTGCCTCTGTCGTTAGGAAGAAGTCATCTAGTTTGTGCTTATTTTTTCCCAGACTACGTACATTAAAGTGAAAATTTGATAATTTTTTTTGCTTACTTTCATGATTCATTTCAACAGTTTCACTTAATGTTGAGTATTTGGTTTGAAAACTCTGAGCTGATAAGTCACATGGGAAAGATTCTATAAAATTAGATAAGTCAGAATTATCAAATAAGAGGAGGTTGTAAAGCTCAGTGTTGGTTAAATTAAAATGGTATAGTAGAAGACACATAGGCAGAAGAAGTGAATGTTGCTGATGTCTTAAGCCGTTGCTGGTTAGAATAGCATGGGGAATCATTAGGTGATTGGATATACTTATGACATGAAGAACAGTGAGCACAATGCAAAAAGTTGGGTATATCACAAGTTTTGCACAAAGTCATGATTATTAAATAAATGGAGATATACATTAAGTACAACTCACCAAGTAAGTGAAATGATATGTAGACCACTCACCATATCAAAAGGAAGGAATAAATGTTTCACCATTGCTGAATTTTCAAATTGGTTGAGGTGCAGAAATTAAATTGGGATTTATAGGGTTGTCCATAGGGTTTTTGATATGTTCAATGTCCTTTTCATTTCGGATAGCAATGACTCTGCTGTCATTGCTTTGTCTGAGAATAATTCTTCCATTATTGGTTCAAATGTATTTCCAGTTAAATTTTTTTCTTTCTTCATTGGCCAAGGAAAATAAATGTTTATTTCTTTTTGTGAGGTTTTCATTGATGAAAACACGTTCAGAGGTAGGTTTTCCTGGAGCATTACTTTTCAATTTCCTCCTTTCTTTATAAAAAATTGTTTCTGGTTCTTCTAGAGACAAATCTAACAATAATGTTGGGGGTTTTGTTTGCTTTTGATTTACCCAGTCTGTGAGCAATACCAATATCATCATGTGATATATTTTCATCAATTTTTTCAGCACTGTTAGAACTTTGCTTTCTGTCTCAGCATTGCTTTCATTGTCACTCATGGGTATTCCTTGTATTTCCAAGTTTTGTCTCGTGCCGTACTGTTCCAAATCATTAATATGAAATTCAAGGTAAGATACTTTATTCTCCAGTAACTGATTTTTTTCTCTTAGAGAATTATTTTCTTCTCTAAGGCCTTTGATTTCCTTAAGTAGCTGTTCCATGTCCACAGATACTGTTTTGAGAGTGCTTGCCAGATTAGAAACTTGGTTTGGAATTGACTCAAGCCTAGACATTTTTGAGTAAAGTTGGCTTAGTTTTTCCAGCAACTCCTCAGATTTATCCATAGATGTTTGCGGAGAGAGTGCAGGCCACTTTTCACAGTTCTCAAAATCCTTAGTTGCTTGATTTGCTTCTTTGTTGTTTTTCTTGTGGTTACTGCGGGTATCCAAGTTGTTCAGTATAACACAGCAGGTAAGTAAAGTGTTATATAATTAACAGACAGTTAACAACACAATTAGCAATACAATACCTAAGATCTTCGGAAGGATCATGGAAATATTTCAGTTGCCTGAACAAAATGCCAAGCGCCACGTTATAAACCATATGAGCAATCCGAAACGCATGCCAAACATATGCGTAAACGATAAGACAGATGAAACGATATTATTTTTATTGAAAATTTTACTAGATGTATCCAGTAGCATAGATATTTCAGACATTCATCCATATTGCAACAACAAAAATAATCGGTATTGATTAATTATTAAAGGCGTAATGGAATTTATCTTTGAATTGTTGATCTACATTTGCCCAAAGAGTAGCTCTTCGATAAGAAATTGTTTTTTTCCAGCGTTTGTTGAAACTTGTTGTATAAAATAGTTTTGGTTGGTTGCACATCTTGTATTATGACAATGAACTTCAGCTGTTTTCTGAAATAAGTCTTTAAATGATGTTGGCAACATTTCATGGTGAAATTTATGCATCAGTTTAGATAATTCTAATTTATAAATATCGTGAAGTTTCAGAATATTGAGAGATTTATACAGAGGTGTAATATGACATCTATAGTTGTTATATGTAATAGTTCGTAGAATGTTAATGAGCACTACTTCTAGCGGTTGCAAAACGGAATTAGTAGCTGTGCCCCATGAAACAAGGCAGTAATATAGATGACAATGCACAAGAATAAAATATAACATTTTTAAAACATCAATTGATACCACATTTCGAATTTTATAGAATAAATATGATGCCCTAACTAGTTTTGATTTTATGTATTGCATGTGAGATGACCAATCTAACGAGCTGTCTATCAAAACCCTGAAGTATTTTGCACATGTTGTTCTTTGAAAGCAGCTGTCATTAATTTTTATTTGGAACGAACAAGTTTCCGATAGGTTGCTATTATTTTTCAAAGATTTTGTAAACATAAATGTTGATTTGGAGTAATTTAAGGATAGTTTATTTGAGCGCAACCAGTTGTCTACTTTAATTACTTCTACATTCACCATATGCTGCAAATTCTCAAGATTTTTATGAGATAGACAAAGATAAGTATCATCAGCATATAGTACAGTATAAAATGTAGAGGATTTTGGTATATCATTAATGTACGTGATAAACAACAGCGGTCCCAGAACAGACCCTTGGGGCACGCCATTTGAAATGTCAACTAAACCAGATTGCACATTTTCCAACTTTACAAATTGCTTGCGATTGGATAAATAACTACAAAATAATTGTAAGGGAATTCCTCTAATGCCGAAGTTATGATAAAATTTGTCAAATAATATGTTATGATTTACCGTGTCAAATGCTTTAGACAAATAAAGAAATATGGAGCACGAATATAATCCATTATCAGCATCACTCAATAGATTGGAGTAAATACTCTTAACTGCATATGAAGTTGAAGATCTAGGCCTGAAGCCAAATTGATATTTGGATAATAACTTATATTCCTGCAAATAAAAGTACACTCTGTCATATAGAATCCTTTCAAAAATTTTATTGAACTGTAGCAAAATAGATATTGGTCCATAATTTGAGCAAATATTTTGTTCTCCAGATTTGTAGATATGTAAAACTTCGGCCACTTTTAGACAATCAGGATAAAAACCTTCGTTAATGCACTTATTAAAAATACGTGTAAGAATTGGCGCTAGAACAAACTTGGCTAACTTATTAATCTTAGTTGGTATATCATTTTCATTTATCGCTTTACCATCTGAGATATTCCTTATTAAACGTACCACTTCTTCCCCTGACGTTTCATATAAATAGAAAGATGAACATAAGGTAGCAGTATGCTCAGGCATACCATTTGGAGCAGGAATTTTTTCAACCATTCTAGAACCAATTTCACTAAAATAATTGTTAAATTCATTTGCAAAATTTAAAAGGTCATATAAATCATCACCTTGGTCACTTACTATACTTTGTGGAACTTTGTTTGTTTTACTTTTGAAGTTTACCAAATGTTCTAGAGTCTGCCACAATTTCTTTGAATTGTTTTTATTAAGATTGATTAGTTTCTCACAATAAGAGTTTTTAGCTGTCTTTATTGTCTTATTAGGACTATTTCGAAATTGTTTATAAACAGAGTAGGTATATGTTTGCTTTTTGTTATAAACTTTATGAAACATTTTATTTTTTTTCTTTACCAATTTAAGAATATTGGCAGTCATCCATGGTTTTTTAGATAATTGTTGCTGTTTTCGTGAAGGATTAATTAAAGGGGCATGTTCCTCCAATACCGCATGAAAAGTTTCATATAGTAATTCTAATTGCAAATTGACAGAAGCTGATCAAAATTTAATTTGGAGTTTAACCGAGATTGTAAATCAGCAATAAAATGTTCTGCATTGATGCCATTGGAGCCTGCTTACTAGAGTGCTGCGCTGGGCGGGTTAACCCGCACGGGTTACGGGACCAGCAGAGCGATGGGTGTGGGGCGGGCGTGAGATAGTAGCCGATATTGTTTGTGCGGGTAACTAAATTTTGACACAACGCATCAGCAAGAAATTCAATGCTACAGAGAGCTTGTGGTACAAGGGTGTAGCGATATTCACCAGTGGTGGCGAGACCACAGATTGGAGTTTCCAGCTGTGATCTTGATACAGGAACGAGACGGAAACCGCGCACGCCTTCGGGCGGGTGTGAGCGGACAAACGATTTCAACCCGCTCAGGACTCTAGTACCCACAAGGTTAAAAGGGAGGCTAACCCCCCAAAATATTTGAGCAACTTGGCATAGTACCACATAAAACAGCGTACAAAAATCACCCGTAAAACATCAAAATCAGGCGAACTTCGCGATCTTTGAAGGAAAAGTTTAGTGTTTTACTGGGACCACAACACTAGAACTTTATACCAAAATTTCATACCCTATGAAAAGAATTGGAACTCCCCACGAATTTGCAACACTGGCTCGTTTGTAAAAATCTACAGCCGTTCGTGTTTCAGACTTTTGTTTAATGCAGAAAAACACAGTAAGTGCAGACCGTCGTCTGTGCATACTATATACGTCTACTGACGAGCAGTAGCGTAACTAGAGGTTTGAGCCAGGGGGGTGGGCAAAATTTACCTAAAGGGGCCAACTGGACACCGTACGGGGCTACTAGCTAACACTCAGAAAATATGTTAAGAAATGATAGCGAATCCGGATGGCGTGGAGGTCTATGCTACCTAAAAAAACGAAAACATCCCGCAAAACGCCAAAAACAACAACCTACCGAAAACCAAAAGAATACTAAATATCAAAATGCCAGCTAAGGGGGCCCCAGTTTTTGTATTTAGCTTGCCAAGGGGCGACTTGGCGGCTCGCCCCTTGCCTCCCGTTAATTACGCCACGGCTTATGAGCTGAAAAATTATATAAACACTCATTTTGAACTCAAGAGCAAAATGTTTCAAAAAGTTCAACAAAACTCGAAATTCATGTGATTATTTCGGTTGTTGTTTAAAAGATACGCTGTTACGCTCTACTGCCCCACTTTCAAGAAGCAGGCAGCAACGTCCTTATATTATTGAACATAGACATTGTTGATGATCGTATCCGCTTGAATTGTTTCTTCTGACTCACCCACAACAACATATATATGTAGATTCATGCGGTTCCCTACGACACTTTGCAAATCACCATCATTATTTGCAAGTGCCTGCAACTTGCCACGTTCGTCTCGTACAACGCAGAGTGTATACTTGCTTCATTACGTAAGTGCAATTTATTCGAGGTAACACAAAAATCGCATTGTCAAGCACGTGTTCACTTTGACTGCTACAACAGCGATAGTTAGCCATCGCGAACAACAGTTCACTGGTAATTTGCATTAGAAATTTCAAAGCGTCGGAATAATTGTAATGGCAGGCGTCAACAGAAAATGATTGAGACTATGAAACCAAATTGTCAGTCACATTCTATTTTCAGTAATACTTTGGAGTTAAAGTCATTGGACTTATACTGTGCAACTGTGCTGATTTTCAGCTTTAGCCTCACTTACCTCGGTAATTTATTTACTCGATGCAAGTTTGACAATTTGCATTCAACTCCTGAATAAAAATCGGCAGAACTAGTTCGTTAAAAGATACGCAAAGTAAATTGCCAAGCTGCTCAAACGACTGATGCTGCGTTAGCTTTTCGAAAAACAGCTACTCGAGTAATTCACCTTATTCCTCAGGATATTTAATGATGGAAAAATCAATGCCAACCGGCCAAAATTTGACGTGACATATACTACAGCAGGTTCCAAGGTAGATTTCTGCAAGTCAAAAAATTTAAATTTTAACCCTCACCAATTAACCGTTACCAAAAACAGCTGTTTTCCCAATTTTACCCACAAGCAGATGCGGAATTTGCTTTGCCTAGTTGTCACCCTGTGTTGAAGGACATGCTGAAACAAATTTCAACACCCATTAAATCCACAACTTTCACACGGGCGCCAGCTCCGCTTGCAAGTGGATTCGCAGTCTCCGACTCGGGAGTCCTTTTCAGCACAACGCCGATTTAAGTCAATGATTGCTACATCGTGGAACAGACTTCGATGAGTGAAATTGTTTTTACAAATACGTTTTCAGTAGCAGAACAGACGTACTATTCGGATCTTACTACCTCAGACTTCGCAAGATGCAAGCAACATGGCTGACTGGAAGAAGCCATGTAATGGCAGACTTCCATATGTCATTACTCAGTTCGATTCAGCAGGGCCTAGTTTTCACCGAGAGTGCTCAGTGCAGTAAACACGATTACTCTGTAAGTTAAATACCTTCACCATATGCTTCAGCCCAAAGCTAATGTAACGTAAGGGATAGGCTACTGCAAAAATGTCTATTTCAAATTGTCCACAGGGGTTTTGAAAGGGCTTTAGCCTTTAAGTTCAAGCCCGTTGATTTCACAAAACAGATTTTACGGCCAGCAAGCTCTAAAGTGCTCATCCCGCTCGAAAGGCACCCTTAATAATTTAAGTTAAAGGGCGTCTGGGTTATAGGTGAATTGTTACGCGAGCACACAAAGAAGCTACCAACAACTAAAACAGAAAACGAGCTTAATTTTGCAATTTTTTTACATCAATTTTTCGTTAAGTATAATGATCAGGAAAAGGATTCGTCGCTTTGATGTTTAGATTCCACCATTATCGAAACTTCTTTTTTCAAAGAGGAAACAACCGCACCTTGCATTAGCCTATCGGTTCCGCCACTGGACTGGAATAGTTGTCTCACAAGGCAGCAATAAATTCTTTAAAAGCAGCTTGAAAGGCGCGAAAATATCATGAAGCCAACTGCGCAGGAAAAAACAACAGTGAAGTTCCACTGCACTTGGTCAAATTCTGTCCTCTTTTTTCAAAAAACAAACCACGAAGGGGCCCAAGGAGCGGCTTCAGATAGAAGAGCTTCTTTGTACCAAACTGCTAAAAGAGCTTTAAACCACAGAACAGCCTTTAATCAAGTTTTTCATGTATTTCCAGCAGTGATTTCACCGATGCAAGAAAGGACTTTTCGAACTCTTCCTCGCTGAAACGACTGCAAGACGTTCTCGCGGCCTGCGCGATTTCGCGCCGTTGGTCAGACGTAAGATAAAATATGTCTTGAAGAGCTTGTGCATATTCGCACTCGTCAGAAGCTAAAAATCCACTTCGTTTTCCTTCCCCAGTCTGAAACGTAAAGGTCAGAGTGTCAGTGAAAGTCGGTTGTTTTTTTCTTCATTCCAATCAGCGGAGACTAACCAAAACACAAAAATGACTTCAACTTTCTAGCTTCTCAAACTTGAGTTTGTTGAAGACTCGGCGAAATCACTAGCATGCTGAAAACCTACTTCAGAGGGAAACTTTAAATACGCAAATTTTCGTATGTCATCCTCAATGAAAAGTCATATGGAAATTGCAACGGCAAAACGCAAATTCGCCTTCATTAGTAAGACGTTTTCAGAGATTATGTGCACGTACAAAAAAACATCAGACTTCTTCAATCTGGGGAAAAGGAGGCCAGTCGTCCTTCCAGAATATACAAATATTGAGCTTTGCAGGGCAAAAATGAGCAAAAGTCCCACAACCTCTGGGTGTACGATCAAATGTATTCAATTGACAATACAGTTAAGTTTGATTGTTACTGTTGGACACGTCATAGTTTTTAGATATGTGTGTTACTGTGGTAAAATAATGAAAACGTTGACCAAATACCGTGGTTTTAACCAACTGTGTTATTTTTCGAGAAAACCGAATTTTTTTAAGTATATTGCTGGTTTGGACCCGAAGTATGCTGCGAATGAAAAAAAACATTTTGTTAAGTATATATACCTTTTTTGCTTGGGGAAAAATCTTAATACCTTCGAATATATGGTGCACAAGACTTCGGATTTGCCACCTTTGTGAAAATACCACAGGTCTTTGTAAGAACTTGCGATACTATCCATTTTTCAACATCTTTTTCGGTAATCACAAACTCGACTAAAAAACAATTCAGATAAGTAATGTTCAAAATTACTGCCTTACTTCCACTATGTCCATTTGGGGTCCACCTGAATTGTGAGCGAGAGCGATGACTCCAGCAGCTTGAAACTCGACCACACCTAAGATAAAGGCAAACAGCGGCATAACTATCAAACAATCCGGACCAAGTCAAATATTCTACAGGACGCATCCGGCTTACAGAATTTCCAATTGCAGTGCACACGACTTTGACAAATAACAGTACAGGGCCGCAGTTTTGATTAGGCTAAAATTGTGTCTTTTTACAAACCAGCATTTCCATTGTTGTGCGTGCAGTTCAACCCCGGTGAACCGAAACTCTGCTTAAATGAAATTATGGCGTTAAAAGAAATTGTGATAACATGAAATGGCTAACCGAATTCAATACTTTTTGCACACTCGTTGCTTTTTCATGCAACCTACCCATACACGAAAATTCAAATGTATCTTTGCATGCACAACAAAATGCTTGCTTTCTACTGTCTTTTACTTCTTTCAACCAACGACCAAACTGCAGATCATCTAACCACTAAATATAGAAAAATACATAAGAAATGTTTTGTGCAACTAACTCTTACCGATGCCGAAGTGCTCATTGGACATTGTGTGAATGCCTACAGTGGCCACAGATAATAACTCCAACAATTGGTTGAATGAAATGTTGGTCATGATTCGCACAGACTCTTGAAGCTGTAGCTCGTTTGCCAACTTCCGAAGCGCTTCAACTCTGTCTAGCAATGAGGAAACAACGATAACGGCGCATTTTGCAGAAACGTTTGAAACTGATTTTTTCATCAACAAATGATTAGTATCATTACCCACATCAGAAAAATGACCTCGGTATTACATTTAATCAAAGTTGATACTGACTGCAGTAGGTAAGTGCGCACCAAACACTGTTTTCAGAGATTGAAATAATGAAAATGCCTACTCTCGGCGCGTTTAAGGTGCAACTAAAAAATACAACTTTAAATTGAAAATACAAACGTAGAAAATAAAAGCAAACATAAAATGCAAAACAATAAAAACACTGAAGCTTTCAAAGAAAAATCCTGCGTACTAAGGTCTTGCTGTAATGAGGTATTGAATCAACTACCTGGTGAATTAAATGAGTCTAGGTGGGGTTTACAAACTCCATGATTCAGCTTAGCCGTAATTAGACCTTGCCGCTGCACGGTAAAGGCTGAACAAGTTAATTTGTTTCAATGAGAAATACTTCTTTCTTCTGAAAAGGTAAATTTCAGCGGAAAACGACATTGCAATTTCCACAATCGGCATCGAGATTTGCTTTAGCTTTCTACCTGTTGCACATCCGTTCCCGTATGAGATAAAAAAGTGACATACCTTCGTCACTTGGTGCTTCTATCATAAGCAGTTAACTTTGTTGTTAACTTGCAGATAAAACTTGGGGACTACAAACCAAGTTGCAGAACATAAAGAAGTAGACAAGCAGCATTTTACATGTACTACCTTCATCGCCTTTGTTTCTACATCCTCCAGCCATGATCAGCATATATTTGCTTCTATCATCAATAGTAGTCAAAAATTTATAAAAGGCTTTCACCTGTGAAAGCAAATAAACACTCACAATAATTAGCATTGTATTTTCGCAAACTGCAGTTAAATGTATCCATTTCGTTAAATGACAATTTTGTTTGCAAATCCGTGCGGTGCTTTTCCACCGCCTTTATCGCGCAACTCGTGGGTTCCTTTACTTTTGAGGAATAAGGTGAAGGGAACACACTTAAAATACGCGCGGTGCGCCACGTAACCATTTGGAATTTTGAGAAGCTGTACCAAATACAGACAAACAACCTTCAGTCGATTAGTGATCGTGAAAACATTGCCAAACAATATGCATTGGAATTACTGAAAATCAAAAAATACCTGCAGAGCATGGTTTTTTTCTGGTCGAAATTGACCAATGGATAATACCAAGTGTGGTGCAAAATCTTGATGTAGTTGGCGACTTAATGGCAGTTTCAAAAAACCGCTGATGTCGCACGGGGGATATACTTTGTGGGTGGCTTTCGCTTTTCTCCACAGATGCTGAATGTGATCGCTCGTCCAGGATGAGTTCACCATGACAGATTCCGCACAACGCCCAGCTAAGCCGTACATGTAAGCAAAGATTCTGCCAGGATAGTCAATTCAAACTATCTTTATTTAAAAGAAACAAATAATGTAACCATATAACAAAACAGAGCACGTTAAGCCAAACAATAATTCTATTACAGCATGTTTTTCTTTCTGATACGAGGAGGTAAACATGAAACGTGTAAATGAAAAACTGGGAATTTGAGTTGTCCCGTTTTCTACATGGAGACATGCGTGCACCACTCACAGTACACTCCGCAGGCTAAAACAGTTCTATTTTACATAATAGTTGTTTTATAAAGTTACATATCCTTAGTTTGAACCCAAAACATTTATCCAATCCAAGCGTCAACGACACTTCAAATAATAAGTAACATAAAACTTAGTGCTAAACGAAATAGTCTGAATATAACCAAGGGGACAACTAGGTAGTCTATAAGGCATTCATGACGAACTCATTTTAGTGACATTTTATGTGTCTTCTTAAAACCTTGTCTGCGACTCACAAACCATGGCATATTTGCTCTGCGGTTGCGACCTCCGTGATCACACACTATGTAAGACCGTTCAGGTTAACTCAGAGCAGAGTAGTTAACAGAAGCCCAGAAATTGTTATTTTTAGCTATGAAAGCGCCATATCTAGTAAGAACCAGCGCTTTATCAAAGTGGTAATGACCACCGACTAACCACATAACTTCCGGATATGGAATAATATAGTGATTATGATTTTTAGATTGACTTATTCTTTATGCAAGACAGTCTGTGGAGCTAATTGTATTTACAACAACAGCAACAAATAAAGCGATTATAGACTGAATGTAAGCTAATTTCACTGACTTCTACAGATGAACGTAGCCATTAATTAAAAAGTTTGGCGATGCCACCATAATAGGGATTGCAACATGTTTGGAACGCTAAACACGTGGCTGCGGAGGAAAAACACGTTTCAGAAGTCAATTTAGGTGAAAACAGACCCTCAATTCAGTGGCGTTGCCAGCCCAAAAATTTTGGGGGGCCAAAATGTTGGATTGTAGGCGAATAACACTATTTTGTTTAGAAAAACGCTTCTCAAAGCACAAAATGACTATATTTTCTAAAAATGTTGGGGGACATGGCCTTTTGGCCTCCCCTGGCTACGCCTATGCCTCAATTTCCGACCGGTATGTGCGCAAAAGTTAGCTGGCCTGACAACAGAGATTTAGCGGCTTCTTCATTCATTTTTTATTCGCTTATCCT
>Ga0210059_1014914_pt1 | contig 11414 bp, 8 predicted proteins | sample Ectturendosymbi2_FD_188042 | JGI IMG/M metagenome (GOLD analysis project Ga0210059, IMG submission 188042) | Ecteinascidia turbinata endosymbiont from Florida, USA - Sample 2 (SPAdes) (version 2) | ecosystem: Host-associated > Tunicates > Ascidians > Unclassified | place: Key West, Florida... | reverse complement strand
CCCCCTTTTAGGTCCCCCTCTCGATATGTTTAGCGCAAAAATTTTCCTCACTTTTGGCGAAAAACTCATTATCCACTCATGCAATATTTTCCAGAAGAAGATCATAAGTAAGTACTCTCATTTCAAAGGTCTCCCAATAGCTTTTATAATATGTATGTACTTTGCTTTCAAAAGAGTCCCCAACAGCATGTGTGATATGTAAGTGCTCTGCTTCCAAAGGGGCCACCAACAGCAACTGTAATATGCAGGTACTCTGCTTTCAAAAGAGCCCACAACAGCAAGTGCAAAGTGTAAGCAGGCTACTCTGCTTTCAAAAGGCTCCCCAACAGCATGTGTAATGTGTAAGTACTCTGCTTTCAAAAGGACCCCCAACATCAACTTTTAGGTGAAAGCACCTTACCTTGATTTCAACGAGGCCCCAACGGCAACTGCAATGTGTAAGTATCCTACTCTGCTTTTAAAAGAGGCCTCCAACCGCCACTGTATTGCGTAAGTGCTCTGTTTTTGAAAGGTCCCTAACAGCAACTGTTATGTGTAAGTAATCTGCTTTCACAGGGACCCCCAGCATCAATTGAAATGTGAAAGTATTCTGCTTTCAAAGGGCCACCAGCACATGTAATGTGTAAATAAGGAAAAGCTTAAAACCAATTTCAATACCTTAAGAAAACTATTGGTTAAAATTTGTTCCAAAAAGTTCTAAAGCGACCCTATCAAGTAAGAGCAAAAATGTATACCAAATGTTTCTTTTTTTCACTGTCAGAGAATGAAGCTTCTCTTACTGAAGTGGAGCAATATTTGCAAAAAGGTATATGATGAATTTATTGTTACTTTTGCAAATTCTTCAAACAACTAGTGTCAATGCAGGATGAGGGAGGTTTTAACTCATCCAGCCTCAAAGCTTTTCAAATCAAGTCTCACGTTTGATGTTTTTGTATGTATGCCATGTTCTTGAATGTAGTTAAAGGATGAAATTTAAAACAAATTTTGTGTTTTGAATCTGCTTGGTTGTAGATTGTTGTTTCCCTTGAGGACATTTGTGCGAACAAATTCAGGAAACCAAGCATTTTTTCAGGGGGGAAGTGTGTTATAAACTTTCGGGGGGGACGCAAAACTAGAGAAGGGGGGGGGGCTGATGCCAACTTGCTATCTCTTAAGCTTTGTGTGTTGCTACTTTTGTCAAAAATTGTTTATCATCAATACCTTTGTGGGTGTACGGGAGTGCATATTCATAGGTGTACGGGAGTGCATATTTTTGGGGATGCAAAAAAGTTTTGCCCAAATTTGATCTGTTTTTTCAAATAAGGTATAAACAGCAAGTTTTAATGTTAAGATTGAAACCTACCATTGTAAACAAATGAAGATGTCTGCATGCCTAAATACCAATTACCGGGGTTCAAAGCCGTACGTCCTCAACGAGTAATCAATATTCTGCATATCCACATGTGAACAATGGTAATATATATTGGTTGAAAAAAGTTAGCTAATTGCAATAAAATCCACCAAACAATTGCCGTTCATGCAATCACGTGTGGTAGGTGTTGTTTAGCATCTTCATTTTCAAGTTTTTATATACGTTATACGCTTATTATTTCAACACGATCATCCTGATAGCTACGATCTGTTCTTCTCTAGCACAGATGCTAGAGAAGTGTGTTAGTCACAATCGCAATCAATATGGAAAGGAGTAAAACATATCAGGTTACGATCTAAAGTATTAGATTGCTGCAAATAGGTCAAGTCTCAAGTAAGGAGAGGGAAAGAAGCAGTTTAATACATTACATATAGCTTAGCCTTTTCCATTAGGTAATCTGCAATGTGTTGTACTTAAAATACTGCAACTTAATTAAACGTTTACAGCTTCTAAAGTCACATTATGAAAACCAGAAAGCCACTCCAGTTTAGACAGTTAAATGTGCACTGAACACAGCATGCTAAGAAAAAATAGCAATATGGGACTGATATAGGCAAATACTGCAGCATATATATCAACTACCAAGGAATGTGTAAAAATGCACATTTCCAATGACAAATCACTTATAACCTCCACAAGAATATTTTATAAAAATAGCAGTGCTTCACTGGACTGCATTACTATTAGTGAATTATGCAGTGCAATAGATAGTACAGTTGCTACTGTTCATGAAAACTTCACTTCACAGCATTAAATTGAAACATTAAAATTTGGCAGGATGCAACATATGAAATTCATTGCGTGAAACAAACAGAAAATATGAAAACCTAAACAGTGTGAAATCACACCTACATTACTACCACACAACATATTACCGCTGCAGTTACGTACTTAATTCTGTTCATGAATACTTCTCGGTAACAGATTCAAACTTGCAAATCTCACAACATCAAGCAAGTTTGAAACACGATAACTTCACAGATTCATATCACAGCTACGTCACATTTCTCCCGCAAAACATTATGCAGCTACGGCTACATTTTCGTTATACACTTTAAAGCATCAAAAATTTTAGGTTTACCAAAATTAGGGGTAGTTGGAATGGTGGGTTACCACTACATGTACCTAATTTTAAAATGTTTCTAACTCTACCCAAATTTGAATGAGGTTGTTTCAATTGGCTAAGATTTGATTTGGGCTGTTAGAATCTGCCCAAATGTTTCTAATTGTATGCAAATTTAAATGAAGTTCTTGCATTTTACCCAAAATGAAATGAAGCTGTTTGAAGTTCTCCAAAATTGAATAAAGCTCTTTGAAGTTACCCAAAATTGAATGAAGATGTTCCACTTGGCTCAAATTTGAATGGAGCTATTGCTATTTTGCCAGAGTTGATTTAGTCTGTTGGAATTTACCCAAATTCTTCCAATTTATTAAACATTACTAACTTCACCAAATTTACATGAAGTTGTCACAATTTGCTCAACTTTCATTGAGATTGTTAAAATTTACCTGAAGGATTCTAATTTCATCCAAATGTGAATAAACCTCTTATGATTTACCCACACATTTTTAAGTGTACTACAATTTCAATGGAGCTATATTATATAGCCCAGTTGCGATCAAGACTCTTTGAAGTTGCCCACAATTGAATGAAGCTGTCGCAAATTGCCAACATTTGATTTGACTGATAGACTTCACCCAAATATTTCCTATATATCTAAATGTTTTTATTTTCACCCAAATTTGAATGAAGCTTTTCTCGTTTGCCCAGATTTAATTGAAGCTATTGGACGATACCCAACTGCTCCTAATTTACTTCAATGTTTCTAATTTTACCCAAAACTTGAATGAATTTTTAGTTCGCCCAAATTTTATGAAGGCTGTTGGAATTACCACACGATCCAGTTCACTCAAGGGCAGTGTCTATTTCGCTATCAGGGGCAAAAAGAAATATCAAAATAGTCTCAGATTATTTTGCCGTTTAGGCCATTGTTTTGCCTTAGTTGGGAATATAGACACTACCTCACTCACACGTGAATGTACCTGTATACTTTTCCCAAATAATGGCCAATTTTTCAGCTTTAGGGATGCGACCGCATCCCCTGCATCCCCATGCCGTACGCTTATGCCTTTGTTCATTTTCTGTAATGTCAGTCATGTCGTAGTCTCAGGAACGTATCTTTGGGTGGCCAGCATATCCCCTTCCTGTGCTTGATCAAAACGTCTTATTATGCTTGGCTGACTATGATGACGCCATCCGAGGGCCCCCTTTTCAGCCTTGCCTCGGTCCCCCAACCCTAAATCCACCACTGGCACGTAGTTATTTTGAGGGAAAAAAACAAATCTTCTCCCAATTTTTAGCTATGTTTGTCCAATCTTTGTTTTTATTTTCCCGTAACTACTAAATTAAAAAAAGGTTTTCACCAGTTAGCCTACACCTCAATTGGCGTGTTCGGTTTTCTTAAACTTTGACGGTTCTTCGTGAGTAACTCTCCTTGCACAAGGTTTGTACCACCTTCTATTGGTATACCTGGATTTGTTTTGTCATGAAACAATAAACAGGGTCACCAATCAAATATGGGATGGCGGTTAGGAATGTGCATATATTAATTGTATACAGTGGTGCAGCCAGAATTTGTCCAAGGGAAGATGCACATATAAAAGCAGAAACGTGACAAAAATTGTGTCTTTCGACCCAGGACATTTAGAAAGGGGGAAGATGTGCATTGGCCCCCCACATAGATTTTGGAATTTGATATTTTGCTCTCAATTTTTAAGTAGAAAAAATGTTTTTTTCCTGATTTTGGAACTGGTAACTAAATTTTACCACGTAGCGCTCCCTGGAAAAAATCCTCTTGGCCACCACCTGGAAAAAACTACTATTGCCCCCCTCTAGACAAAATCCTTCCGACGCTTTATGAACAGAAGTAATTTGATTTTTCGGCTAGATGATGGTGTTTCCATTTCGACAACCTTTCGCAGAATAGCTGCACGTAACGCAGACCGTGAAATACAGGCATACTTCCAACACTACCAACTTAATTTCACATCGAAGGTAGTTGCAATGCGACAGAGACCACGAAATTAAGAACATGGCTGCAGCAGTGCGCTACTAAAGAACGCACAGCATATGCGCACTTCTGCCTGTACACCTCTGTAGGCACCGCACATGTTGCTGGCTCCATCGTATCCTTGTCACCGAAAAATTTTTAAATCGTGTCCAAGTTGGGACAAATTGCTGAAAATGCAATCCGTTAGTGCTTTTCTAGTGGTGGAGTAAGTGGCACGAAACTCAGAAATATTTTATGAATCTCGTTATTTTTGACAAAACAGATAAACAGAACTGCTCAACGTGACCAATATCAGATGTCTTGTCCGCTAACACAGAGAAGTACTTCACGTTTGTCATATCGTTTACAATTTCGTTTGAAAATTGCTTGGCAAAAAAGCTGCTTATCTTGTTTTGCGCATGCCAGCTGGTGTAAAAAGCATTACGTGGAGCATTTCCTAAACGAGTCAACTGTTGCTTCATCAGCAGCATCGAAGCGCAGTCTTGTTGCAGCTCTAAAAATCCCCGTCATAGTGATTGGGCTCGTCAGTGCGAAAGCGACTGCAATCTTTGTGACCACAGAGGAAACTCCCTGTCGACCGCAAAACTCGACAACCTTGACTACGTGTCCCAGTCGAACTTCGTTCTGATCAACGTTTGTTTCTGCTTTCGGAAAACATTCTCACATCTACGTTTCGGTCATTTTACAAATTTTAAGAAATGCATCAAAGTATTGGGATGTTTAATGAGAATTATCTTCGCTTTTATCCACTTTTAGTGCGCTGATTTTAGATCAGACCGAGTGCCTCAGAGTTGCGACTGACAAAACGAAGTGCGAACGCAACGCTGCATTTGCAGAATGCCGTTTCATTGATTTCACTGTAGGCAAACAATTTATATACCAAAGCATTCGCATTTGAAAACATCGCTGACCGGATACTTGCTTTTTTCCACATGTAGACGTTTCGGTTTTTAATCAATAGGTTTCCATTATTGTCACTGTTGTTGTTTCGTTAGACCATAATGCCAGGTTTGATGCCTGCCAGTTCAGATTTCAACTGGAAGAACAATGGCAAATGCATACAAACCGGTGGGAGGGAAAATTTTACTTCTATTTATAGTGACCTAAAAACTGTAACACCAATTACATGCAGGTTATTACTTTGACGAATCCAGGGAACAATCTGGTCCAATTGCCCCCTGAAACAGTCATGGCGTACCCATGAAAATTTCCTCTTTTTAGTAACTGCGCCGAAAAATAGGTATCTTGCAGCTCTGTTTCTCGACTGCACCCTTAAGCTCCACGTCTGGAGCCCTGACTACGTGCAGCAGGCACTAGCGTACGGAAGGTGGGGCACTGTGCCATGCCCCCCCTCAGACCCTAAAAATAAAAAAATGTATAAACAATATTCGGAAGTGGCGTAACTAAGGCGGGGCAAGGGCCTCAATTTAAAATAAACTGACTTTGTTTTCTGGTCACTGATATACGCATTACGCAAATTTTTTTATGACTACTGTACGTTTCCTCTGCTTGATTTTCATTTGACGATTTCATTCTTTCACTGACAAAATTGTTTCACACGTGGCTGTTAAGTAACTTAACACAGGTAACAATGAACACAAGAAAAAAGCTTCGGCTGGCGTGAGATTTGAGCCCGCAAACTTCACTAAGCGTCTTCGATAAGCGATACATGTCTAAAACTTATAATATCCAAGCACGCATATAGGTTTATTTCATGAGCCTCAGACAACAAAAGTTCAGTTTTCTGTCTCACCGGCTAATAAGTCTCGTAAAAACATTATACTAAAACTTGCTTCCAGAATGCATAAAAACGCGTATTTTTAGGTGTAATTTTGCAAAATTTTCCCGGGGACATGCCCCTGCGTCCCTTAGAATGGTCGTGCCTTCGGCACTTCCCCAAAAGTTGATTTGTGACGTCACAAGATTGTGACGAAACTTTTCCCCCCCTCGGAAATTTTCTGCGTAAGCCACTGACAGTAGGTATCGAGACAAACATGCTGATCGAAACCAAAGCATGCTGCAAACACAAACTGAAACTTGGCGCATGAAGGAAAATGAAACACTGGCCGTATTCGCACTTCTTCGATCAACTTTGGAGCGTAGGCAATTGTAAGGCATGAAGAGATGACCGTAGAAAGAAACCCAAGCGACGTTAGAAGTGCCGGACTGGTTCTCAAAGGAACAAACTGGAAGGCAATGTTCCACCATTCTGAAAAGACGTCAAAAACAATAACGTGTATTGCGACCATTTTTGCACGGCGAAACGCTTGATGGCCAGACACGTCAATACACTTATCCAAGAAACTAATATGCGTAATTGTCAAACTGTGAATCACTTGAATCACCACTGAGGTTTTCCAAAAAATAGTTTCAATAGAGTGAAGCGACACAGCCATATTTCAGAAACCACAACTAATAGTAACCACCAAAATGGAACTGCAAAATTTCAGACTAATTCCAAATTACAAACTGTCTTTAGTGGGAAAAATCATTTTTTCGAAAAATTTTAGTTGGTATTAGTGCTACATGCGTGTTGCCAACAGGGAATGCCCTGACAAAAAGTTGTTGAATCGAAGTTATTTTAATGCAATATTCTTGATAAACCATTGACAACTCGGAGGCGGAGATATGGATACGGCTCAATCAAAAGTTTTAAGGAAGGTCCAAAAAAATGTCATCGGCGTAGTTCATGTTCGGTCACGACATTAATTTGGAACACGTAGCCATTACCATCTTGGGCGTCCGAACCTATTTTGTGGAAAGTTCATCCCCACTGCATAAAGCCGCGTGCAGCACTCAACAGTTTCAATAAACATAAAGCAATAAAAAAACTTCTTACTTCTCATGAATGAATCAGTGATTGTCACACCTTCGACCTTGTAAACCCATTTGTTCAACTCTTCCAAATCTCGAACGCTTAAATATGGCATTTTGAACAAGCAGCTGAACCTACGCCAGGTAACAGCACCAGGAGCAAAGATTCTGTTGTCAAAGTTAACCAAAAATGGCAGAGAAGAATAGAATATGCCTCTGCGACAGGCACACCTGCAATATTTTGAAACAAAAGTACAGGCACATAACAGGCAAATATCATTTTTGACTATTCAGTAGTAGCGGTCCGATTATGTATATCGCGTTTAGAAGCTTTCACACTGGAAAACGTTTAATTTTTAGCGTTGAACCCTCATGATCTCGCGCATCACACAATTAATAGAAATGACACAAATTGCAACTGGTTCTTCCTTCGGCAACAAAGTCTTACAATTTTGCAACATCCAGTAGGTTTGCATGTCACTCAGTTTCATAAGTTGTCTATGCTCAACTGCACTCACAAATTTCTGTTCAAACAGAAGGTAATTTAATGCCTCATTTTTCGAAGCCTCATTTTCATACAATAATAAATTCAAAACTTGAGCATAACTGTGCTTAATTTCTAGCATTAGCCTGCAAAACAAGCTGTGTCATTTCTATGACTGGCGCAGTAACTGCACCTGAAGATACACAATTATTGCAGGGAAACGCATAAGAGAAAAAAGCTGACTAACAATCTAGCATTCAACACATGGTTTGTAATTATGCAGACCTGAGGGTACAGCAGCTTTTCGCGGTCACTATTAGTATTCCTATTTATAGTAAATCAATATCATAAAAAAGCCGAGATGTATATGTAGCAATTTTTTCATTTTTTATTGTCGCATCTGCTCAGTTTACCGTCATAGGCTTGGGATTGCGATTGATAAAATTACACTAAGGAACAAAGCTATCGCGCAATTGAAAAAATTTATTAAAAAACGATAAACATGTTTTTTGTGATTTTATGAGGCAATAAGCTAGGATTTAGCACTGTGATAACACAAATTCACACGCAGGTTTCTTAAACTGGTAGAAAAGTAAATATTCTTATTCCGATTTCATTCTCTGCAAATCACTGCTTCTTTGTAAGATATTAGTTTTTATCACTACTGCTGTACAATCAAGGAATAAAATAGTTTTGATTCCAGCATATCTTGCATAGTAGTTATGAATATCTCTGCAATAGACTATTGCAAAAATTGAGCAGTGCCCCGCCATGAAACCTGTGCATTAATTGGGCTTATTCCAGCTTATATTTTTCCTGCAGCTTTCAAAACTGTCATGTTTTGTAAATGGATAAATGATGTGATCCTTTCTCACTCGCAGCTAGTGTTAAGAATGATTTTACTCCCCAATTTTTTGCCTTTCAGTACACATGGAAAATTGCACTGGTTATTAGCTTGGATAACAAAAAGTCGAACACACAACACAAGAGTGATTTACAAAAACAATAAATGCTGCATTCATGTAGGCTACCCGTCTAAAAATGTGGAGTGCAGTATAACCTAATGGCTTGGCTTATGGCGAGAACGATTGCAATAACTTTTTGGTTTATTAACCGTGGGTCTTTGACTGATTGTAGGCAATATTAGAAGCATTCTAAAATGGCGTTGAATTTATGGTTTTGTTCATGTTTCTTTGCATGTGGAACCGCAACCGAATTTCGAAAATTAAAATAAAATGTATCAGAAATCAAGAGCAAAAATTAACCTTAGAGAACCCAAGCTGCTCGGAATGAAATGTTAGGTTCTGCACATCATTTATAGTTGCCTTTTCACAGCTGGCTATGGATGGCGCAGCAGATTCTATTTACCAAGCAGCACATTTCCGCTATATCGCCAATATTAATGATGACAGCTATCTTTATGTGGAGTAATAAATCGTGAATCAGCTCTAGATCATTTATTACGCTAAAGGCAAGCAATATGGTGATGCTTTGACGTGAGAGTAGAGCAAGAAAATATTCATCCTCTTACGCATTTGTTGTAAAGTGTGGGAGGACAGCTTGATGTAAAACCGATATAGTTATCGGGCCGATGCGGAAGTGAAGTTTTATAAATACAGATTCCCATCCTTGCTTTTTAAAGGTGTTCGCAAAGGAACACTAATCACGCTTTGCTTTATCCCTACAAATGATTTAGAAATTAAAATACCTAATTTTGTTGTTGGACATGGTAGTGTAGTTCAGCTTGGTTGCACTACTATCAGACTATGATGCAAACAAGCACAGCAGTATAGTAGAACACATCAATTGGGTTTTATCAGAGCTGTCAGCTGGAGTGCACAAAAGGGTGAACCGCATTGGTCGCACGTGCATACTTCTCTAAAGTTCTGATGGAAATCCGGTTTGCTAATGGTTGAAGACAGTATTTTGCAAAACTGCCCATCCTAAAACTAATACTCCACAATAGTGCTGCTGTTTGCCTTCGGCAAAAACTTCGCAGAGGTTTGCCTGAAAATGTAATTTTCTAATCTTATACACTTGAGATTTAAATTTTACGCTGTTTCTGAATACGTGACAACCATAGACGTACGGGAAAGCATTTTACTGGGGGGCGGAAAAAAATTTGCCCTGAAAATAGCAATTTTCCCTGAAAATAACAATTTGCCCTAAAAATAAACAATTTGCTCTGACACTAACTTTTATGATTAATCCGAATGAGGCCTGAAACCTTATGTAAATCTGCTTTATACAGTTGAGTTCGTTTATAACCGCCTCCTCGGTAACGTCAATTCGCCCATAACGTTACATTTTGTTTGGTCTCGATGGCATCTTTTATATGCATTTCAATTCGCTTATAATGTCAATTCAGCAATAACGTTCTTTATGCAATCCCCTAGAGGTGCCGTTATAGGCAAATTCTGTAGTTACCTTGCTTGTTAACTCAAAGGGGTGAAGTTCTTTCCGTGTTGTGTTCTTCCAGACAATAAATTTTACAGTAATTGCTTTTACTGATGCAAAAATGTACGCGACTTCGATGACGCAACGCAATGTTTTAAAAGCGACTGTTCCGGATCGTACGGTCTGACTCCATAAACCTGCCGGTGTTATTGCTGCTGTGCGCTTGAGTGCACTCAAAGATCCAAGCAATCTGCACGTCCGTCCTGTCCGCTTCTAAAACTCAATCCAAAAAATCTATCATCTTAACATCCTGCACCTCTACCCGGCGAAAACGAACAAAGAAAGAGTTACCGAATTCTTATATCAAGCTGTTGAACTATCGACATCCGATTGTTCGATTTTTACAGAAAACGAGCGCTTCGTCCAGATCAAAATCACTATAACCAAGCACAACGTTGGTACTGATTACAAACTACACTAGCCCAAATTACACAGATCGTTCCCAAGTGAATATACACCGTATTGAAAATTTTTTCACAGTTCACGATTTTTTAGCAACTTCCGCTTGCCCTGAAAATTTTAACTGTAGTGAATATACTGTTCATATTCAGGATTTTTAACAACTTGCGCTTACCCTAAAAAAGGAGGTTCCCTTTCCCTTGAAATTTTTCACTGCATTGAATGTACTTTTTACTATTCAGGATTTTTGAGCAACTGCGCTTGCCCTGAAAACAGAATTGCCCTGAAAATTTTCACTGTGTTGAATATACTTTTTACATTCAGGAGTTTGGAACAACTTGCGCTTGCCCTGAAAATTTTCACTGTATGGAATATACTTTTTAGATTCAGGATTTTTGAGCAACTTGCGCTTGCCCTGAAAAACAGAGTTGCCCTGGAATTTTTCACTGTACTGGAATATATTTTATCATTCGGGATTATTGAGCAACTCGTGCTTGCTCTGAAAACAGAGTTGCTCTGGAATTTTCACTGTATTGATATTCAATATACTTTTTACATTCAGGATTTTTGAGCAACTAGCGCTTGCCCTAAAAAACAGAGTTGCCCTGAAATTTTTCAGTGTATTGCATATACTTTTTATATTCAGGATTTTTGAGCAACTTGCGCTTGCCCTGAAAAACAGAGTTGCCCTGGAATTTTTCACTGTATTGATATTGAATATACTTTTTGCATTCAGGATTTTTGAGCAACTAGCGCTTGCTCTGAAAAACAGAGGGTG
>Ga0210059_1014913_pt1 | contig 11414 bp, 8 predicted proteins | sample Ectturendosymbi2_FD_188042 | JGI IMG/M metagenome (GOLD analysis project Ga0210059, IMG submission 188042) | Ecteinascidia turbinata endosymbiont from Florida, USA - Sample 2 (SPAdes) (version 2) | ecosystem: Host-associated > Tunicates > Ascidians > Unclassified | place: Key West, Florida... | reverse complement strand
TTTCTCCTGATTAACCAATAAGAACCTGCAGCAAGATCACTGCAGTTCTATTGCTATGCACTGAAGATGATAACAGTTGTTATCGAAACGTTTGCAAGATGTCAGTTGTATCGTTTGCTTTGGCCGTAGTATTTATTATAAAGATGAATAATTATGCGTTTATGTATCAGTTCACTTCAAGAGGAACTTAATGCTGGGCTTAGTAATTTGATAAACCTACGTAATTGTTCTTATGTATTTTTTGTTTGTTATTCTTTCTTGTACATTTCCCATTTTACTGATATAATTGCACTCCATAGATTTTGTACTTCATCAGTTTTTGAAATTATTTTAATGTCTCGAATACTTTTTGACCGCACCGAATTTCCTCAACATGAGACTAGATCCACTCCTTCATGAACATAACCATGCTCTTTTTATCTGTAATTTTCTCCACAGTGTTTTTCGAACTGCACTTATTTTATTTTCAACTGTTGTTTTCTACCACTTGCCAAAATGCTTCAAATGGGGTTGGTTGATTAAAAGATCTCCGTGGTCTTTCAGCAGGCCTATGTGACACAGTGACAATCATGTTTTATCTTTATCGGCTCCATTGCCAATGTGTTTTCATTTATTCTAATTTCAACTGACAGTTGGTTACTTTTTAGCATGATGGCTTTTCGGATTGCTTTTGTTTATGAGCTGAATCTTATGTACCAATCAATCAATCAATCAATCAATCAATCCATCAATCATTCTATCGTCGGATAGCGCGATGCATGCATGTGCTTTTGTGTCTGACTTGGCTGTTTGCTCGGCGCATACTCATGCCCGTACAACGCTGAGGCATTCGGGGGCAATGCCCCACCAAATTTGTAGAAAGCAGGAAACAGTAACTCCTAACAGTAACTCCTAAAAATTAGAAACCAAATTTTTAGAAAGCAGAAAACAGCAACTCCTAATAATTAGAAAGCAGAAAACAGTAACTCCTAAAATGTGAGCACCGCTGCATTCGTGATCATTTTTGACGCAGCAAAACCATGACATAACGTAAAAAGTTTTTCTGATTAAATTTTCACGATGATTTTGTTTTTTGCTAAGCTCGTTTAGCATAAAATAGAGCAACATCTTTTTCTGACCTCATTTGTTCCAAACGTTCCTTTTAAATGTAGCAAATGATCAACGAGCGATTTTATCATGCCGCTTTTTCCAACTTCTTCGCAAAAGTACTCGCTTGCACCAGTAAAATCCAAGCACATGTTTAAAAGAAGCTTCCAGCAATTAAATGTCGATCTGCAAAATCACAAATCCCCATGAGAATGAGTTCAGCATGCATGTGACGAGGTAAGCTTCACCATCTGTTTGTTTCTGCTAACCACTGTTTTACTACATTCTTTTTTAATCCTATGAAAACATTTCTCTAACCTGAGAAAGCAGCATGTTTTGTCTCAAGCAAACGACTGCTTCAAACTACTTTATGCAGTTTTTTCACCGGCCAGCAGAGTCAAACAATTGCTTTCCTTTACAAGTGCCAAACAATACGCAGAATTTAAAGCGTTGATGCAAGCACAAAAACCACAGTAAGAAATATGAACATATATTTTGAAAGATGTTGGACATAGTCGGTTAAAAAGCAAAGTTGTAAGGTCGTGTTGAAGAACTCTGTGAGTGCTGCGCTCTCGAGAACTTGCAAAAAACGCTGGCGCTGCAGCAATCACTAGACATACTGTATTACTACAAATTCCGTTTACGCAGCAAATGCTAAGCAAGAGTAAGTACTAAAGTCAGTTTAAATTGGGCGCTAAAAGAAGTGATGCTAACCACATAGTCTTTTGATGTAATCACAAAGCCAAACGAACATATTTTATGTGGGGAGATCTCCTTAATATTAGCATTGACGGTTTTCTAATGAAACGTCCTATTGAAGACACATTTTTTCGGATGCCACGTGGAACAATTTTTTTCAAGTGGCAATCTCTACCGTAATTCCTTCGCCATAAAAAAAACGTTTCACTATGAGGTCAGCTTAGCATGTCAGTGTTATGGAGCCAAACCTAATATCAAACTAGGACACCACCTATGAGCAACTGAACCTAAGTTATACAACTGTTTGAATAAGTTTGCAGGCAGTATCTAACTATAATAGAGCTTTTAGAGTTCATGGATTTGATATTTGTTAAAGAGACGCCCTCAGAACTCTTTTGGCGCAGTAGGCACTTAATAACTCTGAAACAACCGCCATGTGGATGACCTTGGCAAGCAGCTTTTCAGGAGTGCATGTTGCAATACATAAACAACAGCATAAACATGTTGCAATACATAAAGAACCGTAACATAAATAAGGCTTGCAGATATCTTAACCGGTAATAACTATGTTTCAAATGTCTGTTAATAAATATCTAGAGTGGCAAGAGGCTCATCGTCAATGGAGTCGTGAAACAAGTTGTGGTTTGTACATTTAATCGTGAAAACCTTCACTTATGATTTTAATTTAGTATTTTAATTTTTTTACTGATCAGTAACAAACAAAACTTCAGAAGTTTTATTTGTTTGTTTATCAATCTAATCTAATGAAAAGAACCATTGCGTCTTTTTATACACGATCGTTTGTGCATCTCTGCGGTTCGCCTTCTAAAACAAATTGCTGCTTGCAAGCAGTCCATCTTTGTTTTCTAAAGGAAATCAAGTTAAGTAACTTTTAGAGACAAAGCTCTTTGTCTGAGGCAATCTCTACATCAACTAAACCAATCGTTTACTTTGAATCCGCCGCATTGCATTGATTCTGCAGCAGAGTAGCTAAACGGAATTTAGATGTATGACAAAATGAATGAAGCATATCAGGTCCATTTCATTAGAAAACACTGGTCAGTCTACGGCCTGGACACTACCGATTTATAGCTGACGTAGATAAGGAAATTTGTGGAAGGTGATCACGGCATGCATGGCCTGGTCTTACGCGTTTGCACGATTGTGGTGAAGACTATTTGAGAGCATACATTCGTAGTCGAACAGATGGCTGGCAACGCCTACTTTCGCAAGTTCATCACCAACTCTCTTCCTTTCCTGAAATAGTAAAAGAACAGTTACTTTTACTGCAGATTGCAAACACCCATTGGGGTCGAAAGAGGGATGAAGGGGCGCTTGCCTCCATAGATTTAGAATTTTGATATTTTCTTATTAACGTTTTAGCAGAAAATTTTTTTCTCCCGGAATTCATGTTGGCGAAATGAAGTTTCACCACTGTTGCCACCCCCTGGAAAAATATTTTGGCCACCACCTGAAAAATTCCACTAGTTACTCCCCTACTGGAAAAAATCCTTCCGACGCCCATGCAAATACCGGCATCGGAAGATTTAAATGAAACGAATTGTTTTACAATTCGCTACGAAGTAATACCTGTCCATTAAATTGTTAGTGATTTTGCCTTGGTGCTGTTGTCAAAATAACTGCGCATTGTTTCAAAAACTACAAAGCAATTCTTTCTAATTCGACACAGTCTTTTCAAACTGTGGTGTCTGCCACGTTGGTGGATAACACAGTAACAATGCACAGTACCTCGCTTTTGTTAGATGAATAAAAGATCATCATTTTCTCCATGGAGGATTTTATTGAAGCATTCATCTGATTTCTTTCCTTGTCAGAGATCTTGTACTCTCTCATCATTTCGGCTAATTTCGTCACTTCCTCCAAGATGCCTACAAACCAAGATGATTTATTCACAGCATTAAAACAGCTTCCTCGAAATATTAACTCATCACACTAGCTAAGGGCACCTCCACTTTGTGGTAAATACTTCGACGTACTTAGTGTGTACAATACAGGGCACATATTTTAAATGCAATACGTTGGTCCAATTGCTGAAACTAAAACCTTTAAAAGACCAAACGCGTTAGCTATTCAGTCAATTTTAGTTGCCAAAACAATTGATTGTTGTGGTGTCTGGTTGTAAACTAAATACTGATATACAGTATATACTGGAAGCTTCATAATACCAAAACAGCTTGCAAGAACGCTAAGCACCTAAACCGGTATACAAGCTCTTCTAACTTCTAACTTTCCAATGCAATCATGCGTGATATCAAATAGTTGCAATAAATATATTTAAGATAAAAAGTTTTATTTTACTGTTTTATTCTCGACATTTGCAAATAAGCCACACTCCGGATTCAAGCCAAGCATAATATCGTGCAACACTTACTGACTGCATAGTGAAACCCTACACAAAACTCATGGCTGTTACTCAAAGCCTTAAAACGTGTATAGTTAAATTGAGTAAACTGGTATTATCATCAGCTACCTTCCATTTTGTTGCTCTTAAATTGCTGCTTGAAAATTTCAACAAATTTGGTTTGCTTTTTCAGTTTTCAAAGTAGCATCTGCAATACTTTCACTTGTAAACAAGTCTGCTTACAAAAAACATCGCTGATAAAACGTTTAAAAGCAAATAAATCTTCCTAAACCCTGCTGACCATTCTAACAACGCCATTTCATTTTTTGACAAATCGCCTTTTGCGATTTTACTTGAATAAGAATTAAGAACAGAGGATGGGTAGCATTAGGTGAAATCCTTTTCCTGAAAGAAACATTTGTTCGATTGGTTCGCTTGTGTCAACTTTGTGCAGACTAGTTCCCTTCTTTACTTTTGATAAACTACCCATCACTTGCCACAAATCTGTTATTTTGGACAAAAGAACTTGTTCTGGTGTCTTGGATTTTGACAAATTACCTGTAGTCTTCACACAAGGCCAACACAAAACTACCTTACACCATTTAATGATTTATCTGACGCCAGTTAATTTAACGTTGATGTCGGTGAAACCTTATACGACACGAACCATATTGTCCACTGAGAAGTTGTATACCGCGTTTACGTTTCTGCAATCGCAGACTAAGATCTAAATTTCACGAACAATCTTTCAAAATAAAGAAGCACGAAATACCAGAATATACCAAACCTGGTCAGATATCAGCAACCAGCACATTTCGCATACAAAAATTCTCGACTAGGGTATGTCATTTTTGGTTAGGGATCAACAGCCTGTATCTGACTGCCTGTTTTTATTTCATAATCTCACAGAATTTTTGCCGTGTTGTTTTATTTTACTGAGATTGGGTAATTCAATCAGATTTTTAGTCGTGTTGATCTTGTGTTGCTGATATACAATGCGGCGGTTAGCTGCTGGAACGTGGTTATGCCATGGTTTGAGCAAATTGGGTTTTGACTCGGAGTATTCACTCGCTATGCGGTCAACATCCTTCTCGTTGCAGATCCAGCATTTTGAATGGTTGTTGTAGGAAGTACAGTATCTTGTTGACAAAAGTTACATCGTCAGATGCTATGCCCGACACAATATTGACACCTTGACCTGTTTTGCTGTTGATGCTGTCATAAACAATTTAACTGCAGCAACATTTTACTTTTTCCAAAGAACATCAAATTTTCGTGACTACCTGCATCAAATCTTACAGATATACTGCATATAGGGCGTTTTTATTTGCGTTTATCTGGGTTGCAAGGTAGCATTGTCATGATTTCCAATGTTGTCGGCGAAACAAAATCTTACATTTGCTAATAAATCGTCAAATGAGGTTACGCAAGTGCAGATATTATTTTGTATGTAGGTAGTTTGGTATTTTCACCACATGTTCCATACATGCATTGACAAACATCATGCGTTGTGCCAGACATTGACACTTGGATACCCTGGATTGACGATGCTAGCATAAATTATCTGAGGTGTGAAAATATTTCATATAAAGCTCCAGCAAGTACTTCAACCAGACATACTGTTACAACATAAATTAAAAGATTTTCAATGGTCTTCTCACACCATTTTGTATTAGTAGTCTCACATTGCGATGCTGCGCCCGGGTCATTTTTTGCCAGCCTAATGCCAAAGAAAGCACCAATAAGACCCTCATCTATTCGACTACCATCTCATTTTTAACTGCACATAAGAGAATACGTGCAATGTGCAGTGTCTGTACACATTGTTGCCAAGTTAACAAAAACTCAGATTGGAAAAGATTCCGATATCATAAGAGGATTTAAAATCAAGACACGATTTCAGGACAGTTAGTAATTTGTTTCAGTAATATGTTCATGTATCCTTCACACTTGTTTTTGCATTCGGAAAAATTTTCAAGGCAGTACAAATGGCATTCCAAATTTTAGGTCAAACTTTATGTTAGAAATAATAATGCAACTTGCTTAGAGCAGTATTTACTCGTAACTTTATACACAGAACCCTAAACATTGATTAGCTTTTCAAATTAGAATGTACATTTCATATCGAAAGCTACGATTTCCATTGTAGCTAAGGAACAATTAGGTTAATCCCGTTTTTCGTAGGAACAGCATGTGCGGAATGGTCTGGCCGAGGGGTACAATTTCTTTACATTATTCAGTGACAACCGAATATGTTCAACTACACCAGACTTCCGATGAAACATTTCTAACAGATTCGATACATATGTTTTCTTCATTCTTCTTTTCTAACATAAACCTCTCAATGACGAAGCTCACGAAGTTGCAAGTGGCTGCAATGACGGTTGCTGGCGCTGGTCTTCGCTGATTACCGAATTCATTGTTGATTATTACCACGTCGCACTGTCTTGCCTGCTGGTTTGTATCGTGCGTGAGTCCTGTTATCAGATCGTGTTTAGTCACAACAGGGGCAGCTCTTGCGTTTATTCTATGATTTTACTTTGTGCACTGCAGGTGTTTTTGTATTTGATTAAAACCTAGTGAAAGGCGTTATTCGCCGATAGGTTCTGTCGCAACAATTTAATCATCTAGAAAATGGACAAAAAACTTCTCCATCCTCGAGATTTGTGTGCCGCACCTGATGCTCGCCGCATACTTGCAGTGGCGTAACTGACGGGAGCAGGGGGTGAGCCGCCAGCCCTGGCAAGCTAAATGTAAAAACAGGGGCCCCACTAAGCTTGCATTTTGATATTTAGTATTATTTTGTTTTTCAGTAGTTTGTTGCTTTTTGCGTTGTTTGGGGTGTTTCCGGGTTTTGTTAGCTAGTATAGACATCCACATCCGGATTCACTATCATTTCGTCACTTTTCACTGAGTGTTGGCTAGTGGACACCCTCCCGTGGCCAGTGGCCCCTTTCAGCTAAGGTTTGCCCCGCCTGGCTCAAACCTCTAGTTACGCCACTGCATATTTGCATATTGGGTGAGAACTATAAGATTCTATTGACAGTTTACGAGAATTGTGAACAGACGGCGACCCTGATGTCAACACAAAGCGAATCATCACCACCTAGAGTCTAGCCTAGTGTTGAGAATGCAGCCGACTATGCAGAGGCCGTACGAATTTTTAAATCTCTTTGCGCCGTGCAGAAAAACAATGTTTATGGGAGGCACCTTCTCGTAAGCAAACACCAGTTACAGGGTGAAGTTGTGTGCGAATACTTGGATTGCACGTTCTCTGAAGTAACAGCTGCTAAATATCGTGAAGAATTGACTCGCGATACTTTTATTAACGGTTTATCGTCGGCGTCCATGCGTCAGAGACTTCTCGAGAATGCAGAGATAACTTTGGTGCAAGCTTCCGAATTAGCTGAGAGCCTGGACAGAGCTCAACGCCAATCTTATGTCTTCGGGACAGTCATCGCCTCCGTCCTCGTCTTCGGCCGCTTTCGACCGACAGCGAGCATTCCACAGTGAACGACCGCAAGTACAATGGACCTGTAAATCTGCTTGCAACCAGAATTGTTCTCTGTCTCCAATCTCGCCTCTACCTCTGTTGCACAGACACGAGTGAACAAGGATATGGTTAAAGACGTCACGTACAAACTACTATTTTTGTGGCGGACAATTTCATCCGCGCTACTCTTTTCCTGTTCGTGATGTAACCTGTTTACGGAAACCAGCACCTGTGTGTCAATCGCGAACACGAACAGAATGTAAACCTGCGCATCCAGAGAGACTTCAACTTGTTTACTCTGTTCAGGCAATCATGCCATAGATAATAACACAATAGTCCCACAATATTCCAGCGAAAATATCACAATAGATGAGCAGCTGCTGGCATTTAGAGGCCGATGTGGTTTTCGGATGTGTATACCGAACAAACCGGCAAAATATGGCTTGAAAATCATGATGATATGTGATTCTAAAAGCGGTTACATGCTGAATGCCATGCCATACTTGGGAAAGAAGACAAAACCACCAGATGCTGTTGCTTTGGGACATTACGTGACTATGGAGTTGTGCAAGCCTTATTTCGGTAGCAAAAGAAACATAACTGGTGATAATTGGTTCACATCAGTGCCACTGGTGAAGAAATTGCTGGAAAAAGGATCAACGTACGTTGGCACTATTCGGAAAAATAAAGAGGAAATTCCTGAAGAAATGACAGACAAAACGAGATTTAAACCTAAGCAGTGTGCATTTCTTTTCGATGACAGCACCACTCTGCTAACCGGTGTTGCCCAAACAAGTCATCAAAAAAACTTGTTACCCTCCTTTCATCAATGCATAGACACCCTGATATTCATGAAAAGGGAAAGCCGGAAATAATTGTTTTACAACAAGACAAAAGGAGGGGTGGACACTTTTGACCAAATCTGCTCCAACAATTCTTGCAGCAGAATGACTAAAAGATGGCCTATGGCTATATTTTATGGGATGGTTAATGCCGCGGGAGTTAATGCTTCAATCCTGTACCACAGCCACATGGTGAATCAAGCAAAAAAACACAAACGCGTCGGAGGTTCATGAAAGAACTCGCACTTGAGATGATACGACCATGGGCAGAGAGGAGGACTGCCCAGCCAAAACTTCTATTGGGCGTCAGAGAAGCTGTGAAAATGACATTTCCTCAACTTGCGATCGTTTCAATATCGCCAGGACCCGAACAACTGCCAAAGCACAAGAGGTGCAGGATTTGTCCTCCTAGCAGAGACAGGAAGACCAAACAAATCTGCACAAGGTGCCACCAACCTATGTGCAAGGATCATGCCATAGTTGTGCGTATATGCACTGACTGCAATCCTGCAGTTAAGACAAGTTGCAAGCTTTTATTCACAACATGGCGTTTGTGTAGTTTTATTTATGTTAATTGCAAACAATCGTGTTTGGTTAGTTAAGAAGACTTACAAGCATTGTTGTGATTTTTTACAGTCAGAAAACATTTTTTAAGATTTATTTGCTTTTTAGTGCCGAGCGTTGCTTCTGATTAGACTGCACACCAAACCATGTTACAAAAATTGCAAAAAAAGAAGTTGTACAGCAAACAGCAATTTTAATTTGAGCTACAACATGTTTTTTTGACAGATATGACATTGGATGATGGATTTTGAGAAGAGGAGACCTACACCCTGACTTAATATGAAGAAAAAACGGATCTCGAACGCTTATGACGTTTTTTACGGACGAACAAAAATTACCCCCTGAAAAAACAGTTGTAGCGGGGTACAGTGTATAAAATTTGTATGCAATCTGTGTTTCGTTACGTAGATACGATTTTATTGTGAAGTTGATTAAACATGGGCGTCAGGAATTCAAAAATAGTTCGACCGGAAATAATGGGGGTCTCGTGACCCCGGCAGCCGTGATCAAATTTTGGGTTGCATAATACCAATGGTTTCCCGACTCGTAAAGTTTTTCATGGTTACCTGAGCAGGGTTAACCTCCTCAAAGTGGAAGACATTTATAATCTGGAGATAGGTAAGATTATGCATAAAATCCTCTCCGGCAGCCCACCTGACAATTTTAAGCAACTCTTTATTCCCTTTAATCAAATTCATCCCTATGCAACCCGTAGTGCTACACGAGGAGCGTTCTTCTGGCAAGCAGCATCAAATAAACACGGAAAAAGATCTTTGAAACATCTTGGCCCCAAAATATGGGACTGCATTAATCCCTCCTTGTACGAGCTATCCTCATTTACATTCAAAAAACGTTATAGAGATAACCAGGGTTTTTCAAGGCGTTTTAGGGACCCGATTCGCGTCCCTACAATTTCAAATCGGGTCACTAGAATCACAGAAAATTATCATTGGGTCCCTAAAATCAGAGAAAATCGGGTCCCTAGAATCAGAGAAATCGGGTCCCTACAGATCCATATCGGGTACCTAACATTTTCCTTAAAAAAAACCCTGGAGATAACCTAATTGCCGCATATTAAGTGTGAGTAAATGGTATTGATGCTGCGCACTCCAAATTTGCCCTCAGTCCTCTCTTTGCAACAAACTTAATTTTTACTCTTGTACACATTCCCGTGTCTTTCACACTTGAACTTTTCTCTATTTGTGCGTGTGGTTGTGTGATTTGTTTTTTCTGTGTTGCTGCTGGTGTTCTTTTGTTTTGCAGGAGCAGCGGCAGCGCGTTAGGCTCAGCGGATCACTTCTGGTGGTGGATGAAGTTCGAACACAGGACCTTCAGAATACCCGAAGTCCCGACCCCAGGAGATTCCAGCCTCTCCATTCCAACAATATGATGGCTGCATTGGATGACTCATCCTCATTCTACTGCACAACCGCTGCAAACATTTGTAGAGCTTGTCTGATGCGAAAGGGTTATGACAACCCGGACGTAGTTTCATTTTAGCTGGGTTTATACTTTCTCTGCCACACCCAGATCCTTGCGGATCTGAGCACCGGTTCCCCCGAGAGAGACCAGTTGCGGCCCAGCACTCCCTGCGCAACTGTGTTGATCATCTGGCAGCTCATTCCCACATAGGCTATACGATTCGATGTAAATTTGGCTTGCTATACACCTTTATCCACCAGTCAAGGGGCAACGACTCGATAACCTTCCGTTTTTTTCGGTGCCCTGGCGTTTTTGCAATTGCTATGGTTTCTTTCTCGTCTTTGGAATTCTTAATTTTCGCCAAATAAGCTCAACTCAACTCAGAAATATGACCATTACTTTTTCACAATAAATACGGAACAATGTGGTTGGATCCGAAATCCTTTGTCGGCTAATTTTGAAATGTTAACGCAAGAATTATATCCTTGCCTGTTAGAAAAAATATTATTGAACTATGAACTGACAGAGCTCTGAGATAAAAATCAGCGATACTCCACTTGATGAGTTTTTGATTTGTACTGAAGAGGTTTAAAAGCGAATTTCGAAAGTGGCATTTGAAATTCTTTTTCCGCTTTGCACTGCTGTCTTACTTGTGTGAACAAAGTTTCTCATCTTTGTTATTGATCAACAACGATAAACGATCCATGCTTAAAAGAAGTTGATGGAGAACTTCGAGTTGCTCTTTCAAATATTGAGCCTAACTTACAGCGATTATTCTCATTTAAACAAGCGCAAATAACTGAAAATAATTCATGAAGTAAATTGTTTGCATGGTGGTCGAGGTGTGCCGCAAGATTGGGAAAGTTGTTGGCGAGTGTGCCGTGAGTGAAAAAAGGTTGCAGAGCACTGACTTAAACCTTCGTATGGTGTTTTGTGGAGGGAAGTG
>Ga0210059_1014912_pt1 | contig 11416 bp, 5 predicted proteins | sample Ectturendosymbi2_FD_188042 | JGI IMG/M metagenome (GOLD analysis project Ga0210059, IMG submission 188042) | Ecteinascidia turbinata endosymbiont from Florida, USA - Sample 2 (SPAdes) (version 2) | ecosystem: Host-associated > Tunicates > Ascidians > Unclassified | place: Key West, Florida... | reverse complement strand
CACTTTCTCTCACATTGCTGCGCGACGTCATCTCGTTCCCTTTCTGATCGGGAACTTTCCGCCGGGGAAGTACCCTTGGACTTGGCCGAATTTTGTCATGTAGTGGCCCTAGCGCCACTACATTTGCTCAGTGAAGATACCACAATTCAAGCATACACGTTTGGCTCCGAGTAGAAATTGTCGGTTTTCGTCAAACCTGTTTTTTTTTCGATTATTGACCGAAAAAATCAAGTCAGTTCGGTCATACAGTAAGAATCGGTTAATCCGGATTCGATTTGACCGACGATTTTTATCCGGTTTAGGCGAAGATCCGGATTAACCGAAGATAGTTGTTTCTAGCCTGACGTCATCTGAGTACTGAGATATCGGTGAAAATCACTTAAATCGAACACAATTACGACCCAACAGCAGAGACTTTCGCAGAAGCAAAACGAATTTATTGATGTATTTACAATCTTACATCAGACTAGCAACCGTCATATCCAGGCAGTTATGAACGTGTTTAAGTTCATAATTTTAGATTACTTGGCTGCGAAGAAATCTGGGATTTTGGGCTGAGGCAGATATTTCTGCGACTCGTCCATAAGCAGTCGCTGTGTTTGGAAAGTAATGTACTCCAGACATCTTACCGAGTGCAGTACAACAACCAGGGATAATGCTCTACACACGCACACTCAATACTGATCACAAGACTTAAACCGTGGTGCGGCTGCGTGCATTGAGCGTTAATTCAACGTGATATGTTATGCCCGTGTGTGACGTAATAATCGCATCTGCGATTAATCGAATGTTGCACTCAGTTGTCACCGTTGTTATAATTCTAAACGCTCGTTGGTGATCGTGAGCACTCTTGTGTTGCGTCTGAAAGCTGTCGAATCTTTCCTAGAGAGAATGCAGTCAGTGCACTCTAGAACACAGCAGAACAAAGTGCAGAAAAATCCGGATTACGAGATAAAAAAAGCGCAGATTTTATCCGGTGTTGGTGAAGATCTGATTAAAAAATTCGGATAAACCGAAGATTTTTCTAAAGAAAAACGTTAAAAATCATTCGTACCACAAGTTTTGTCCGGTTTGACCGAGGTTTGCTGTCATGCATTTTTCAGTCATACGAAAATGTCCTAAAACGAAAAAAAGACAAAGTTTTTAGCTTTTTCGAACAAATGACCGACATGTCACAGCAAAATAAAAACTCGCGTCCAACTTTTGCCAATTTATGAAACGCTTGGAATGTTTTAATATTTTCCAGGCTCGTCCCAAGAAACGCAGGAAATGAAAGACACCCGTTCTTTCCAGCAAGAAAAGCAATCTCATGCCAGACAGTTCCAAGAAAATTCTTCAAATACGAATTTCGCCACTTGTGGGAAGACGAGAAGCAGGCGTCCTCCACCATTCGACGCTGCCTAGGCTTCAACACCAATCCCTGTTCACATGTATCGTGCACGTTGTTGCTCTTCTCTTCGCTCGTTCATTGAACAAGTTCACCTTGTTATTTTCTCTTTCCACGCACAGCAGCTTACCGTACTAGCTGAAAGTAGCTTACCGTACTAGCTGAAACTGTGGTTGCATTTTTCACTGCCGTCCTGAACTTTTGTTATACTGTATTTTCTGCAGCGACTCGTTTACGATTTTAATCTCTTTCCTGAAAGTCACATTCACAACAGGAATATTTTCGGTCAAAATATTAAACGGGGCGAAACGGTTTTTCGAACACACCGGTTCTTTTTTGCTCCAATACGATTTTTCTCTCATCAAAGTAAAGTTAGACTTATTTGCAGCAGAGTTTGCCCGAGTTGTCATATATTTTTCGTATTATTGTATGTTGGGTGTCAGTTCACGTCGTAAACTTTCAGCCGTAAGTTCGATTCCCGTCCTTCCTCACCCAGCGATTGCTCGGTATTCATGCAGTGAAGTGTGTACTAGTTTTTGTTCATGCTCTTCCCGTTCAATTTGCAGTTACCGCTTCCCGCCAATGCATCAAACTCTTGTCAATACTTATTTCATAACCTCGCACTTTGGTTCCTTCCCTGGCAAGTATATCGGGTTGATAACAGTTTTTCAGAATAGATTTTCCACAAATAAAAGTTTACAAGTTGGTCGTAATTTGCAAAATCAATACATATACTTGTTCTGATTAACAGCGCTACATCAGTGTTGCCTCAATACACGAGGAAGTCCACTTATGAGTTTTTCTCCAAGTAAAACTATTCACGAAGCCGACTTCTTACGTTTACAGCAGGAGGTGTGATGGTGGATGACAGGACACGGGGTGCAATGGTCATGGGGGTCAGCTACCCCCAAATATACACTAATTCACGTAGTCATACAACACCAAATAGCGAAGCTATAAAAAGCTGGTTCCATCAACATCGCCAGTCTAATGCGGCGTTGCATAGTTTGTCGGCCACGTAGGCAGTAAGGGGGAACTGTTGGCGTTGATTAAATGTACTTCAGTTGCATATCTTGTTCCTAAAAGTACTACAAATGCGAAGTAACACGGCGAAGCTGTTTTCTCAAACTTCAGGATCAGCAAATATCGTTTAGCACAACCCATGGTGGATTCCAAACGTCCTCCCTCTACGGTCATATCAGGTCGTTCTGTCAATCAGGAGTTTAATGATGTTGTTTCCGCACTTAGCAATTTTTTAACCATAAGCATCCGGAGGCGGATCCATGGGGGGGCGATAACTTTATTCACCATAATTTTTTACAGTTCGGAAAACAACATTTCACGACCAGGGGCGTAACAAGGTTAGACAGCGCCCGGGGTAAGAAGCAAGTTTGGCGCCCCCACTCCCCATGTTCGAACCTGAGTTTTTTCGGAAGCAAATTTACTGAATTAAGAAAGTACTTGTGACATTGTTGGGACTTTTCGGCGCCTCTCTCGTCACGCCTCTATCCGCGATGTAAGGCCAACTGTACGTCCATTGTTTTGTCACAGCAGTGTTGTGAAGTATACTGCATCTGTCTTACAGTAGTGAAGCCGTTATGAGGCTTGACTAGCAAGTATCACTGAAATCGCCCCCATAACCTTACTGGCTGGATCCACCCTAAGCATCAGAACCCCATCTCTTGTGCTTTCGTAATATGTGAGCGCTCCTCAATCCGTTTTTTCTCTGAATGACGTCACTGAACACGTGTGCGGGTGACGTTTTACCAAGAAGAATTAGACAAGTGCGTGTTAATCACGTGACTTACGACCCCTTAACTGCCTTGGACCCCCGGACGGACAGTTACTACAAAGAAGTCATTCGTAACTCTCACCTTGTGTTGCTGAACGAAGACCTGGTGTGATGAAAGCAGATAGCAAGTAATCAACTCAGAGTGCTACTGGGGAGTTATTGGCGGACAAAGTGGTGAGAGCCTTTTAATTTGCCTTGCTTTGGCTTGGCAACTTCAGGACGTCAGGCTGCTTAGTTGGGACACTGACCTGTGTTCCTGCAACAACTAGGTTGACCCCTCAACCAGTAGGGATCTCTGTGGAATCGTAATCGACCGGCTAATCGGCATCGAAGCCAGCTGATAACCCTACACCGGTCACCTACAGTGGGATCGTTGCAAACTGAAAACATTCACATAGTCATCCTGGTGTCGCCAGTTTCACAGAAATCTCTTTCAAAAGTCTCCAACTGGAACTTGTTTTAATATTAGTGATTAGCATAGATGTTTATTCGTGCATCCAGGTCCGGCCTTAAGCCGATGCAGCTGCATTGGGCCCCGCGCCATGGTGTTTGGGTAGATTATTCAATTTGCCAGATACACCGTGCGCTTGAGAATTCAGTAAACGCCATATATATTCCATTGTTAACAAAGAACGCTCACGCCGGAACTAGCAAATTTCCTCTCGAACGTTAGCAAACGTGCTCAATTCTCTTGTTAGCGCTGCACTGTATATCTGCGTTCTACCACGATCGTAACACGGTTGACTGAACACGATGACGTCATAAAATCACTGCTCAGAGGGGCCCCGCGCCCAGGTCTTGCATTGGGCCCCGCATCTGCTAGGGCCGGCCCTGCGTGCATGAACAAACAAACGCATAACGCCCATGTCACAAAGGATTGACAGCGTAAGGTATAAAACAACGCGAGTAGCAATTACTGCATAATAACAATCTACTCTAGGATGCTGGTAAAAGATACAGTATGTGAATGACCACAACATTAAATATGTCGGCTGGAACTTTGCAAGCGAAAAGTAATAACAAATTAGTTGAATTTGAAAGCTTCTCTGCGCTACGTTGTAAAAACTTAGCAATTGAATTTTACTGTTTTCTTTTATAGTTTTTTAATCAGCTACAGAATCAATGCTGAGCCAAACGTAGTTTTTGCAATCAACATGAACTTCCGGCCTCTGACTCGCAATTTCATAACGATTCCGTCAAACTGAAACAACGAATACACCCGTCTCTGTGTGAACAAACAAACTGTGCAAAACAGTAACGCGATTGTACAAAATGTTTGCGATGTAAGTAGTTAGTAGGAATAGGAAGATTAGCTAAAAAAAGTGCAACATGTAGTGGTAACACAAGGCAATAGCAATGGTTCGTTGTAGAAATCTCTAGAAGCTACAGACAGTAACCGACAAAAGCGTTAGTGGTGAAGGCATTTTTGCATACTTCAAATACAAGTTACTGCAAACAAAGTGGAGTCGACCAATGTTCTCTCCAAGGTGCGCAGATCATCTGCGAAGTGAACTCTCATTCTCGCGCACTTGCAACATCCCTAATTTAATATCGTTTAAATATCGCATAGTTCTTTTACCGCTTGAAACGCTTCACTGGTTGTGTTTATGCATGGTTGCGCAATTGCATGCTCACTAGAACAAAAATCCGCGCAGTGTAAAATTTTCTTAGAGGGAACACTGGAGTAGACGTAAAAAATAACTCAGTCTTCTGCAGTGTTCGAGTGCGCCACCGCGCGGTCAAGCAGCAAGTCGTTCGATGCAATTGACGACCAGAGCTGTCCATCCGGTCTGGTGGCTGGAAGTAAATGAAAACGACTGCTACACGGCTTCGTAAATGCCGCACAAACACTTTTTATCAGCAAACTGTTTTCTTTGGATGAACTGGAATTCTTTCTCAGCCGAATACAATCGAATAAACTACCGGTTTCAGCTGCTATGTATACCATCAGGGGTGGGCAACCCCTGGCACGCGAGCACTTCTATCCGGTACGTGAACGAGGCCTCGGAAACGAGATCCTCCCCCTTCAAATGAAAAAGTTAATAACTTATAAGTCGCAGTATTATCTGATGAAACTAAGTGTCTGTATCTTCATTTTCGTTTGTTAACACTCCGTTATTTAATTTAAGCTTGTGTGCTTTTGATGTCATATGGCTGCAAACCCAGCCGCACTCCATACCCCCCAATTGGGGGGCCCTCGCTGCCACAAGGGCCAAAAATTCAGACCCCTCACCACTTAGCCAACCAAAGAAAGCTTCGACCCCAAAATGCCCAAATTAAAATATGAAGCACTGGATATCAGTGAAATTGGGGGACCCTTTGATGAAAAGTGCTCTTACATTGCAGTTAATTTGGGCCGCTTTGAAAGCAAGGTATTTACACATTGTAACTGCTGTTGCGGGCCCCTTCGAAAGTAAAGTAGCTTACTTATACGTTAGTTGCTGTTGGGCCCCAGTGAAAGCACTTTACACATTACAGTGGCTATTGAGGGTCCCTTTGAAGGCAGAGTACTGAATTATGATGTGGTCTGAAATACCTTGAAGGGGCTCTAAAAAGGGGGACAGAGGCAAGTGCCTTCACATACACCTTTAAGGATGTCAAGTAGTATGTTCTCACAAATTTTGGTTGGAACGTGGAAAAATTTTGTCACTGATTTAGCCTATTTCGGCACGCAGACCGGAAAAGGCTGCCCGCCCCTGCCATGAGGCGTTATGGATGTTTTCAATATTTTATTTGAAACATTTGTTGAGTTCATCAAATATGTTCAGAGTTCAAAAGCTGCTTTCTGAACTTCACAAGTTTGACGCCTTGAAGGTTCGATTTGTACACATACAGTAAATTTCGGTTTAGATTTGAACATTTGACCTTTGACCGACGACTGATTATCCGAAGACAATTGTTTCTAGCCTGACGTCATCTAGGTGTACGATGCCGGTAAAAATTACCTAAATTGAATACAATAACGACTAAACGATATAATTCCGTGGAAATAGAACAATATTAGAATGTTATTTACATTGCCCTCCATTCTGTTTCTTCCACGACCCGCGGCTACATCGCGGTATTGAAAAAAGCGCAATTGATTTCTAGTGTTTGAAATTCTATTTTGAGGGGTAAGTTTCAATAAGGTCCCAGTGGAAACAGGACTGGCAGTAAACAAATGATGGGAAAATCCTCTCAAGAGGACCGCTGCTGCAGCAGCAGCTAGGAAAGGTCTCGAAATACGCAGAGTGTTCTCATTAACCGGATGCTTCATCTGGCTGCACAGTAACTTGCTGGAGGAGGGGATGGATGGTGAGGGAGACTGCTGCAAATTTTCCGAACGGATAGACTTTGCATCGAGTCTGCTGCAGAATAAGCTGTCCCTGCAAAGAACAGGCTGGACGTTGCGCCATCACTTTTTTTTTGAGTGGGTCGGACGATCATTTGCCTCTTTCCGCCCCATGACCCCCCGAACGATTTGCAGCGTAGTTTAAAACTTTTGCCCCTATCATTGTTCTTCGCAACAGACCTACATTTGTTTCCCTACCTGGACCTGCAGGAGACAAACCTGCAACGCTTCTGATTGGCGATCAATCAACCGTCACACCCTCGATTGATTTTGACGCTGTACAGCACCTGACGAATTCTAAATCGTGGTTGGCCACATGTATGACGTCATAATAGCATGCACCGAACGCAATTCAACCTCATCCACAGCTTTTCCAGTCCATGCGAAAAACACAGCGGCTTATTAGGATAATCAATAGAACAGGCAGCGAGTTGATCATTATGCTCTGCGAGCAAGAACTTTCCGAAACCCTTCGCGTTTGAGTGAAAAAAGCAATACACGGCGCTGGAGGGCCAGAGTTGATTCTGGCGGTTCAGCCAATTACCCCCCGACCCGGGACCAGGAAACATGGCCAGCGCCCCACCAGTAATAAGTCACACCTCACAAATCGTTTGCACGTGACAGAAGCTCAACTAACAACTGACCAAACCTAACACCGTTAACCCTGACTGCTGCAGTTTATCACCTATGGTTAACAACTGCATTCGACCTGTGACTTCCCTTTCAATGTCTGCTACGGGTGTTTCCCCCAAATCCTGCGTTACTTTCCACCGGGCCTTGGTACAACGGCCAGGAATGACTCAAGTACCTGGCGCCGCAGCCTCTTCCGGAGTCGGCGTCGAAATATTCGTAGAAGAGGACGAGCTCCTTCCAGAACTCATCCTTCGCGTAATGGTCGTTATCTCCATGACAGGCCCTCCTGCCAGTTGCAGAGTCGGCCTCGAACAAAGAAACAAGTCTTCTCGAAATCTCTTTGGCAACATCCTGCACCAAAAACGTCATTCATGACTGACAATGACGACCACTGATGAGTGACAATGGCGATCACATTAACAGGCGCTGTAGTGCGACTAATGACGTGAATGTAGCAGCAAATGTTGACAACTTCGAAAAATAACGCCTCGAAAGTTTATTAATGATGAAGAGAAAGTTCTGATGTGACAAACCACAAGATATTCCAACACAGACACCTTCAATCTCATTGAATTTCCAGACCCTGTCGGACATTCAACCTTCAGTCGGTCACCGTAGAAGTAATCGTATCGTTCCAACGCTTCGATGATCAAGTAGTTTACTAAAAAATATGAGCGGTGACGAAATTATGTTGATGCGTTCAACTGCAGGCGAGCTCTTTACTGCAGAGCTTAACCTCCATTGCAAAGCGGTAGAACAGATGGACCTGGTTTCTCTTTTTCCTGTCACTTGTGACAAACGTGACACTTGCCATAAACATTTGTGTCACTTGTGACAAACGTGGTACAAGAAGTGGAGTTTTCAAATCAGCTGATAATATATTAACACTAAAGGAGCAAAGGGTCTCACCCAGCTTCTTCCCACTCATACAAGACGGATTAAATCATTGATGTCCGAAACGTAGAAATACAAAAACACAACCAAAGGTTGAAGGCTGACAACAACCACAAAACTGCCAAAGCAAGCGAGAAACTTGCTTATTAGTGACTCGAGCTTCAAATCTAAACGTTCCCACAACGTGCGCTAGTCTTATTGTTAAACGCAAAGGTCAAAGGTCACAGTGAATCAAAAACACAGTGGTCGGTGGATGGCGATAGAGAGTTGCTTGCTGAGTCTGAGGACACCACAAGAAAATTTTCAACTTAGAAAATATCTGCCCAGGATGACGATGAAATGAAAGTGATTAACAAAACGTTAGTCACGAAACGCTGGATGCGAGAGTTGAACGTAAACATGATCGCAGCATACCACACAACCAGACAGGTCCTCGCCAGTTGCTGTTGCCGCCGAACAAGTAGGTGTTCGACTCCCCTGGAACGTAATCCACTCTGTGCTCGACTCCATCAACATGCATTACGAATGGCTGGTCCTTGTGGACCTGATGGAAAAGAATGAAGTAGACGCCACTTGAGCTTATCTGTTAAAAACTCAGCCGCTCTCAGTGAATCCTCGGAAACAATGCCCGGATCATATTCGAGTTGCTTCACTGTCAAACACGTTACACATGGCTGATGATGAAAAGTGCTCGGTCGAGTGCGCGCAAGACATGAACTTGGATTTCGATTTAAATCTTGCCGCATTTCAGTACTTTGATGGATTTTGATTGGATAATTTTGATTTGAATTTCCTTGCAACTTTCGGATCAGATTTGGGATTACACATTACTGCATTAAATCTGTTAAGTTTGCTTCAGTGGAGTTTCTCACATCCGTTGAAATTGTTTACTGTGTTTGTTTAAATGTTGAGCCTTTTATGACAAATCAAACAATTAGTCTGCTCTTTTATGCATCATGGCACCAAAGTTAAGGAATTGATGTGACTTTCATTGGTCCAGTCCCTTTTCTTGGCCCACCATTGTTATGCGTACCGTAATACTTAGTACGTAGTAACATTTAGCACAGCTGATCATTATGCACGAGCGTAGCCCAGTGCTAATGAGTCATGTGTTCTATATCTGTTGATCTTCTGGTTTGATATCTTACACCAGTGCTTTCCAACCTTTTTCATGCAGCGACCCATCTTGCAACCTAATTAAACCTGACGGCCCACACGTCAACTGCCGCAATCAGATATCTTATTTACAACCACAGCACATTCTAAAGTCACAAAGTTATTCGTGCGCTGCCAAATGCAATAGTACTCTGTACTGTGATTGTCATAGTCATACTCAAACTAATGGTCATGATCACACTTAAAACAATTTTGAATGAAAAAGTAAACTATCATTTTGCCAGGTGATCCTATTATTTTGGCTGCGACAAAAATAGTTACATATCCGAAATATAAAATAGAGAAGTAATTATAAACATTTTTATTAGAAGCTCTCGCGACCCCAAGAAAAAAAAAGGCAAACGACCCCCAGGTTGAAAACCACTGCCTTACACGCTGTTGCTAAGCTACAGGCTGTTGCTAAGCTTAACAGAGCTTCCCATCGCATTGCTGCTGATGGTGATTACTTTGAAATATTTGAAGTATCAACTGTTATGGTGTTGTGAGCCAAAGATAGAGCACAAGTTAACTTGAAATAGTTTCCAAACTATTTTTTTTATCTTTGAGATGGATTACATATAGTCTAATAAGAGTGATTGGATTTTATAACTGTCAGTTCCCGAATTTGGAATTGAAAATAAATTGTTGGATCGGATTTGAAAAACATAAATTCGTTCATCTCTGGTGCACGGCCTCTAAGCAGGGTGGCTGAGTCGGAAGGAGTCGAAGCTTTTTGGATGGAGTCGGATTCCTAAGAACACTAGGAGGCGGATTTTTTATCCGACTCCGGAAGTCAAATTGAATCATTTTTTACATCGCACTCCTAAGTTGGGAATTCCTGTTGAAATGGTACAATTTCTTTGGAAACTTTTCTTCAAATATGGAATTCTTGCTGCGCACCACGATTTCCATTGATTGCTAGTTGCTATAAAAATGTTGACGGCCGAAATCCATTCACATGAAGGAGTCCGGAGTCGGACATTTTACCTCCGACTCCGCAACCCTGCCTGTAAGTAGAAGTGAAACCACTGGCATTGTCTTCAGAAAGAAGCAGGACATGGACAAAAAACAGTCGCTCTGCAAGTAAAGTTACCTTGGACAAGGACCGGATACCATACGGCGACAGGAACTCGTCTTCATCAAGGAGGTATTTGAGCAGAGAGCACAACTGAGATTTGGTGGGGATTGCAAGCAGGAGGTTGTTCTCATGTTCAGAGCGACCGTCTTCTTTCATGAACGTGATCTGTGAGTAGCATACATGCAACGGATGCTGTTGTTCCCTTCTGGTCGAACAAGGTTTCCAACTTAAAACAAACTACTTTCTTGCAGAGGTGGCCACGGATCTGGAGTGCTGGAGTCGACTCCGGCACGGATCCGGAGTGCTGGAGCCGACTCCGGCAGGATTCTGCGTTTTTATTTCGGATTTGGACCCGGATTCAAAAACTTTGGAACGGGAGCAGAGTCGGAGTTTGAAAATGTGACTCCGGCAACTTCTGCCATCTTGTAGCCATTGGTGAAAAATAAATATGCATGAAATGATATTTCTGCACAGAATGTGAACCCTTCCATAAAAGGCATATTTCTTCCAGTTTGACGAATGTTACAAAACGTACATTTATGTATTTATCACTAAGATTTGTGATTTTCTCCTCTAGAATGTCCAGCCTCTAAGAGCAGCTTCAGATATCGGTAAGCTTACGATGGTCATGTCAGTCCAGCGTATTATAAGTAATAACGTTGGAAATTATTTCACAAAATTAACTGAGCAAAATATAATGGAGATCATCAGAGTTTCATTAAAATAAACAACTCGAATCCGCCAAAAATCTTCACCCGTGACTTCAAGTCCTTCCTGTTGTTGAGAAACCACTGCATTCTTTTCTTGAACCCAGGTAGTGCGTTGGTGTTTTCGCTATCCAGGACAAGACAGGCGTAGAGGGGTATCAAGCCCACCATCGACCTCACCCTCATACGCTGGGCCCCCTCAGGAAAGCGCAACATGTCGTAATAGAAACCGTCTTCTTCGTCCCACAAGCCTGAGCAGAAACATGAAGTTTTGAAACAAGTTCAAACCCAACCACTCGCAGCCTGCTCCCACCAAAAAACACACTTCTGGATCTGCTGCACCGATGACGACACAACCCCGCCAGAAAATTCACGACTTTTTGAGTGTCTGTTGCCCACATATGTTCGCACCCCTGGGGTCACGCATCAAATCGCACCC
>Ga0210059_1014911_pt1 | contig 11416 bp, 9 predicted proteins | sample Ectturendosymbi2_FD_188042 | JGI IMG/M metagenome (GOLD analysis project Ga0210059, IMG submission 188042) | Ecteinascidia turbinata endosymbiont from Florida, USA - Sample 2 (SPAdes) (version 2) | ecosystem: Host-associated > Tunicates > Ascidians > Unclassified | place: Key West, Florida... | reverse complement strand
CACAGCTCCGAAGAACAGAAGTGGAACCGCGACTGCCAACTGGACCGGGTGACGTCATCGGCTGAAGCGGCTCTGGCGGCGCTGCACGTCATGACCGCCCCCCGCATGCCCAAAGCGGTCTACATCGACGACGTGATGGAGCGCGCGGCGTCGCTGCTCAAGCAGCAGCTCAACAACACCGTTTATCCTGAGTACGACCCCGTGTACCGAAACCCGTCAACGTCAGGCAAGAAGAAGGGCAGCAAAGGTAAAGTGCTTCGCGCTGCTGCTGTTGTTGGTTGGTTGGTTGGTTGGTTGGTGCAAAAGTTTTCTGAGGTTCGTTGGTCGCGCCTTGTAGACTGCAAAGTCGAGTTCGACTCTTTGTTGCGCTAAAAGGGGAGGGAGCTCTGGGCGCCTCCGACTGTTGTTTTGCCTTCATGTCTCGAGCGTGCTTACGTATTGAAGCGCCGGCAATTCGTTAGAACACGGGGATTGGATACAAATTGTTTTTATCCCCTTTGTCCTTGTTCACACAGTGGCTGGGAGGATTGAAAAGCTTGGCTGGACAGAGTCCAGCAGCACTACAGCGCCGTTTGTCAACCTGTGTGTTTTTCAAAATAAAACTGCCGGTTGCTTTTGAAATGTAACTCAAAGCGCTCGACAAGGCATTTGAAATCACAAGTTTTCGATGATGGGAGCTACAGGGTGGGAAATGCGGCCGCGCTTATCTTTTCCCGTTGTACTTGATCAGACAACAATCTGTTTGAATGTTTTTAACTGATGGTGGCCATTATTTTCACGCTTTTTGGTTTCATGTTTAGAGCTGGCCAGCACGGCCAGTACCCGGATGAAGAGGGCCCATTTCAAGGGACCCAAGAATCGTACCGTTCTTCAGTTGTATAATAAGTTGAACATTCTGCTCAGCTTATGGGTAGAACTGGTTTCTCTTCAACCTCTCACAGACACCACTGTATTGCAGGTGTGTTGTGTTTTGTTGCACAATTTTGTAGGTGTGTTGTATGATGTCACATCGCTTTATCGGTGTGTTGTTGCAGCACTGTGTTGCAGGTATGTTGTTTATTGTCGCACCCCTTTGTAGGTGTGTTGTTATGCCACGTCACAGGTGTGTTATATGTTGTTACATCATCGTATTACAAATGTGTTGTATGTTGTTGTACCACTACATTGTAGGTGTGTTGTGTGTTGTTGCACCACTGCATTACAGGTGTGTTATGTGTTGTTACACCACTGTATTGCAGGTGTGTTGTTACATTGATAAATTGCTAACAAAGCTTTTACCTTCCCGATCGCGGCGCGATGAAGTAGACGTGCTACTGTGCGTCCACTTTAAACTCTTCAATGTGTTTGTAGAATTCTGTCTTTTTCATCTTGTTACGTCACACTGGATGCAAACAAGAAAATTTAAAAACTGCTTTTATCTTGCTACGTCACGTTGGTTGTAGTTCTTCCTGTTTTTGCGGCGTTGTCAAAAAGTTGCACTGCGTCAAAAAAAAATATCCTGAAAAAAGCTGGACGGTGTTAAATTTCATGTGTAGGTAAGAGGAAAAAAAAAACTTCTTTCGTGAATGTTCACAGAGCGCGCCAAGGCTGGCTTATGGCGACTGCCTCCGCTACATTAGGCTGGAAAGTGGAAGGGTGACGCTTATTTTACGTCCACGTTATGACCTCACCGACGACCCTGTTTTTTTTCGCAGACATTTCGGTCACTTGGTGTCACACTTTTATTAAAAGTCGCCTGCCATAACAGTATTCATTGGCCTATAGTTTCAGACATTCTGACCGAAATTACTTAATTTTTTTTGGTCATTTGCAAAAGCATTTCGGTCCATGGACCGATAACAAACCAGCGGCAACCTGTCCCTGCGTGTGCCGCCTTGGAAGTGGGTTAAGGTTGGGTCCGATCTGACGGTTAATGAACAGTTGGGCGTGAGCAGGGTGGCAAGAAGTTGCTGAAACGTGGAAAACTAAGTAGAAATTTCCCGGTCTCGCCGGTTGTTCTTATGCGCTATTTCGCTCCGCGTTTCGCTGTACTGACTGCGGACGCCGGTCCGATTCGGAAATCACAATTACAGGGTCCGCACGGAGTCTTTAAAAATGTGGAAAAAAAGTTTGGTCAATTTTCAAAGTCTGGAATAAATGTTGTTTAGTCTGTTAGTATGAAAAAAGAAAGTAATTTTCCCGGCTTGATATTTTAACATGCATTTCCGTAATACCTCATTCAATGCTGGTAATTTTACTTCCATCGCGTTCACTATTCCAGTGCCTGTATTTGACCTGGGTATTTCATTCGGAAAGGTTAAGTCTGGAAAAAGGCCGGAAAAAGTTTGGATAAGGTATGGAAATTTATCTTCAAAATCGCGTAGGAACCCTGCGATTATAATTTTTATCACTCCACGCACACGCGGTGTTTGTTGACCAGCAATGCGCTTTATTCGTAAACAATGCGCTTTAAACACTTTTCCTTCGCGCTGCTGCCCAGATATCTTCGGTCGGCATTTCGCCGTTTTTCGTCGAGAATGTTCGTGAATTGCAACTCAGCGCGATCCGCCTGACGACGGCGATCTTCTCGCGCTACGACAAGCACCGCTCCCTCATCCTCGAGGACATCTTCCAGTCGCTGGCCCGCCTCCCCACCAGCAAGCGCAATCTGAGAAGCTACAGGTGCGACGGCCGCTCGCTGGCGATCCGAGTTCTGTTACTTCACAATTCGAAATAGCGCGCGTCTGGGGGTGGGGGGTTATTTGCTGTCGTTTTTGTGACGTTCACTGAGAAGTGGCCGCAGTTGGTTCTATGTTGGACTTGACAGACTGATCTGATGCTAAGACACGTCCTCTTCGTTTAGAGCAATGGTTCTTGACCGCGGGCGCGCACGCCTACCCAGAGGGGGGCGAGAAAGGTTTTAAACGGGAAAGTGTTCCGTCTAATTTATTTACTTAAAGTCAGGGGAACAAAGGACCATTGTCTGAGGGAGGCGTGATAGAGAAAAGGTGAAGAACCTCTGGTTCAGCGAAAACATCCGATGTGAAATAGTGAAATCATCGCCGGTTTCGCCCACGCTCACTGACAAATGATGCGTGACGTGACCTTGTTGGTCACACAAGCGGCCACTTCTCCCGGCTTTAATTGGTCCGAGACCCCGACCGCAAAGCTCTTACTTCATTTTCTCTCGGCTCAGGTTGACTTACGCTGATGAAACAGTCGATTCTTCCGACGAAGAAGACGGTGGCGACCGGAAGGTTGTCGGTTCGGAGCTCCAGTACATCCAGATGGTGTCGGCGCTTCTCATGCAGATGGTGCACGCGATCTGCCAGCTGCCTGTGCCAGAACCTCAGTCCGTCGCCGACGGAGACCCTGTCGAAAATGCGAAAGAAGCCCAGCTCCAGCACCAGGTCAGTGATGTCAGATCTCCTTCACCACGAAATAAACAGTAATCCCTTTGACGTCGTCTTTGAAGATGTGTTGCAGGGTGGTGTCCTTTGCTGGGACTGATAACTCCCATTTCGCTGAGAGAAGGTGTAGGTTAGCTGGCTGGTTCGCTGCTGTTGCTATACATGAGTCATTTTGTGGAAGTTGGAAGTTAAACTAAAAATCTTCATTCGGTTGTTTTTTTGTACGGTTGTGGATATTTCAGATCATTTTGTTGAAAAACAAAACTAAGTATCAACTTCTGCTTCAATCTTGCGTAACAAACAACTTGTGCGGACGTGACGTGATGCAATATTTCATAATAATATATCGGACGTGATGCGAATATTTCATAATAATATATCGGACGTGATGCGAATATTTCGTAATAATGTTTCTTGCAATATTTAGCAATAGTTTTTAATAGTTAGCAGCTCATAAAGGTAGATTCATTATGTCGCTGCACGTTCATCTGTTTGCCTTAAGTCCTCGAGCCAGTGCAAAGCTTTGCTCGGCGTGACGCAGCAGAACTCAACTGCTTCATTTTGGTGACGCAGCAGAAATGCATTTGCCAGGTCGACGAGATGAAGATCATCACAAGCTACGACATTGCGGCGAGAACTGGTCAAAACTTCCTGTCCGTCTTCTTGAAAAAGTAGGTTTTTGGAGCCGGTCGGAGTCTGCTGTTTTTGCCGGAGGTCAAACTAGCACGTATTTCTCGCCGGTTTTTGCGTGTTTGCTCTTCGTGCAAAGCCTGGGAGGGAGACCTCTGAATGCTCGTTGGCTGCGGAACGAGGTCGTTGTCCTTTAATTATCATAAAGCTGTAAAATCCTTTAATTATCATAAAGCTGTAAAATCCTTTAATTATCATAAAGCTGTAAAATCTTCAGCCTCTCGTCACTTATCCATCCATGTCATCTTTGGCGTCAGTAGAGTAGATGAGCTTACTGTTAGTCATGGCAGTTACTTGGCTCAAAGTTCTGGAAGTTACTTGGCTTAAAGTTCTTTACTTGTAAATTTGCAACTCAACCACTGCATCAAAAACATGGGCGTCGGAAGGGGGGACCAAGCCCCTGGATTTTGAAATTCGAAATTTCACTGTTAAATTTTCATCAGAAAAATGTTCTTCTCTTAGTTTCGGATTTGGTAAAATGAAATTTCACCACTGTTGACCCCCCATGCAAAAAATCTGCTTGGTCATCCCTTGGAAAACTCAACAATTTCCCCCATGGGTCATTCCATTACATTTCAGCAAAATGAGTCAACCCATGGTCTTGGATTTTTATAATTTTTAGATATGTTTTTCTACACAAAATTCTGAGCTCAACGCAAAAAAAATTTTTGAAATCGGATGTGCGGTTCTCAAGTTATGAGGGGTTTCATTTTAAAAACCACTAGGTGGTGGCAGTGATACCAAGAAACAAAAAACTGCTTTTTTGTGATCTACTATTGTTAGAGTGATGATGAAACATTCAATTCCACCATTTTCAAGGTCAACGATTTCAAAAATGCAAGTTATTTTAACCTATCATCACCAGAAAAAAAGTTATAGCAGCTTTTAAAAATATTTAATGTCGGCCAAAAACTGTCCGAAAACCTGTGTGGGCAACAATTCTTTTGCATAAATTTTTTCAAAACTTATTCTCAGAAGGTTCATCTATCACATGAAGAAAAAATATTTGTGGTGTTTTTTGATTTTTTTTGGTGAACTAAGATTACACTTTTCTAAATTTTTCTCCTTTTTCTGCTAAGATTACATTTTTCTAAATTTTTATTGCATTAGCACAAGTTTTGTCATTAAATCCCTGCATTTTAAAGTTTGCAAGTATTACAAGTAGTGCTCCAAGTCTTGCTGATCAGAAAATGTTGAAAAAAACAATACTTAATGAAAAGAACACAAAAATTTAACATAAATAATTTTTGCAAGTACCTTCCACTTTAAAGTGTTTTAGAAAATTTGAATGGAAAATCAAAAACACAGCTGTGCCAAAAACAAAACATACAACTTCAAAAGGATCAACAAAGTAAAGCAAGAATGCACTTGCTGCTTGGCACAGCGTAAAGTTAGAGAATAAGTGTCATATATAATAAAGTCCTAGCACATATCATTCAGAGCTTCTGCTTTGCTTTCCACAAAGTAAACTGTTTGGGAACATTCATCTGCTCAATGTCAAGCACTCTGTATTTCAAAAATGCACTCCTTGCCATTCCAGCTGCCACATTTAGCTCTGGTTGGCTTACTTTGCAAATTATGTGCGACAGTGGTACCCAACATCGGTCTTCACATGGTGGCCAGTAATACAGATCAGAAAGCCCACTGGGATGTTATGCTTGCATACCTTCACTAGAGTTAATCTGGTGGAACAATCCACCATTTATCATCATAAATGCAAACCACATATGTATGACATCAGAGGAACATCAACCTGAGACATTACAGGAAGTCTGAAGAAGCTGTGCAATGTGCATTCCACAGTAAGCAGCATCCATTGAAGTACGCTTAAATTTAAGCTTTCCAACACATACTGGGACAAAATGGTGGAAAGACAAGTTTCCAGGATTGTGTTGTCTTTTGCAAACCAATCTGCAAGTAACAAACGAAGAAGAACTAAGTTTTTGAAATGAAGAAGAATTTGTTGATGCCAGAAATGGAGTCTGTGCAAAATTATATAACACTCCCTCTGCAGTTCAAAGCTGGTCATTAGTTGGATGCATCAAACTTATTCATGTAAGTTGTCGTTTAACTATACCACCAATATCATCACATGAAGATTTTCCATGGCTGGAAGCAGAGAACACCTAAGATGCATCAATGCTGAAATCTCGCTTGTGATAAGTCAGATGGGGAAAATTTTTATACGCTTTGTGGTGCCCAGTGCAGCCATCAGAAAAATATTCAATATGTTGAATGTGAGGAAAGCAGGGATGAGAAAAACACGTTTTTTTAAAAAAAAAACAACCCACCTGTTTCTTTTTTAAAACATTTTTTGGATTTTTTAAAAAGAAACAAGATTTTGTTATTTTTTCAAAGAAAACAGAAAAGGCCCATTCTGAATTGTTTTTATTCCATCATGCAATATCACTATTTTCAGAATTACACAATAATAACTTGTTACACCTATTATGGCATTCAAAATTGAGGGTAAAGCAATGTACCCCATCTTTGATTTCGCAAGGTGTTGTTGGTCAGTTCACTCCTAAATGGAAAGGCTTGGAAAGCATGCGCACAGCAAACAGAGAACCCACTCCCACACAAACTCTGCAAGTTTCACGTCAAGTTTACGTGCATGCCCTGCTAGCTCAGCAGCTACAGAGTGTATTTTTTCAATATATGATTAGGTATGTTCCAAAATCAGGAAAAGTTTAGATGCAGAAAAGGCAGAAAAATTGGTGAAAATATACCGATTGTGCAGAGCTGAAGAAGATAACTATTAGAATTTACACAAACTGTTCAATTTGTTCTCTTTTTTTCAAGTCCTTTAAGTTACTTTTTGTTTTGTTTGATTGAAAAAACAATTACAGATAACTGTATGAGTGTCCTGCTGATTTTATTTTGTACTTCTTAGTAGATATTTCAGAGAAAAAGTATAGTGTTTTTTTGGTAGGTTTTATTAGTTTTTTTTTTAAGTGGGCTTTTTTAAAAAAACCCACCGGGTTTTTTTGGATCTGTTTTGTTTACAACCCTGGAGGGAAGTGTAATTGAATGTAGCGTGTCAAAGTTTTTTGAAGGGCATATACGAAAACCGTGTCATGGTTCAAGTCATCTGAAATGAACCAAAATGTGCTCAACTGAACCTGCTTTTTTTCAGTCATAGACCGAAAGTTTTGGAAATGACCGAAAAAAATTACGTCATTTAGGTCAGAACATCTGAAAATATAGGCTAAAAAATACTGTTACAGTGAGTTTTAACACAACTGTGAGACAAATGACCGAAATGTCTCAATGAAAAAAAAAAGATTTGAACCTTTGATATACATCACAATCAAACTGCTGTTTATTCCAGTGATACCCTTGGACCTCATCTTGAATTACAAAAGAGTACTTTTCTGCAAAACCTGCTGAAACAATCGCTGTGTTTGCTGGAAGGTTGTTTTTTCTGAATTTAAAATATTGGACCTGACTTTTGGAAATTTAAGGAGCAGTGGGATGATCAATTTTGGAAGCAGCCAGTTCAATAAACTCATCTACCGGAAGTGTGTGTTCAGTCTGGTTCTGTCACTTGATTCCCATTGTTTAAACACATCATCATCTTGAAAACTTCCATTTGTTCCAAGTTGTACATTAAAACACTTTTTTCATGACACTTTGAACAGTGATGCACCATGCAACTTTTATTTGACAAATCACAAACATAAGAAACTACATTCAAAATCATAAGTGTCGTTTCAATACATTTATCTGCTATACTTTTTGCAGACAGTACAAAGCCGGTTCAGACATTGAACAGATGTAATGTTCCCAAACAGTTTACTGTGTGATAAGCCAAGCAGCAGCTCTGAATGATATGTGCTGGGACTCTGTTATATAGCAATAATAGCAAAGCCACAGCAGTGACCACACATCAAGCGAATCAGTCGCAATAATTTATTTGCAAAAGGAAACAAGTTTCGTGTTCGACACATCTTCAGTCCTATGCGAAAGTTGACAATGAAACAAAGTTAGAAAAACTACGTACTGTTGCTAAGAACAAAAGCTAAATAATAAAGCCAAAGAACGACTCCTTTAACTCACTAGACCGATTACAAAACTGCTGACTCCGATCGTAAAAACAAGTGTCATATAAAGTGTCAACAAAGTCAACTGTCAGCAAAACTGCTGACTCCGATCGTTTGTAATCGGTCTAGAGAGTTAAGGAGTCGTTCCTTGGCTTTATTATTTAGCTTTTGTTCTTAGCACAATACGTAGTTTTTCTAACTTTGTTTCATTGTCAACTTTCGCATAGGACTGAAGATGTGTCGAACACGAAACTAGTTTCCTTTTGCAAATAAATTATTGCGACTGATTCGCTTGATGTGTGGTCACTGCTGTGGCTTTGTTATTATTGCTAAATGATAAGTCCAAGCTTGAATCGTTGCAAAGGGATGGAAGACCAGGTTTGAGATTTCCTCAAACAGCTGGCTGCAAAGCTAGAACTTGTTTTGTTGACTTTGTTATATATGACACTTGTTCGTTAACTTCAAGTTGTGCCAAGCAGCAAGTGTATTCTTGCTTTAGTTTGTTGATCCTTTTGATGGTTTGTCTTCTTTGCAGCAATGTTTAGTTGTGTTGTTTTTTTCTTTCAAATTTTCACAAACACTTCAACTTGGAAGGTTACTTGTAAAAATTATTTACGTTAAATTTTGTGTTTTTTCATAAGTATTGTTTTTTTGACAATTTCTGATTATTAAGACTTGAAAACTACTTGTATCACCTGCAAACTTTGAAATGCAGGGATTTAATTATAAAATTTGTGCTAATACAATGACCCCCATGGTAGAAAAAAGGAAAAAATTTAGAAAAATGTAATCTTAGTTCACCATAAATATTTTTTCTTCATGTGATAGATGAACCTTCTGAGAATAAGTTTTGAAAAAATTTATGCAAAAAAATTGTTGCCCACACAGGTTTTTGGACAGTTTTTGGGCGACACTAAATACTTTTAAAAGCTGCTATAACTTTTTTTCTGGTGATGATAGGTTAAAACAACTTGCATTTTTGAAATCCTTGGCCTTGAAAATGGTGGAATTGAATGTTTCATCATCACTCTAACAATAGTAGATCACAAAAAAGCAGTTTTTTGTTTCTTGGTATCACTGCCGCCACCTAGTGGTTTTTAAAATGAAACTCCTCATAACTTGAGAACCGCACATCCGATTTCAAAATTTATTTTTGATTTGAGCTTAGAATTTTGTGTAGAAAGACATATCGAAAAATTATAAAAATCCAAGACCACGGGTTGAAAAATTGCAAAATATTTGTTGAACTATAATAGAATGACCCCCCTTGAAAAAAAAATCCTGACGCTCACACGTTTAACAACGCTTAGAAGCGCTCGTCGTTTCCCACTCCCCACCCACCAATGTTCTTCCCCCCAAGGTGCGCCAGCAAGTCGGAGGAGATCGACTACCGCCCCCTGTTCGAGAACCTTGTCCACGATCTCCTAGCAACAGTCAACAAGCCGGAGTGGCCGGCGTCCGAGATGCTGCTCAGCCTGCTCGGTCGCCTACTGGTGCACACGTTCAGCACGAAGTCGACCGAGATGTCGTTGCGCGTGGCCGCGCTCGACTACCTGGGGGTGGTCGCGGCGCGGTTGCGTCACGACGCCATCGCGAGCTGCTCTGACGTGGCCGGCGTCGAGAACCTGCTGCGGAGGCTCGACGATGGTCTGTCCAAGGACAATGAGTCCGGGGGCGAAAGGGCGGACGCGGAGAGGGAGGACGAGGAAGGGACCAAAGAGAAGCCCCCGCCGGAGAAGGTGCGAAACGCGGGAGTGTGTTTTTTTTAATTTGTAGCGCTTCGCTCTGCGGGAAATCGAACCTTATCTTGGCACGCAGGAAATCCAGGATGTTTTAGCCAAGTTTGGAAGATGTAAAGCTGGACCGTATGTTTGATCGTCAAGCCTATGGCAGTTTAATGTTCGTACAAAATGCAGTAGTTGTGGGCAAGGTTTTGTTAAGGGCTTGACCTTGCTGATCGCAAAAACATTCGCCGACGTTAAGAAACCGTTGGAAAACATAGAGAGAATATTGTTTCTGTCACTCAAAACACCTTCAAAAAGCACTGATTGCGGTAGCAATGCATTGCCGAGAAGGTTACTGTGGCTCGCAAGTCACTGAGGTTTACTAAGCCACTGGGTCCAGCGCATGCGTTGTACATTTCCTGCACTCGGCTGCAAATATTGTGTGTGACTTGCGCACCGGCCGTGATGGTGGGAATTTTTGAAGTTTTTTTATTCCATCTAACAGAATTTCTTTCTAGTCAGCCACAGCTTGCCGCAGCGTCAGATATATTTGTGAAACAGGCAAATGGAAAAGAAAACCGTGCGTTGTCTGTCAAAGCCAGGAAGAGAACGAAGAAGGATCGGAAAAGCAGAAGCAACAAGAAAAAGGTAGTCTCCAAAAGCGCAGTTTCGACAGCAGGGTGGAAAGCACCAGTGAAGCTGCTGTGTCCATGCAAAGAAAGGAAGTCGTTGGGTTTTAAATTGCAGACGATATGCTTGGTTATAATCCATAGCGTAGTGTAGAGTATCCTCATAGTATCGCAGTTAATTTCTCGAAACAAGGATAAGGGGTCGTTGTTGACCAGTTGAATGAAAGTGGAGTGCAGTCGAGTTATGGGTTGCGCGTTGTGTTCAGATCAGAAACTGGAGAACTAGGAACTAGAAACCCGAAAGGCACACGACAGGGCAATTTGAACAAGCATGCTGTGTTGGTTCCCAACAAAGTGAAGACGTTTTTGTGTGTTAACGGTATTTTTTTATTGTTTTTTTAATTTTCTAGAGCTGTTACTAGATGCAACAGATCCGTCCAAGTTCAAAGAAAACTTCTGAATACAGAACACCTGTTATTGCCCCTAAACATAACTAGATAACTTGCCTTGTTTTCAACAGTTTCCTGGTTCTGGTACAAACCTGCGTGTTACCGCTCACGCTGGGCTTTCTGCGCAACTCAGTAAACGCACAGTTCGCATTTTTTTCTTCCTATTTCTTTCAGAAACATGCGAAAGTATCAGAAGAAGACTCGCTGACGAGGCACTTGCAGCACCTGCTGCTGGCCTACCTGCGCAGGAATTCCACAGCTGACCCTGCCTTGCTGGTCAGTGCATGCTCGTCGTTGAAAACGTGTTTTTACGCTCAAATAGTCCGACGCGGTATAGCGCTGGGGGGTGTGTGTGTGAAAAAAACGGAGCGCATATCTTCCTACTGTGACGGCGCACTGCGTCACAATACCTACAGCGCTCAATCGGGAAGTGCTTCAAAAAGGCAGCTACGCACACGCAACAATAGAGTGAACCTGGTCGAGCGGGGGGGG
>Ga0210059_1014910_pt1 | contig 11416 bp, 11 predicted proteins | sample Ectturendosymbi2_FD_188042 | JGI IMG/M metagenome (GOLD analysis project Ga0210059, IMG submission 188042) | Ecteinascidia turbinata endosymbiont from Florida, USA - Sample 2 (SPAdes) (version 2) | ecosystem: Host-associated > Tunicates > Ascidians > Unclassified | place: Key West, Florida... | reverse complement strand
CAATTAAATATGTGTGTCATTTACATGCAGAAATAGCCGAGGATAGAAGTCTTTGATAGGGAGGTCAAGCAAACTTAGCTTTTGTGAATACCGTCCTTGCTACGTCTATGATCGAACTCACGTAGGACCTTCGGATGTAGCTAAATGCGGCATTGTTTAGCCTGACAACTAAACATTTCCGTTATAACATCGATTTGAAACAAGTTTCCGTATTCCTGGAAAGTGCAAGTAGGGTTTATGAATTCATCTGAAAAGAATTATCACTTTACGTAACTAATACAGCTGAAGGTCGGAGTCGGATAATCGAAATTGCCCGAAGTCGGATGACAGGACTTCCGACTCCACAGCCCTGTCCACAACACAGAAAATTGTCACGGAAAGTACCACAAGTCTTATTCGTCACCAGAACCGCAATGGCGAAGTAGTTCACAGAAGCTGGCTTTGTTTTTCTCCATCACAATTTTGTGTTAAATGTGCGTCGATACGACTAAATGTGCGCATTTCCTCATTACAAAATAAATCTTCGACTGGAAGCACACTATTGACCGCCTGAGGAGCCACCATCAATCAATGGAACATATCGATGCCACAATTACATTTAGTCGCAGATGTAATTAATCACTATGAAGAATTGATATATGAATATCGGAAATCGCCTCTGCCTGCGACGTTTCGTTTCTGTCGTAAAATTTATTGCTCAGCGAGGACTGGCGTTTGGAGGTGATAAAAAAACGTTGGATCGCCCAGAAAGTTTTTCCAAAAAATTTTCAAAACTTTTATCAAGGAAATATTAAAAAAAGATGATACGATGCTTCTACCGACTGGTTTGCAACAGTTTCACAAATCGCTAATTATTGTGAAATACCATGTTGTTGCATCATAAAGTTTTGTTACAGTTGAGTTAACAAATGTGGCGTCACAACATTACGTCATGAACGAGTGACTTCATCGATCATCTCCTACATAAACAATTTGTATCCGCACATGGGACCTCCCACCATGCCTGGTCCCCAGGCCCCCCACCATCTAAATCCGGCGCTGAGCCTATATTTGTTAACATTTATATGCGACTTCAGATACAAAATGTTAATAATCTAAACATGTGTCATTGCACCAGGAAATTAACAAGCCCAAACGTCAGCAAGGTTTATGCATGAGTATTTCGGCCAGTAAAAAGCCCAATGCGTACGCTTTATAGGCATATTTCATTTAAGCTCATGGTCAAGTTGATCAATTCGCGCTAATGAAAGAAAGCGTTCATCGCGGCGCACATGCTTTGACCGACCATACGTTTGCTCCTTCGGTATGTGTTTTGATAACTGAACGATAGGATTGATTCTGATTTCTTGCAATTTTATACAATTTCCGTTTCATTACATCTCTGAATAATCCCAGTCAACTAAATGACAATGATTTACGACCCAATTCCTTATGTTAAGCTCGTTCAAAAAAATGTAGTTGGAAACTACGAGCCTATTATTGGTATGTTCGGACAATATTTATAATTAATTTGTAAAATCTGCAAAGCTGTTCATGTTGCGAATTAAATATAAATTTTCGGAATGCCTTGCCTCCCTGCACAAACATGAAGGCCTCCAATGGAAGACTTTCTGGTGACAGTTCTGCCCAGGCTCGCAGACACTGGGGGCTTTCGGGGTCAGTTACCCCCAAAGGTTTTTGTTCCTCCCCAAATTTTGTTGTGCTCAGAAAATTTGTTTTAAACATACGATAAAAACAAAAATCTTTCCCCCCTGAAAATGTATTTTGCCTCCCAAACCTTAAAATCTGGCTACGGGCCTGGTTCTGCCAAAATTGTGTCTGCAATTAGGATATCTTGCTTTGAAGGCCATTCGGCCTCATTATGTAGCATGACGTCGAAAACGTTTTTTATAAATGACCATTAGAGCGGTCCCTGTAAGCATTTTGGCGGGGAGCAGAATTATGCTGCTACGGCACTGGCCATAGCTCCGGTACAAAATTTTAAACTGATCTCCGGCTTTTTCTGATTTTTAATTCGAGCTCTGGCTCCAGGCAAAATGCCCATCTCCGGCTCCGCAGCCCTGCTAGGGTCACTGACATATCAAGCCTCCTATCCTCAGACCATCAAGCCTCCTATCCTCCGTCAAGCCAACGGGCTCCAAGACAGAGGGAGGCCAATGCGGGTCAATGACGTTTTGAGAATGGAGTATGATGCATGAGTGTCTATGGGGAAGCGGCCCGCATTCTTAATACACAAGAGGCCATGGAGCCCCAGCCTATCAACAAGCTTACCACAGCGGCATTCCGTGTTTTAAAAATTTTTGGCACCAGTCAGTTCGGAGGGCGAAAAATTAAGTCATTTCAGTCAAAATGAGTGAAATTCTAGGCTCATGAACAGTGTTATGGCGAGTTTTATTACAACTGTTGGACAAATGACTGAAATGTCTCAACGAAAAGAAAAACCTAGCGTCACGCACAAGTTGCTTCAGCAATGTCATCTCGAATTCCTTGGTGCAATCGTCACGGAATGCGTTTTTTCGCTTACCTATTTCTTGACTCAATTAAATGCTAAGCCTTCACTGCAAAATTGATCTTCCTCAGATTCCAGACCTGCCCAGACAGCTTGTACAGTGCTAAAATGCCTGATCCGGCATTGTGCTACAACATTACACTGATTTTATGTCCTCACAAAACCTTAATCAGAAAATTTTAAAGATGAGATGGAAATGTTCTGTAGGTTTATCAAATATATCCCATTTAAAATTGTTATGCTACAGAAAATAAGAAAAAATAAGGACGCAAATCACATTTAAGCACAACCCTCAGAAATAAGGACAATAATATTTTCTGAGACGTAGTACTTCAAGATAATGGCAATTCTTAAAAATAAGGATGGTATGGTAGCCCAGATTATAGGCAAACAATTTCTAGTCGTCTGCACATTCTTTTAAAAGGATTTTGTTCACTCGCTGTCCGAGCGCTATCAAACACCGGTGAATGAACTAAACTTAAATGTTAACAAGTTGAAAATTCCGAAAAAGTATCGGGGACTGCACAAAATGCCCTCGCGGGCCACATATGGCCCGTGGGCTGCGTGTTTGAGGCCCCTGGTTTACAGTTTGAAAATTGCTGAACTACACAGTTGGGAATGCGTATACAGTGCGCAATAAAACTTTCGTTTTATTATGTGAATAATATATGTACTGTACAGCTAACTAGGGTACAAACAGATATGGGCAGATATGGGCTTTGTATGTGAGCTGTTATGGTCAATCCGTTTGAAATGCCAATCAATGACGAAGTTCGGAATGATGCTCATATTGCAAGCACATGTGTGCGGCTGTATTAGCGCACACCCTGGGTTTCCAGATCAAAAAATGAAACGGGAAACTGGTGATGCATAAAAAATTCAGCTAAATCAAGCAAGTTGAAATAGAAAGTTTTGAAATTTCGCTCAGAAAATCAATTAAACGTCATCACTGGAATGTGAATACGTAAAAACTAGAGTTGACAAAAAGAACAAGTTTCGAAAAATTAAATCTATGCAGCATGCGTTAGTAGCCTTACAATAGGAAAAATCATCTAGTTACAGCATTTTCATTTTTACAATTACACTCTTTGGATGCCCGGTGCCGTTGCCCCGTTCTCCCCCCTCTGCACGCCACTGCTTCCAGACTATCAAGTGCTCTTACGGGCCATTCAAATCAGCGTTTCAAAACTAAGGTGGAATACGGACGCCTATTTTGTCCTCATTCCCACACAAACGCCAAGTCTTGATCAGCCACTCGACTGAACTGTGTCCGCGAACTCAATTTTCAAATGATTGCGATAAGCTGTGGTCTTTATGAGATTCGCATAACTGTATAAATTTTTGAAAATTCTCCCAGTTTTTCAGAACACTGTATATTTTTTTCCATAGGCGTATGAGGCGGTGGGTCGGCTGCCCCCCGGGCTTGAAAAATTTCAGGGCAAACTCTGTTTTCAGGGCTTGCTCAAAAATCCTGAATGATAAAAATACACATTCAATACAGTGAAAAATTCCAGGGCAACTCTGTTTTTCAGGGCAAGCGCAAGTTCCTCAAAAATCCTGAATAAAAAATATATATTCAGGACTGTGAATTCAGGGCAAACTCTGTTTTTCAGGGCAAACGCAAGTTCCTCAAAAATTCTGAATACAAAAAGTATATTCAATTAAGCAAACAAGCGTGTTGTATTCAGATACAACTTTCGAAAGGCGTGTCTTGGTAACTTGTTTTTTTTTTTTGACGGTAAAGCAAGCTGACAAAGCTACTTGTACTCAAACTATTGCTGAAACTTTGATTAGCAACCGAAGGGATGGGGATGTGTTATGCAACGATTAATTATTCTAAAAAAGCTTGTAATCCTAGCCGTTCTCTGAAATCCGTTAGTTAAATCGGTGGGTTGTCAAGAACCTCATCTTGGTAAATCAAAGGAAAGCATGCACCGCGCTACTGACTTTGTAACGTACAATAAGCACTTGAAAATAGAACTTACTTTTAGTGGGAAAAATGGCAAGTCAAATTTTTAGACAATGCACGTTTTAAGATTTAATAAAGACTAGATGGCCACAACGAAGAACACAGAGTTTAGGCGTAACATACGAAACGAAAAAGAATTCACTTAACGATGGTTCGAGGAAATACAGATAGGCTATATAGAGAGATCGCACAAAAGCCACGCATGTATTTTATGAGAAATAAAGTAATTTATTCATTCATTGTTTATGCTGCACTAATGAACGGACAAATAATAATAACAAATGCTTTCTGATTCGGAGTTTCTACCCTTCTGAGATTTCCGCGTTCGGTGTGACGAAAGTTCAAGTCAGGGACGAGTCACACTGGCGCGCTTTGGGGGAATAATTCTTCCTCTGTCGTAAGATTTCCGCCAGCAGATACCGTAAGATCAGCACATTAATGTCCGTACTAGCACACAGCAATATGTAAAACTATTGCAAGACAACAAAGCTATCAACAATTGCCTGTTTTCGCAAGGATAAACGTTGCTGCACTCTTCAGGGCAATTCCACTTTGTTGTGTTTCCAGCATGTATGCATTAGCCAATATAATTTTATTTCTAGATCTTTGCTAAAGCGCTGAATTTCTGCGTTGTTTTCTAACTGCACTGAAAAAAAAGCAACATCCGATGCAGAACCTAGTTTAGTTGGGTTGAAAAATACGGATCCTGGCAACCACAACGTACTCTACAAAACTAAGAACAAACAATGACTCGTAGTAGCGACGCTGACCATGTCGGGTAATTATCATCAACCGACACGTTTGACTACGGCAGTGTACTAAACTCCACAACAGAGGTTTCCCTACCAGGGTGGTTGAGCCTAATCGAATATATGTTTTCACATGTATGGGCTTGGTCATGTATTTCTTCCCGCACAATGGCTTTGAGGTCATAACGCATTTCGCTGGTAAAAGGTTTCTGGTGCAGGAATTGACGTCCTTTCTCTAGCGCGGTGAATTGAGGGGCTTTACCAGCTTGCTTTAAGGAATTCATTGAATAAACCCTGTGTGTCTACTTCAGTTAGCCTCTATATTTTGCGTCTCGAGGTATTGGAGAAAGCATTTCATGTGGGGAGCTCGTCCACCGTGCGAAACTTTGCGGAAAAACTTCACGGGATCTAAATAAATCTATTTGTTCATCTGTTGGTATTATTGTAACATTACATACAGACCTTGACCCTTCATGAAGCACGGTGACACGAAGGCAACGTAGCATTGTATAATTCGGGATCAAATCATGTCTCAGAAAGTTGAGGGTTTGTAGGGGGTGAAGTTCAGGAATCATTGATCTGCAATGTAACTGACAAAGGATGGCTGGGATGTAGCCGTTTCGCTCATAGTTCGCAACGGCGTGGAAAAGCTTTGCAGGAGCTTTCTAAATGATGGCAAATCATTATTAATTGCATGCGAACTTCGGATTGGTGGTTGAGCAAGCACACCACTCAGAGGTTCAACCAACATTTGTGGCTGCATCAATATATTTCCTGTGTTCATGTTGCCAACTTCCGTATGCTGTGCAATAGTAGTACTAACCGAGGCAAAATTTTTCTCGAGTGGTTCTTTATCGGAAATTTTACAACGTTTTGGTTTATCCAAATCGGGAAATTTCCTGTAAAGCAACTGACCACCATCAACAACCGAGCTACATCGTTTTACCCGACGAATGACTTTTTTCACATCCCTTCTTGCTTCTGTAAGAACATCATCGGTGCAGGACTGTAAAATATTTCTTAGCTCTTGTACACTTTTCTGCGTTTCATTTTGAAGACTACTTGCTTGTTGATTTTCATATTTTTCCATCTTGGTCTTTTTTGTTTGCAAAGTTGTTGAAGATAAATAAATGTAGTCACTGATTTCTTGTTCAGTGGGGTATACCACTGTTTCTGTTTGAAAACCAGCAATTTCATTTTTAAGTAACGTTTCTGCAATGTAATCATGTACTATGAGTTGGATGTACCGCACTTCACATAATCCACCAGCAAGCAACTCATCAATTTTATTCCTAACAAATGGATCAATCATTCTTAAAGGAGCACATGTACCATCCTCAGGATGGTCAGTGTGCGCCTCTGGCAATGGAACGTGAAGATAAAATCTGTGTACAGTCATAAGATCATTAGACTTCATCGACTGTTTCAAGCGATGAATTGCTTCAGCTTTTTCGCGCCTCAGCACATGCTTTGTTGATAAACGTAAATCAGTTCCAACAGAAAATTCGGGAAAAAGGACCACTTCTCTGATCAACAGGTAAGCCGGACAATTTCTTTTCTTGGTAGGCTTTGGTCTTCTTTGCTTTGCATACTGTTGTGTTTCATAAATATTTTCGTTGCATCCTGCAATCCCAGCGGAGTCAGGTGGATGTTTTTCCTAGAAAATTGTAAAACGGATTGACTCCAAAAGCGCAGTCAAATCTACAAAGTACTAAATACACACTAATGGCGAAGGTCAGCATATCCAAGGCAGGCACGTCGCCAGGTTTTAGTTGTTGGGGAGCCATACAAAAAGACGGAAGGAACAAAGATCATCACTATCGACGAATGGAGGAACCAGCTGGGGGCCCGGAACTACCGGCTTTACTGGCGACAACCCTGGTCCTAGGTCACGGACGAAACGAGTTGAAAATTCAAACCAAACCAAGACTTGTTAAAATCGTTTGGGTCAAAATGGGGATCTAAAATTTTTTTCAATACCAAAGACAAAGCCAAGCGAGAAATAAGGTCTCTTGAGGCAGTGGAGGGCAAACTGTGGCTCGCCGCCATATTTCGTGTGGCTCTTCTAGCTGAATAGCAATATCTGAAATTGATGGAGTTGTTGCCTCGTATTTAATGTTTGTTTCATTTGACAACATGTTTGCACAAGGTCGTAAGGTTAGTTACCATGGAGTCTGCGTGATTTGATAACAAAGACAGTGAACCTCAAGCTCAAGTTAGGCTACTTAAGTTTACATAAAAAAATTTAATTTTTCATGAAGAGACATATCAAAAACATTGTCATTTTCCTTATGTCAGAATGAGAGGCAATTGCAAACCACAAAGTGGAAGAATACAAAAATAAATTGCAACGACTATTGGAGTTCACAGCCAGATTTGACCATTAGCAGAAGTTAAAACCATTCTTTGCATTTCTTGTAAATCCATTCAACGTTAATGTAGTCGGCGGTGGCTATCCAGTTTGCCAACAGTTAGTCACAAACTTGTCGGCTGTAGAAATGAAACTGACCGAAATGCAAGAAGATCTGGCTCTAAAAAATTTCAGTCAATGCCCCTCTACAGTTGACTTCTGGCGACAGGTTTCAGAAAGTATGTACTCAGAACATAAAAGACCAGCGTACGACTCATTTCTGTATTTAGCACGACATATTGCTATTAATTTTTATCATCTATAATGAAGCTCGTAAAATAAGATCACCGTGCAGCCCTAACAAATAGACACTTGGGATAATTAAATCGCACAGCTTTAACAACGTATTGTCCAGATCTTCGGAGAGTGGAAAATGAAACAAAAACCTAATATTGATGAATAATGCGTTTGTTGTGTTTCCATCACTGAGATCATTTTATGCAAAACTTGCATTCTTTACCGTATTTGCAGAGACACGGCTCGTGTTTTTGTTTTTATGCAAATGACTCTTCCATTGCAAAAGTTTGCCCACCCCTGGTCTAAGGCTTCGAACAGGAAGACGCATTTCAGCGTTCGACACCAAGATCCAGGTTATTGTGCGGTCAAGTCATTAAAATATCACACAAGTTTGAATATCACACAGCGTCATTTTTTTCAAATCTAGCAACCAGGGGCGACTCCAGTCAACAGCGTCACTCGGGCTCATCAGATATTTTGCATATAGTCCATTTATAATAAAATTTATAAAAATGCAAGAGACGTAATGCATAGGGCAAATTTATAAACACGCTGATAAATATGCAATATGACTACGTACTAGGGTTGGTTTATCCGGATAACGGTTAACAGAGTATTTTCGCTATCTGATATTTCTCTGTCAGTTAATCGGATAAAAAAATGAACGTTGCTATTGTGTTTTACGCTTTTTCAACAGCCTATCAATCTTCAAACAGACGTCTTCGAAGCTCTGCTTACTATTGGGCCCATTTCTATGGAAGCATAAAGGACATTCAATGTGTGTAGACCAACTTTGGTCTCGTTTACACGACTCCACAACCGATACATCGCCCGGGGCCGACCGTGCAACTGCCTCCCTTTCCACCCCTCCAATTTGCTTACAAGATTTTAAAATGAAACAAGATCATGTTTTGTGCTTAGCAAAGATGTAAGGAATATGAAAACATCATGAACATCAGAATCAAGCACTCAGAACTACATGGGTCTTGCTTTTCATTCTCGATCATGGGTATTCTTTTGTCTGCCCGTTCGCCACCTTTATCATCATTTGCTTTTCCTATTTTCTCTGCTTTCTTACATATGCATATATGAATCCGGCATACTTTGTTAAATTTTCTTCCTGTCGGCTTTCAGCCTGCGGTATGCCGCACCACTTAAACTCCGATCGTTTACTCATTCTAGGCTAGGGTATCAAACAAAAAGCACAAAAAGTGTGTTATTGCGGGACCCAGTTATAGCAGTGGTAGTGGGATACTCTACTGATGGACATTTATGTATGTTTATATTTCGTGTCTGGCTTTAACGAAAACAAAGTACATAATAAATATACTGCATATAGTAGGCTATAATAATAATTGTAATAATATAATATCAGTAATGTAAAGTTTCTTTGATCACTTCATGTTTAAATAGTGGTTTATTTCTCTTAAGAACAGGGGTGTCTAACTCATTTGGTACTGTGGCCATATTTACGCACTTAGATTTTACACGGGCCAGACAATTTTGCACATAATGATATAATTAAGGTTATATTATCAAAGATAACTGTTCACCGGATAACCGAGAGTTTTTTGCTATCCGATATCCGGACATATTTCTGTCGGTTAACCGGATAAAAGAGTAACGTTACTAATGAGTTTTACACTTTTCAACGCCCTGCAAATCTTTAAACTCACTATTAAGCTTACTATCCAGCCCGCTTGTGTGGAAACAGAAAGGGCATTCAGTGCATGCGACTCTTTGCCACGACTCCACAATCGATGCGGTGTTCATCATACGCGATGCATTGCCAAAGGAGTACATGATAAAAAAGTATGGTTTTCGTCGTATATGCAACGCTGGTTTCAACCCGATTTGACCGGTTGCTTCTAATAGGGCCCCGCGCTACCCCTACTAACCTACGCAAACTTGCTGCTTGTGTAGTGCCGGCGCGCGGGTTCACAGTGCGTGGGATCCGTTGCCAACAAAAATCAAAGTGAACTGCGCGTTTTTTAACGCCCACCATCAATTATTCGTTTTTGTAATGTGATCAAAATGTTCATTGTTTTTCTGTAATGTGTAGCCTGTTTTGTTCAATAACACCTAGTCAATGTACAGAAGGTTTACGTTTTGAAGCTCTTTTGTTTATAGTTTATAAAAGCGTTTTGTATTTGGCAGATAAAGTGTGAAATAACGTTCGATAGTTGTTGTCCTTTCAGTAATCACTTCTGAAGGTTAAGTTTAGTTCGTAATTGCAAATGCGGGCTGCGCAGGCAGTCTTATTCAATTTTCCTTCAGAGATCTGACGAGGCAACCTGAGAATGACACAAACGTTTGAAAAAAATAGTTTTGATTAGCCTGTGCCAACTACATGACTATCATACAGGTGTGCAAAAATAACGGTTCCTTAAGAAGTAACAGAAAACTTATTTAATGAATACAGTAGAACTCATCTAATTCGTCATCGTTTAATTCGTCACTTTTTCGTCGGTCCTGGCAGAATTCCTATCTTTTGTGTACATTTCTGTTCGTCTAATTCGTCAATTTGCTTAATTCGTCACCTCGTTTCTTTTCTCTTAGAAGCGTTTTGTTCGGCTAATACGTCATTTGCAGTTTCGCTTTTCATGTCTAAGCAGCTAGAACGTGCGGGAATTCAAAAAAATTTAGAATCTTTATCTGAGAATTGTTGCACCTTGCAATTTGTTTATCGATTTTATACACATGGTGCGAAGCGCGACCAGACTCCCCATTGAGAGAACGTGGGAAGTCTTTGCAGTTTGTTAAAGATTTAAAAGGTGCTAGATTGAATGGAGGAGTCCAGATAGTGTAGAGCAGTGGTCTTCAACCTTTTTTGTTCAAATGCCCCCCTACAGGAACTTTGCTATGAAATCGCCCCCCACTCATAATTTTAGTATTGTCCAAACTATGATTGTATTTTGAAAATAACGGGAAATCTAGTCAGTACAAAAAAAACGAACAAACAAAACGAATGCAATTGTGTTTGCAGAAAAAATGTTATTCATTTCCAAAAACAGTTGGTTCCAACTAATGCAAACCTTGGCTCTGTCTTTTTATCTCTAAGTTTTTTTAAAAAGCAGGTTGCAAGTTGGTCAGCTTAAGCCGTATGGCGTTTCCCTCGGTCTTGTTCATGTTACAATTGCGGTATTTATTACACATGTGCAATGCTTGGCTAAAACCTTGCTCAGGAAAATACGTCGTGGGAAGTAGAAATAATAACTTAACTTTCCTCAAACTTCCGGAAAACGCTCGCTGCACTTGATCCAAAGTCTGACCATCCGCGTTAATAAAATATGACACAGGCTTCATCAGGTCTGTAGCGAGGTTTTCAGGTTTGGAGGAGCAAAATACATTTTTAGGAGGCGAGGTTTTTGTGTTTGTTATATGTTGAAAATAAATTATTCTGGTCACAACAAAATTTGGGGGGACACAAAAACATTTGGGAAGCACTGCCCCGGAATGCCCCTCCCCCGTGGCTACGAGCCTGGGCTTCATCATCGCTTTGGAAGTCAATTACAAATTCCTGAATGTGGAATCGCATCGCT
>Ga0210059_1014909_pt1 | contig 11416 bp, 8 predicted proteins | sample Ectturendosymbi2_FD_188042 | JGI IMG/M metagenome (GOLD analysis project Ga0210059, IMG submission 188042) | Ecteinascidia turbinata endosymbiont from Florida, USA - Sample 2 (SPAdes) (version 2) | ecosystem: Host-associated > Tunicates > Ascidians > Unclassified | place: Key West, Florida... | reverse complement strand
CGTTTAACCGACGAATTCGGCCTCAAATCACGGAAACCGTCTAGAAAACCGAGACTGATCCCTGCAATGAAGTTGAAGCGCTTGCAGTTCACGAAAAATGACAAAGACTGGACAAGCCAGCAATGGTCCAGAGTTTTGTTTTCCGACTAAACAACAATTCAGCAGTTTGCCTCGAGGAAGAGAACTGTGAGGAGACCACCAGGAACTCGGTACAATGAAAGATTCACGCAGAAAACCATGAAACACCCGCCGAGTGTGATGATTTGGAGAACGATTTCAACCCAAGAAACGGCTGGCCTATTCTTCCTCGATCCCGGAACCACCATGAATGGCAAAAAATATCTGGAATTGATGAAAGAGAAGTTGGAGTTACACATGGCAGTGCATAATTGCGAAATATTTATGCACGACGGGGCGCCATGCCTTCGGGCAAAAATCGTCACGGACTTTCTCAAGACGAAAAATATCAAATTGTTGGAATGGCCGGGAAATAGCCCGGACCTTAATCCAATTGAGAATTTCTGGACAGAACTGAAGAATAGAGTTGCTGAGAAGCATCCAACCGGTCTTCCATCGCTTATTAAGACCATCAAGTCATCCTGGGTTCTCGACATGCCCACAGAGCTGTGCTGAAACCTCATCGAGAGCATGCCGAGACGGATCAAGGCGGTGTTAGAGGTCAAAGGAGGACATACAAAGTGCTGAATGTTGATATTTTTTATGTAAAATGGATAATAATATATTAATATGACGCCTATCTATGAAAATTATAGATCGGAAACACCTGTGTACTTGCATTACGCTACGGGATCAAAAAATTATGAAATTTCTCTGTTTGGGCTTAAACTTTTGGCCACGATTGTATTTTGAGTTAAACCGCTCCGAAGTCACTTGGTCATCCGTTAAAAGTTTCAGTGACCTATACAAACAAACACAAGCGTTGTTTCTGGTTTACAATGAGTTGCACTATGTCTATGGTTGGCATTGCAATGTATTTTCTGGGCATTTTCACTGTGTGTAAGTTTACTTTTGTAATCTAGTGTTTTTGTGGATCTAGTGCTTTTTATAATGAAATCTAGTAATTTTCTGTAGCAACAGAGTGGCAATACTGATAGTACAGCAGTAGGCTACTAACAGTCGCGCCACTCCTGGTGTTTTTCCACTAGATCTAGTGTTTCTTATGCCTATCTAGTGTTTTTTTATGGGTAAGCTGAATGTAATTAATTGCACAATTTTGTGTAATTGTAACTGTAATTGAGACGTTTTCGTTTGGTTCAATTGTAATTTTCTAAAAATTCTACCTAAATAAATCTTAAATCACACAAAGCATGATATGTTTTGAGTTAAACAGCTGCGAAGTCACTTGGTCATCTGTTAAAAGTTTCAGTGACCTGTGCAAACAACCACAAGCATTGCTGCTATCTCCCGTATTCTTTGTCTCTAGTTTACAATAAGTTGCACAAGGTCTGTGGTTGCCATTGCAACGCCTTTTCTGGGCATGTTCACTGTGTGTAAGTTTGCTTTTGTAATCTAGTGTTTTTTTGTGAATCTGGTGTTTTTTATCATGAAATGTAGAACTTTTCCGTAAGAACAGAGTGGCAGCACTGGCTGCCAGTAGGATGGAGAAAAATTCATGTAAACCCGAGTGATAGCCACAGTAATACTTACGCAAAGCTAGCGACAGTGAATCAATATGCCTCGTAAGGAAAGAGCTCAGTACATGCATTTTCCAACATAGAGTGTTTCTATTCGATTAAATTCCTTAGAATTACATTGCTTTAAAATTCAAGGTTAAGGTTTTGTGTTGCAGACATTTGTAAAACCTTGTACGTTTCGTAAGTGCAACATTTTTGTACGTAAGTGCCCTTTATTTATTTTGACACATACTTTCCTTGTGTAAGTAACTGTTGGGCTAGGCCACGGGGTCAACAGAAAATTGTATACTTTAATTGGGGGTCAACGTGCAGAAAAGTTTGAGAACCACTGTGCTAAAAGATCCCGGAACCATTAGGATACCTCTCTTCCAGCTAGCTCTGGAACAACCTTTCTTCAAAGAACTTCAATATATCGTGGCGAGCGCATCATTCCTTCTATCGAGTATAGGTTCCGACACCGTTCATAGTAACTAAAGCATCCCCAAAACATTTTTGCCTGCGGGCGCTTAACAAACTGATTTACCGTATATGGGAATTTGGAATCATAAATCTTTTCTTCGGATGATCTTTAAACGTGCCGACTTCTCTGACCCTGTACAAAGAAATGGCTTTCATCGCTGAAAATGACTTTTCTCCACTGTTCTTTTGTCCAATTTTTGTGATTTTTGCCCACTTATATCGTTTTTTTCATTGCTTCGGGTAAAAGCTTTTTTTCGCTGGTCTTGTAGCTTTTCGACAAACTGCGATGAGACGTCTGCAAACGGTAGGGGAACTGATTTGGATACCATCCTCCTTCAAATCTGCATTCTATGCGTCGCTCATTTTGCGGGGATCTTTTTTCCTTTGTCGGAGTAAGTAATCAACGTCTCTTGCAGCGGTTTTCTTCTTACAATGACACTTCCCTTTGCGTTCAGGAGAAACCGATGCAGCATCCTCTTTCAACTTAATAACACGGCTGACAGTTGCAAGACTCACACCAACGAATGCAGCAGTCTCTCAATACGTCGTAGCTGTGTGTTTGTGCAAGGTTACGATCTGCGTACGTTTCCTGGGTGTCACGTCCATCTCGCACGGCGCTTGACTTGCGACTATTTTACAGTTGATTCAAGAGATAAGGTTTCTCAAATCTGATCCAATATTGGCTGACACAATGATTGCATCAGCCAACTGTAAACTCGCATGCAAATGCTGTAAATCTGATGCCATAGTGACTGACACAACGATTGCATCAGTAAACTGATAAAACTGACTATTCATTTGCAGTATACATCATAATGCCTATATAGACAGTACATAGTAATGGCCCGCAAGTACAGGTAATAGGATTTTTCCATTGAAAAAATCGCTTTATTACAATTAATTTGCACAAGGGTGAACGTGCAAGGAAACGTGAAATATTGACTCGCCACTATTCCAGCATTCACTGCGAAAGCAGCCGAGTGGCGTACACAAAGCTGTAAACGTGCCTCATTTTGAAGCACGAACCAGGCCCGACTTACAAGTCTGGGCTGGCCCCCCATTAGTTGGCATTTTCGTATTTAGTATTCTTTAGATTATTGCTTTTTTGCAATTTGTGGGGTATTTTCGCTTTTTAGCTAGTACATAGACATCCACGACATCCAGATTCACCACCATCTCTTAACTTTTTTTCTGAGTGTTGGCTAATGACCCCCTACGGTAACCAGTGGGCACCCTTCAGCTAAGCTTTGCCCCCCTGGCTCAAACCTCCAGTTACGCCACTGGTCACAAGTGACACTCCCGAAAGGAGTACTAAAAGTGAGTATAAATCGTACTGAACTAAGTTTTTAATTTCAAAACTAGAGGGTTATAAAGTAAATGCTCACTCAAGTCTTGCAAAATATTCCGGTAAATTAATATTTACAACATGCTCGTTTCAAAAGCATTTAACAAATGATTACCAAACATTCATTGAATTGATCTTTCACATACTGTGAATACATTTTCTTTGTGGAGCCTACTATAACATGCTGCATGCACAAATGCGTATAGCCTATGTTAACCTGTTAAAATTGACATTCACTTTCCACCCGCGCACCCCAACATTATGAAACACAAATGAAATATCTGCTATGGTATTCGTAGCTCTCATAACGCATGTCCAAACTTTGGTCCATCCTTTTAAACCATAATGCTTGATAGCAGGTAAATTAGTTGCAGTGCATAAACGTGTGTCTTTACAGTTCACTATGTATCCATCGAATGTACTTTTTTCAAAGCCAAGAATCAGACACTATGACCTTATCAGTGTATATATTTCGCCTACCGGGCAGCAATCTTTAGCTCTTATCCAAACAGAATATAGTTTGTTTAAACCACTTAGTATGGTTGTTATGCATGACACTGGTAACATAAAATTTCTGCTACATTGCTAACCTGTATTATGTATGTTATTACAGGCTGTTTATGTGTTCATGTAAATTAAAACTAAAACTTGCATATTTTAGGTCGCACCTACATTTAAGTATTCATCAATGTACTTCTGGACACAGTTTCCAATTGCATGTTTGCTATTTCTAAGTTTGGAAAAATGTTACCGATTTCAGAAAATTTTGCCGAAAAAGAAGAATTTACAAAAATCTCACCCGGAGTTGGAGTTGGATAAAAAAATTTCAGAATCCGAAACCCTACAATGTGCTTTTATCTATTCGGCTGCAAAATTCACTTCATATTGCGTGCAATCGGGACAAAGTTAATGTGGAAGTGCAACTGTTGCGTCATCACCTTCAATTCGACAAAACAACTAACCATGAGCGGAACTACCCAGCTAATATTTTTCTGGTCATTGTCTTGAATATTATAGTAGGTTATTTTGTAATGTGTTGACAGTAGAAAATTCATCGTTAAACTGCTGTTGCCTGTTTGTGAATTTCTGCAGACGTTTAGCTCGAGTCGTATTACTTTTATTACAAAAAAAGAACAATACCAGCGCAAATTTCGGATTTGACATTTCTTTTCTCAAAATCCTCATTTGAAGATTTGCTTTTCTTTCCAAGTGGCACATCTGTCCCAAGCGTTAAGACGCTGGTAACAACGTACCACAGTGCTTTGGTAACAAACGTCGGCAATGGCTGTTTGTTTAACTTTAACAAATATTACGTACTGAGTACTTCGTGAGCCAACAAGGATAAATAACAGTGTTTTTCGATTAAAGTAAAAACTGGGGTGCCTAAAAGAAGATGTCAAATTATTGAGGTGGACTTCATCAGAATAAGAAAAAATCTGCAAAGATCATGACAGAGCGATTTACTGTCAAGTCTTGCGACACATATAATTTGAAGTGATCCACAGTTACTTGACGCCCTCTGCCCGAACGGACGTTTCAAGGGTTAGATTTCAGGCAATTTCCTCCTCTAATAACCCACATGATGCCCACGAGATCGATCTACGCATTGTTACCGTCCACTAATCCATTTGTACATATAACCAAAAAGCGTTTGCTGCCCTTGCAGGTTACCAAGGGCGTACGCAAGGGGGTGGGGTTTGGGGGGTTAAAACCCCCCTTGAGCTTGATATTTTACAAAAACTTTATCACCTGCGCAAAGGAGATTAAGTGTTTCGCAAAATTTTTGTTTATTAATTTGTTGACTTATTGCAAATACCATGGAATGAATATGCATGCAAATTTCAAGGAACATTGTAAATGAGCCAAAAAGTAATAATTAGGTTTTGGTGGGAATCTGGGTTATTGTCTGCATCCAGAAACCATCTCAACACTTCTTGCAGACCTTTCGTCCATTACGCATATTTAAGATTGTGTTCCGCGATTGTTCACTTTATCCGAAACCATTGCATTTATTTTGTCCTCTAAAGCTGATCAGCGCAAGCGCTGACCCCATTGGCTACATTACCAATTTCTGTATCATGATAGAACTGTTGCTCAAGCTCAAAAACAGCAGTTGTTAACATAGAAGCATTCAGGCATTTGATAATGTTTCAGCAGGGAAAAAGGAAAACTAAAAGTTTGCTGGACTTCTATAAATAACAAAAAATCGAAAGTTTTGTTGCGTACTTTATGCGCATTCTCAATTCTTGTGCAGTTTAGCAAGATTCGATCTTTCATAACGGGGTTGTGCGTCAGCCAGTCCAGCCGCACCTTTTCTATGCTCGACTGCTCGTATTCGACAAGACATTATAGCGCAGTCTCGTTTTGTAGTTGTAAATTGCACTGACGCATTGGTGAATATGTTTTCGCCCCTGTTTTAACGCGCAGCCTGATATTTTTGCAGTAATGAACTGTTGTGTCGTAGCGTTGAGTGTATCTACTTCCGATATCCTAACTTTGAGCGCTAATAGTTTATATTCAGTGCAATGACACATAAAATAAGGGGAGTGGATGTACAAAAATATACATATTATGTCAACAAACTTCGCCAAATGGTTGGTTTGGAAACATGAATATGACGTCAAATTGTGACGTCACAAACAGAGCACATCAAACACAAACGACCACCATCTGCCACTGAATGAAACCCCCCCATGGAAATTTTCTGCGTACGCCACTGCAGGTTACCATTGATTGACAGGTGCGCTATGCCTTGAAAAAATAGCAATTACACACTTCAGGGGAAATGCGATAAGAAAAATGCCAGTGGCGTTGGACTGCGCTTCTACCTGCTGGTGCGCAACTAAATAGCAGCAAAATTACGGATATAGCAACTCAGGATTTGCAATGGACGAGCTTTACCAAGCAGCAGAGCAATTTGGTTTTGCTTCAGAAGTTGTGCAATCTTTGAAAGGTAATTTATTGTCTTGAGCTAAATATTCCGAGCAAGCAAGTTTGGAACTCCTAGAGAAGATGTTTACTGCACGCTTTAGCAGTTGCGCACCTTCATAATCTGTTTGATCCTTAAATTCCGATAAATGTCGTACTATTAGGTCATCTTTGTCTCAACACTAGAGGGAACCGCACGACAACTTGTAACGTGGTGGAGACATTTTTCCTCGCCTTGAAGACCGTTTCTCATTGGCCGATAACATACTGAGAAATGGGAAAGTTTTTTAAACGATTTGAAACGATCATTTAATTCCCTCATTAGCCACGCAGGATGAAGTAGCAAAAAAAGTTGGTGAGCTTCTCGCTCTCATATCCTGTCTTTTATGCGTGTAATGCGCAATTTGAAAGACGCAGTGTAACATATAGCTTTGAGTTCCTCACTTGGGTAAGATTTTTGCAGGAAGCTTTGGATTGTGAGAACAATGTTAACAAAAACGTTTGAATGCAAAATCAACTTTATCCTAGGGGATTCTAATTATATCAATCTCTTAAATTCAACTTGAGTTTCAAATACTTGCTCAGATATTTACGCTCTTCTGGACTGGTTCATGCCGAAAACTGGCAAATGTCTTTTAGAGCCAAAGCCGAAAGTCTAGCTTGGCCAAAACTACAGAATAAAATTTCAGTTTTTTCTGAAATATCCAGTGAAAAAACACAAAATATTTTTAATTATTGGAGACAGACGATGTAGTCGAATTGGCTAACGTAAACCTTAAAACATAGATGTCCTTGTTGTACTCAGTGCAGGTTTTTTTAAGGCGTTTTAGGGACCCGATTCGGGTCCCTAGAATTTCAAATCGGGTCCCTAGAATCAGAGACAATTATCATTGGGTCCCTAGAATCAGAGAAATTGGATCCCTACGGATCCAAAACGGGTTCCTAACATTTTCCTTAAGAACAACCCTCACTCAGTGCATTGAATTTACTAACGTACTGCGCAAGCATCACAAGTGAAGAGAGTGAGACTTATATGCGGTTTGTTTTCTGAACCACTGTAAATAGTTTGTTTGTTAGAATAGGCCTGTAGAAACATTAAGCTACACTTTTTGATGTGTCAATGGTATCTAGAGAAACAGTTCTGTTCTGATAAACGCTGGTTTTTCAAACACTTTGAGTGACTGCGATTGCAAAATTTTTTACTCGGAGGAAGTTTTGCTATAGCTCCGATACCATTGACGTTTGAATGTCGACTCTGAGTGCATGGCCACAATACATCTGACTTAATCTGCATAATTTTGCAGTTGAGTGCTTCCAAGCTTGGGAAAATGTGGTTATGATCGTGCCTGTAAAATATCGACCACCGACACAAAAAAGAAAAATTGCAATCAGAAAGTAAGAAAAAAAAAGGAGTGATAACCAGAAAGTAACTCCAGCTGACAGCTTAACTCTTTAGTTTAAGCTAGCGGTTTACCCGGTTGTAAAACCCTGACCCGGATCTGCAGCCTCAGGTCACTCATGGCATTCACTATTTTTTATTTTATATCAAATACAATCTACATATCCGTTACAATTTCTATTTTATTGTAATGCAGACATGCAGCTGACAATACCGGACTTGACAACACTGACGAGAAATGACATCAACAGCGAGTTTCCTCACTTCAGTTTCCCAATCAGGAAACAGTTGTGGCTGTTTTTATCTGAGCAGAAAGAAAAGCTGACGCGGAATGCTTTCCCGATTAATCAAGTAAAGAATCGACAAATTTGAGCAACTGCTTTATTTCTATTTTTTCCCATATATAATTTTAGACTTTCATTTTAAAGCTTTGCTTAATTCTTATACATGCAGCAAAAGCCATACCAGATGATACGTACGTAAAACGTAAAAGAGTGCAAAATTTTGGAAAGTTATAAAACAAATAAAACACTTATCTGAATTACTACGTAAGACAGATAGTGTGGTAGAATATTTTCAGTCATGCAAGACAATGCAGGTTAACTAAATGCGCTCAAGCAAGCATCGCGTATTAAATTTGTTCAGAACAATATTTAAAATCAATTTTTGTCGGAAAGAGGGGGTGGCACTTCAAGACCACATTAGGCACATCAGTTTTTGGTCAGGCGAAGGTTAAATAAAATCCATCACCCATTTTCAACAGGGATGCAACAGTTGCAAGTGGGAGATCCGGCATAACCCCCATTGGCCACGATCCTGGACGTCGTTTCTATAGGAAACAAATATTGTTCATGGTGTACCTGGCTAGTTTGCAAAAACTGTTTGATTAGAATCTTCTCCATTGATCAACAGAACTTCTCACAGAACTGGTAGAATCAAGTTTTAAACCTAACGGGCAACTGTAGGGTGCTTCTACAAAATATATGCTAACGTACCTCTGGTAGTGGTGCAGCTTGCCCTGAATACATGATCACAGTAAGGCAAAGTGGAATATTTATGAAATCCGTACTGCCCAGAGTATCCGAACACACTTCTCCAACCCACAAGCGACGGAAAGAGAGGGAAGGGGTAACCTCTTCTCGGATTTGAAAAATTGATATGCACTACACTTTATAACATTGAGCAAAATAACTGTAAGCTTCTTGTGTGCTTGTATATTTAAAATGTTTCTATTGTAATGTAGCCCAATAACGACGATCAAGTATTGTAAATTTTTAAAACTTCGCAAGTAAACTTTATATACCTAAGGCAAAAATAATGGAAAATTGATCATAGTACCATTTCAAGGGTTGATCGCGTGGTCAGAAGAGCGTTTACTGCAGCCAAAGTGGTAAAAATGCAAAACCATCTGTTTGCATAGTGAGCATTTTATTATGCTTCAGAAATATACGCTTGGTGTCAGTTTATATTTCCGCCGACTTTTTAAACTCATATCAGCTCTTGGTCTGATATTAAAGGCTTACCAACAGTAAGATCAGATCAAAGCATACTGCGAACACACGCAAACACGTTACTCTGACTAAGCGTTAAATGTTTCTCTGTCTGAAATAGAAAACTCATTGCTTGAAAACTTTGGCGACAGACGAAAAAGAATGAAACGAATTTAAAATAACAACTAAAGGAAACAATTATTATCGTAGCCATCTAGTTTTCTTTGTTCGTTTGTACAACCATCCAAAAAGTTGTTAACGCGTAAAAACAAAAACACTTGTCGGGACACTTTGGCGCCCCCACAGCCATTCGGCGACCCGCAGTGATTCGGCGCCCGGGGAATTGCGCCCCCCTTGCCCCCGTCGTTACGACCCTGCATGGATATCCAAAGGATTTATGATTTAACAGTGGCTCACTTGTTCAAGAGTATTTTTAACTTCAGACCCAGCGCTGTTTATGCTACAGGCCCGGCGCCTGCTTATGTGTTAGATTTATTATGGTAAACCCAGCAGGCAATTGGTAAAATTTAGTCTAATTTTGCACCAGATTTCAGATGAGAATTGAAGAAGATTGAGAATCATGTTTCCCATTTTATGCGATCAGTAACATATCGACCAGTTCATTTTTACATTAAAAACAAGCTGTGCAATAACGTTTTTGATAGTTAAACTTTTATTTTCAGGAATCATGTACGGTTCAATATAACAGCGATGATGAGCAAAGCGATAACAGCAGCATCGAATCTTTTCAGACCTGTAACGAAACGCTTTCACCTTTTCAGACCTGTAACCAAGAACTCACATCGTGTGGTTTCACAGCAAGGTGCGTTGAAGAAAAAGATTTGCAATATGTGATGAATAAAAACTTCATTTAATATTTTCTATTTGACCTAGATCGCTGTTAGCGAAACTTCTATTTTTTGCTATATGTCTCGAAATTTTGATATCAAACGACAGGTTTGCTTATTTTCGTGCAAAATACTGTTTTTGTCATTTTAATATCCACACTTTTTATTTGATTGTGCAATTTGAACTAAACAAAGCTAAAGAAAGACACAGCAGTTTCGCCTCTTATTGCAATTCATTGCTATTGCATTCACGAAAATCTTGGAAGTATACTATATTTACGCCCATTTTCTATTCTTTCGTTAAATAGGTCTTACCTTACAGACATAAAGCACCCTTTGGCAAGGTTTTAGGGAAGTAATTCTGATACGCCTTTTTTGTATTTTTCGTTCTCGTTGGCAGAAAATAAGATAAGACACCATCTTATTAACCGAGTTATTTAATATTTCTTTTCGATTCTGGTTTCTTTTCGATGCCAGTGCTAAATCTTTTTCTCATGATCATATAGTCATATTTGCTTAGATTTTAGAAGCCTATTTTCATTGTTTCTTCAACTACCTCAAAGCAATTTTCATAAAACCAAGCAGTCGCAGATTAAATTATGACGATCATGATTTATTTTGTCGCAGACGCATGGTCCATATCACAAGCACAAATAATTGTAAAAATATCAAATAAATGTGAAAATCTTGCTTTATTTTTAAAAAAGAAACACTAGCGGTGGTGATTAATATTCACGGAGCGTACGCAAGCGCTTCATTCAATTAACAAGAAATATCTCAACACACAAAAATTATATTTAGCGGTCGCGGGTTGTTTCAAAGCAAAATTTTCCGATAAGCTAAATTGCACAATCTTTACTCAGTTTTGACTACTCTTTATCAATCGCGTTTATGTCTCACGCACATGTTGAGAACGATTCCCTTTCAAAATTGACCTGTTCTTAACAGACCACTCACAGCAGACCATTCGAAACAAACCACGTTCATTACAGACCTGTTCATGACAGACCCGTTCTTAGCAGACCCACGTTCATAACAGACCAGTTCATACCTGTTCATACCAGAGCCGTTCACAGCAGACCACGTTCTTGACAGACCAGTTCATAACAAACCAGTTTATAACAAGTTCATTACAGACCCATGGGCGTCGGAAGGGGGGAAAGGGAGGCCTTAGCCCCCTGGATTTTAAAATTATTAGCAAAAAAGGTTGTTTTTTCAATTTCGAGGGGTAAAAAACAAATTTCACCACTTTTGGCCCCCCCTGGAAAAAATTTTGGGAAAATCCCCTACTG
>Ga0210059_1014908_pt1 | contig 11417 bp, 11 predicted proteins | sample Ectturendosymbi2_FD_188042 | JGI IMG/M metagenome (GOLD analysis project Ga0210059, IMG submission 188042) | Ecteinascidia turbinata endosymbiont from Florida, USA - Sample 2 (SPAdes) (version 2) | ecosystem: Host-associated > Tunicates > Ascidians > Unclassified | place: Key West, Florida... | reverse complement strand
AAAGCAAAAGCCTGTCATTTCACGAAAAGCTAGAAGGAAGCAGTCGAAAGATATTTTCTCATGATGGGTAGCCTTATTCATGAAAAGTCTTGCGAAAGTGTGAAAAGTGAGCTGGATCTATTTGCTGTACCACCAACACAAACAAGCCTTGTCCATGGGCACTATGTAGAACACCGATCACAGCCCAGCCTTATGGATGGCACTCCTGTAGAGTTTTGTATTTCAGAAGAAGGAAATTACTACATGGATCTTGCTAATTCGTTGCTATATGTCAGATCTAGTGTGGTAACTTCATATGGTAAAGAACTTGCAGCCGACGCCCAAGTAGCACCTGTGAACAATTGGTTGCACAGCTTATGGTCTCAAGTTTACTTGAGCTTAAACAATGTTCTAGTGACGCAATCTTCCAATACATACCCTTATCGTGCTTACATTGAAAACCTCTTGAGTTTTGGTCCTGCCGCAGCAAACTCCCAGCTGTCAGTTTGCTTGTAGTACAAAGATAAAGCCGTTAGTTTTGATAGCCTCGAAAATCGTAATAATGGATACCTAAAACGCAAGGGCTTGATTGCAACAAGTGCTGAAGTTGACATGCTTGGTAAGCTGTATTTAGATATGTGCTTTCAGCAAAGATTTTTTCTCAACGGAATCAAGCTTAAATTACGGTTGATTCGCTCCAAAGACACATTTTGTCTTATGGGAGATGGAGATTTCAATGTTTTATTGAAAGAAGTGTCACTGTTCTGTCGCAATGTGCGCCCGAGTGACGCTGTCAGATTGGCTCATATTAAGGCTCTGCAGTTAGGTATGGCAAGTTACCCCATGTGAAAGGTTGAAGTGAAAACGTTTACTGTTCCTCAAGGCAATCTGAGTTGGGTCAAGGAAAACGTGTTTCTTGGTCAGCTTCCCCAACGAATTGTGGTTGGTTTTGTTGACAACACCGCGTTCAATGGACAGTTCAATAAAAACCCATTTCGTTTTCAGAACTATGCTATTAATTTCATTGCAATCTACAAAGACGGGGAGCACATTTTTTCTAAACCACTACAACCAGACTGTGCTCGAAATCGATTCGTTCGAAGTTACTTTTCGCTGTTTACGGAAACTAACCAGTATTATGCAGATTAAGGGAACGGCATCACACGAAATGATTATCCTAATGGCTACACTCTGTTTGCTTTTGATTTGACCGCCGACTTGGGAGCTGCCTCAGGGCACTGGGAACTTGTCAAGCATGGAAGCATTCGCCTAGAAATTCATTTCTCTCAAGCATTAACGGCGACAATCAATGCAGTAATTTACGGAGAATTCGATAATCTTCTGCAAATCGACCGCTCGAAGAACGTGATTTTTGGCTATTAGTGAACTCAATTGAAGTTGAAGATTTGTTGCTGTCAGATGTCTATTCAAGCATGGACTTTCACAGTGTCTACCCCCGCGATCGATTACCGTGAACAGTAGATTATCCTTCAAGTTATGTGCTCAACACTGACACAAGCAAACGACCTGGAGAACATTGGGTCGCTGTGTACTTTGATTCATTGCGACGTGGGAGTTACTTTGACAGCTATGGGATTCCGCCGTTTCACAAACAATTCACAAAATTTATGAACAGCCATTTGGAAACCTGGACTTTTAACGATACGGTTTTGCAAGCTCCGTTTTCTAGCGTTTGTGGTCATTATTGCGTTTATTTTTTACTGTACAAAAGTCGTGGCTGTACTACGTCTGAAATAGTGTCAAGATTTTCTAATAACCTTTTTGAAAACGATCACTCTGTTGCTTAATTTGTGCTCAATTAATAAACGCATGAGAATAAACCACATGGTGTAAATATGCTTGTTTTATTTATGAAAGCACAAGTCAGGCGTCATTTCGCAGTCGTTTCACAGCAGCAGAATCAGCACTAGATACTTGCAATCGACCGTTTAAAATTTCTAAGATAAAATCAAGTTGTTTTCCATCTAGTTCTGACAAGCAGGTCGGAGTTCAACTGAACACATTGTAGCGAATGCATTTGTCAAACATATAGTTGACAAACAGCGGTAGGGCATAGACCGCCTCAACCTGGAAGTAAAGTTTTATTCCATCTTCCAAAACCTCTTGCTGTATAGAGCGGATATTCCTCATCCTTGTACTATATCCTTCATCATTTGTGACCCAGAAACAGCGCTGTAACTGTAACGTATGCACATACGCTGCAACGTATGTGCTCCGGTCTAAATTAGGAATGAATACGATCCTCGGCGAATCTTCTAGTAAAATCTCAACTGCATGCAGCAGCTGTTGTGACGAAAGCCGAACTCTCCCATTTCGTGCTGTGATCCTCGCCTTACCAAACGACCACTCCCAGCTGGAATTGTCTTCCCGTCTTCACAAATTTCCTGAAACTGACGTCTGATTCGCTTCGCAGTTACTTGCAAGTCGCTTATTTGATTTTGAAGATTCTGACATTTCAACAGACTTTCGTAGCAAGACGTATGCGGTTCGGTTTCTAAAGTCTGCTCCATTAAAACGTTTACTTGATGTTTCAGTACAAGTACCATCTTTGAAAAGCTTGCTGCCATACTTTATGAGAGATTTGTGTATGAAACTCTGGGTTTTATGCTCACAAACAACCTTCTGATACTTTGTTTTTACTTTTATATCGCGCAGAGTCTTGACACAGGGAGGCCCGAACAGGCCCAAAGACTGAAAACATATGCCCCCTTCCGACAAAGTAAATCTATGAAACCTCTTCATGCGGGTAGGATTGGTCAAGGCTTAAGACTTTATTGTAATACCTATAATATATAAACCTTATTTATACTTTAGCTTCATAATTAAAATTATAGTTATATTTAAATATTATAAATATTAAATTAAATAAGAAATAAAATTAATTTAGTTTTGCAAACAGATCTTGCCTTACGTTTAGAACCTGCAGCAAGTGTAAATCCCGGAGGGTATTCGGGATGGACGTTTCTTGAAATGGTCTTTGTCTGGCAAGTGACTAATTACTGTTGCGCAACCGTCCTTTAAACCCTTTGTTATCAGGAGTTCAGAAAAAATTCCATCATTGGCGAATAACGTTGCATTAGAACTGACTCATTTGCAAACAGCGTCGGTGAAGCTAGCAGGAATTGTAAAAGCTCTAAAATGTTTGTCTGCGACAGATGTAACTCAACTCTCAGCAGGAAAGGTGTTTTACTGAGACATAAGGTACGTTGTTGCAAGTGTCATAAGTGCTCTCCCGTGCAAGAATTTCAAAACCCTGAAGAGCTGAAGAAACACAAAGACGAGATGCATCAGGTGCCTAGAAGAGAGTTCGTATGTGCGAGATGTGACGTCTCATTCAGTAGAGCTTATGGTTCGAAACGTCATCTAGAATCTTGCTGCGTCTGCAAGAAGTGCTTTCCTGAGCAAACTTTTTAACGCAAAGAAGAATGTCAAAGTCACGTCGAAGAATGGCATCCGAGACAAAGAACATCAAAGAAACGGAAGATTGATGCAGAGGAACCGGGGTAAGTTGTTTATTTTCGATTTCTTTAGAATGTTTAAAACAACCCTTTAGCGGTTGTCGTCGTAAAACAGGTCCAGATGTCAATAACTGTCACGTGTTTGTCGAAATATCTGTTTCAATATTGGTTTATATTTAATTTCATCTGCGTTAAAGGACATAAAGTTTTCTGCGGTAATTTCACACCTAAAGCTGAGCGTTATATGAAAATATTAAGGACTGTGTTTCTGCAAACAAATTTTAGCAATTACTTAATGTTTTTTTTCCGTGATTAAAATTTAACACTGCTGCTCTTGATATTTTACGGTGTTCGGGAAATGGGACATAACAACGGCATTTAATTTTCTCTTTCAAAACATTGATCATTGTCGATATAATGTGATTTATTCAAAGTCGAGTCTTCTAAAATTACCACAATGTGTCAAACAGCACGTTTCTTGCTTTGGTCGGTGATTTTAGAGCACTTGTTACAAACCCACAACTCTGCAGAACAATCGTGCGAACGTTTCCTTGTTTTCTTTTTTAATTTTGTTCAAAACAACGTTGGTGGCGAAATCTCCAATAATTACTATCCTTGGTCGAACGGTGCACCATTTGCTTTTGTTTTGGAGTCTGCGAGATCTCAATGTGTCCAGCCTCTTAAACGATTCTTTTGTTGCAACTGTGACGCCTTCCAAAATCTGTTTCGTAAAACTCGACCCAAACTTCTTTTCTTTCTTTCTTAATGTTGCTAAACAGCGTGTATCATTCCAGAAACATCGTTGACATTTTCATCCACTAAGACAACAGTTTGTTGTTACAACCTTGTGTTTGATTGCTGCACCCATCTCTCGTATTCCTTATATTAAATGTGTTCGAAGGCGGACGTGTCAATTCCCGGGTAAAGTTGCTTAAGGAGATCTTTTCTTTTTTTGAACAATTAATTTGTTTAAACTCTATTACCTGCGAGTGTAGTCAATTCTGTTGATTTAAATTTTATATGCTTGTAATATTATGTTTTGGCGTCCAGTGAAACAATCTAAGTGGACGAGTCTGGAGAGTCTTTGGAACAGGGAAACGAAAATGATGAAATTTGTCGGTAAGTTATATTCTGAATGCAAGAAATAAACATGAAATCAATCATCTGTCCTTTACCATTCTTTTGCTGTTTTTTCAGAGCGGTTTTAGAAATTGTGCTTCTTGATGTCGATTCAAGCTGTTCATGTGAATCAAGATCCCAGGAGCAAAGAGATGATGAGATTTTTCGGTGAGTGAAACCCTTTACCGTTTAAACGTAATAATTGTACAACAAATTGTTTTTTCTTCTCTTTCTTCGGCAGTGAATTTCTTAACGAAACCTCGGAACCCAGTTGTGAGACGGCGTCACAATCAGATCAACATGATGAAGTTTGTCGGTAAGTCATTTAACTGATAGTGGGAGAGAGGCAAGCTTTTCTCCCTCAACAAAAAACTTTGATTTTACGCAGTGAGTTTGCGGAAAGTGTTTAAGGAGGTAGAATGCTGAATAACGCTTCTCAAGGTGCAGAGAACAACAACCACCGCGGAGCGGAAATAGCAAGGTAGAAAGTATGTTTTTTCTTTAAATCATTTTCGAATTTATGGTCTCTAAGCTTTATGTATTTGCTATTGGTCTAAACATTAAAGTCCATTTCTTGTTTATTCGGACTTGCACAAAATGTCTATTTGCTCTGAACAGCAATTAATCTTTCTTAGCAGTAGCAGTTATTAGCATTCCTTTGTTTAGGCTCCTCGAAGAACAATATTTGGAAGACGAGGCAGATGTGGACGAGGTTGCCTTAAGGTAACTTTTTATTTTTCTATATTTTCTCATGAAGATATTTGGGGTTATGTAAAATTACTCATGTTATGCAAGACGGTTGCTGTAAATTAATGTAAAGTTTCCTAAAAGAACATAAACCGAGGTTAAACATATTGGCTCACACTTGCGTATTTTTATTATTTGCAGAGAATTGCTTGTCAACTGTTGGGACGCCATAAGGGACTTCATCAGGAGCGAGTGTGCCGTTCAAGATTTATTCAACTACAACCTGATCGGGAACTTGTTTGCGGACATTCTTGAGCGTGTCCTAAATGATATTTTAGACAAGGAGACAACCCTCTTCAAATTAAACTACAGCTTAGGCTATATCTTGCGCCACAAGTTAACTGGCGAACTTTGCTATTACCACCCTTGTCAAAATATCGGGAGAAAACTGCAAGTCCCGATTCTCATTAAAAATAGGGATATTTTAAAAGAGATTTTGGACAGTCTCTCCGACTTGTCTTTTCGCAATGAAACAAAGTACGAAAACTCTGAGTGGGCGCTTGTGTGTGTAACAAACATTGTCTTTTTTATTAATAAATTACGGCATCACCCGATTGGGTTTGGTAAAGTCATTCCCGATTACGTCAAAAACAATAGAGGCCTTTACGCGCTAGGAACAAATAAGCAAACCGATGTAGCTTATGAAGATAACCTTTGTCTTTTTCGATGTTTGTTGTTGCATCAAGATAAGGACGTTGGCAATTGCGAACGTAGCACACACCGCAACTTTGAAAAGTACTGTCAGGCGTTTTCTGTTAACCCAAGTTCTTTTCCAGGCGTTACATTATTCGAATTGTGCGCTGTTGAAGATTTGTTTGAAGTTAATCTCATGGTGTACGAGCTACGTAATGAAACTGGAAGTGTTGTGGCACGCTTAATTCAAAGAAGTCGCGAGATTTACGCTAAAACTGTCAATTTAAATTTGTACAATGGGCATTTTAGTTATATATTCGATTTCTCAAAATACGCCCATTCGTACGCTTGCCTTCGCTGCAATAAAATGTGGAATGACAAATGAGCCTATCACCGTCACATAAAAAGTTGTAATTTTGATGTGCGTTATAAGTACCCCGGCGGTATATATCAAAATCCAAAAAAAATTTATGAAAAACTTCGCGAACATGGTGTAATTATACCTGCACATGACAGATTCTATCCATATCGCTCTACATTCCATTACGAAAGTTTCATGGATAAAAGCAATTTACCCCAAAACACCGACAAAACCACGTGGTGCGCCTTGCATCGCCCGCTGTCTGTAAATGTTTGCAGCAACGTTCCAGGCTTTCTAACACCTGTCTGCTTCGTTAATGGCACAGGCGATGATGAAGACTTCGTTCTTAGCATGCTTCAATATCTTGAAGAAATCGCCTCAACAGCATATCAATTACTTAAAAAGAAATTTCAGTATGTGTTCGCACTTCAAGATCATGCCAATCCTGTTTTGGCAGACCTTATTAACACATTTGACGCTTTCCTTGAAGAACATATCATCCTCGGCTTCAATTCGGGTAAATACGACTTAAATGTTGTGAAACCACTCATCATAATGCACTGGAGGCCAAGAATCTCTTTCACAATTAAAAAAAACAATGATTTCATTTGCTTGAAAACTGACATCTTCAAATTTCTTGATATAAAAAAACTACATTGCTCCTGGGTTTTCATACAAAAAATTTATCAAAGCGTATGGTGCATCACAATCCAAGTTTTACTTTCCTTATGAGTGGTTTGATTCTTTAGAAAAGTTAAAGCATGACAAACTTCCACCCTATGAGGCTTTTTACAGTTCTCTGAAGAAGAAGCATAGCTCTGCTGAAAAGTACCAACTTTGCCAGCAGGTGTGGGAGGATGTGGTTGGAAATCAATGCGAGACATGCTGGTGTACTACAACAATCTTGATGTAGAACCTTTTCTCACGGCTGTGGAAACTGCAACGAGTTTCTGCGAAGAAAGACACATTGACATGATGAAAAATGGCATTTCACTTCCAGGGTTGACACTCAAGTACATGTTTTCAAACATTCCTAAGGGTGACTATTTCACAACAATTAACAGAACAGACGCTGATTTGCATTGGCTTTTTAAAGAATACACTGCGGGGGTCCCGCAATAATCTTCCATCGTTATCATGAAAAAGATGTAACCTTTCTTCGGCAACACACGAACAACCAGAATTCTCTTCTTTGCAAAAAAATCTTGGGGTACGACGCTAATGCGTTGTATTTATCAGAAATCATGCAGGAGTTGCCTGCCAAACATTACATCAGGTACAAAGAGGAAGATAATTATAAACCTCATCCATGCCAAAAATACGGCTTTCTCGCTTTGGAGTGGCTTAGTTGGTTGGAAATATCCAACCATATCGAAATCCAACACGCGTTTAACAAAGGTGAAAAAGTAATCGGTTCCAGGTAGATGGGTTTTGCGAAGAAACAAAAACAATTCACCATTTCTTCGGCTGTTACTGGCATGGTCATCATTGCGCACTGAACGTAGATAAACACGGCAATATGAAAACTTCAAACCAAGTGAACAGAAAGCTATGTCCACTTTGCACAAAGATACTGAAGACATAACCAACTATCTGCGTGATGAGGGTTATGCAGAGGCTACAATACACGAGTGTCAATGGCTTAATCACAAATCAAAAAATGGTGTCATTGAGGAGGTACTTAAAAAAACTGTTAAGATTGTCCGACCTCGACGCAACCTTAACCGCCAATCAATCTTGAATGGCATTCTAACTGGTGAATTGTTTGGGGTGCTGTTGTACGACATTCACACTCCCGATCATTTGAAAGAACACTTTTCCGAATTCTGTCCAATCTTTAAAAACGCTCTGGTCTCCGCAAAGGATGTTGGCCCTCACATGAGAGCATACGCGGAAAGTCATAACATTTTTCGCAAACCTGTTAAAAGTCTTATTTCCAGCTACTTCGGAGAGAAAGTACTTTTGATCACCCCTCTTGTCAGGTGGTATTTGCAACACGGTTTACAGGTTACTCGAATTTATCAGTTTGTCGAGTACCAACCAAGCAAAAGCTTCGAGGCTTTAGGGCAGAGCGTTTCTGACGCGAGGCGGGCAGGAGATGCAGATCCATCCAAGTCAATTCTTGCAGAATCTTCAAAGCTTATGGGCAATTCCAGTTATGGCAAGACAATTACAGACAAGTTCAAGCATAGAGTTGTAAGTTATTGCAATGATGAAACAGTGAATGATGCCATCAACAGCAAACGTTTTACCCAGTTAAATGTTCTTTCAAACGACTTGTATGAGGTAAAGTCTTTCAAAGAAACTGTCAGACTAGATCTTCCACTTCAAATTGGGTTCTTTGTCTACTGTTACGCAAAACTTAGGATGCTCCAATTCTACTACGATTTTATTGATTACTACCTCGATAGAAAATCGTTTGCATTAAAGGAAATGGACACTGATTCTTGTTATGTTGCATGCGCGACGTCGTCTCTTGAAGAGGCTGTTGAAATTGAAAAACGCACACATTTTTACAACAATTTACATCTTTGGCTCCCAGCACAAGCTTGCGATCAACACCGGCGTGATTTCATTGCGAACAAAGTTCGCGGGCTTGACTGGTCTCCTCAACCGTGTTGCTTAGAGCGCCAACGATATGAAAAACGTACACCAGGTCTTTTCAAGCTCGAGTGGAGCGGGGATGGGATGGTGTGTTTATGTCCTAAAACATATTTTTGTCTGTCTTCCAGGGATCCCACTGTTCAAGGGCGTGGTAACAAACAAACGTCCAAAGGTTTAAATAAACGCCAAAACCGTTTCACTTTTGACTCTTACCTCAACGTGCTAAAAAAACAAACAGACGGTTCAGGAACTAACACCGTGTTTCGTATTAAAAACAACCAAATTTACACTTATGCTCAGACGAGAACCGCTTTATCCTATTTGTATGTGAAGCGTCACGTATATGAAGACGGTGTTACCACTGCCCCTTTGCATTTGTGAATGATTTCGTGAGTTTCGCCATTTTCAAGCGCTTAGTTTCTGAAATGGGTAGAATAAGCTGACCAGCTATTCATTAAGCTCGAGAACTGCGTTGTTTTATTTGAAGCGTCGCGTTGCCATTACTCCTTTGTATTTGTGAATGAATTCGCCTTTTGCAAAATGCCTTTTGAACAATTAGGGTGTTTTTTTCTTTAAGGGAAATGCACAGCATAGATCACCAAGAGTTCATTTGAGCAGACAGAATAGGTTATAAAAAAAAATTTAAAAAAAATTCAAATTTCGATGCAAAGTCACTAGTCGTACTACCTACCAAACCAAACAGGACAGGTTAATCAAAATTGAATTTATCAATTATGAAGGTGTTTCACCTTTTAAAGCAATACGCAGCATAAGCTGACCAGGAGTTCATTTAAGCAAACCGGATAGGTAAAGCAGCAAACATTACAATTCCGACGCGAAATGAATAGTCTTACTCCAAGCAAAACCCAGTGGTCAGCATGCGGGGACATAGCTTCTAGCTGACAGCCTTCTGGTAACAATGTGACAAAACCATAACCGCTAGGTGACAGCCCAAGGCTTGTAACATCTCTGCATGAACACTGCGTCCCAGGGCGTGCAAGTTACCCCCGCATGCTGACCGTCCAAGTCTTCTTGGAAGACTTAGGCAAATGCTGACAGACTCAAACGTCTGGCGACAGTGCTACATACAAAACCATAACCGCTAGGTGACAGCCCAAGGCTTGTAACATTTCTACAGACCCACCGCGGCCACTGCGTCCCAGGGGTGCAAGTTACCCCCGCATGTTGACTGTCCAGGGTTGGTTGGCAGACTTAGGCAAATGACAGCCTCATAACATGGCTGACAGTACGACAAAATCACAACTGCTGGATGACAAGTCAAGGTTTGTGAGTTTTCTGAAGGGTCGCCGCGCTGGTCCCATCCGAGGGAGTGCAAGTTTATACCCACATGCTGACAGCCCGGGTGATGACGGTACAGGTTCGCCACCTATCAAAGTCCCTAACAAGGTGTGAAAACCTCATCCCTAACTTCTTGCGTGGGTCAAACATAAGCAAGTTTGTTTAGAGGACATGTGTAACTTTTGCATTTCATAGCATTTAATGACATAAAACCAAACATTTTTCAAACTCGTTGTGGTATTCTAGCCTTTACGTTATCAGCTGCATACGTCAATCAGTCGCACAAGAATTGGATGAGATCTACGTCTTATATGCGCGTAAGTTTTGTAGACCAACTTCGGGAGTCAGTGTCTTAATAAAGCAAAATCGCTACTCGGCTTCGATTGAAAGTGCGTTGGTGTACATCAGAAGGGTGTATATTTAAAAACGGAATCATAATGGCGGCCACAATGACTGCTTGCTCAACTGCAACTGAAATATTGGCTGCAAAAGGCATACTGCAAATCTTGCACTAAAGCCATTGAGATTTTCCCAAGCGCTCTTGCACGAAAGTTTTACGAGCAAATGGTGGCTTTTATCCAAAAGAGAAGCTTGAAACTTTGCTAACAAAATCTTTTAAAATTTGTCAATCCAATAAAATAAACTTTGTATTATTTAGAAAAAAGTGCCAGAAAAATACACCTTTCATGAATGATACTTTAAAAACAGTGGGTATCAAATTTTGCATCAAATAATCAAATGCTGAGACTTGGTTGTCGTTTGCCCCCCATCAAAATATCTGCCTACAGTGTGGATTATTTTCACAAGAATTCTTAATGTGATATTAGCGTCGTAATACAGTTGCTTAGTTCAGTTATCAAATGGCTTGGTTCAGCAATTTAATACTTTCTTTAAATAAAATTCTTTAAATTTACTACCTTATGTTTGCTTTATCGAGCTTGGGGCCGAAAACGACGTGTCGAAAATGAAAAGGAGGCGATGCAATAAAAAAGTCTGAGAAAGACTGGTTTAGATGAAATTCGAATGATAAAACTGGTCAAACTTTAGCACTGCATCGCTACTGAACCAGCAAGCAATGTGACACATAACAACGATCTGACGTAGTCACTGGCGTCGGCGCAGGTACATCGAGGACTCGAAATAAACAGTTCACCTGACGACATAATATTTATTCTCATTGTAGGTTACGTTTGTTA
>Ga0210059_1014906_pt1 | contig 11417 bp, 8 predicted proteins | sample Ectturendosymbi2_FD_188042 | JGI IMG/M metagenome (GOLD analysis project Ga0210059, IMG submission 188042) | Ecteinascidia turbinata endosymbiont from Florida, USA - Sample 2 (SPAdes) (version 2) | ecosystem: Host-associated > Tunicates > Ascidians > Unclassified | place: Key West, Florida... | reverse complement strand
GCACTCCTGCGGTAAAGACATGCAGGAGGGACATCGGCCCCTTGTACAGTCTCCTTGGTAACGAAAAAGTGTCATTCTAGGGGGGCACCAAAATTGTATAAAAAGTAAATCAAATACCGAAAGTAAGCAGCGCTTCATTTAAGTTCTACGGGACAATGAAGCCATCGCAAAGGTTTCTTGAGATTTTTCGCTGCAACCCGCAAGGTTACATATTACGATGAAATTTTGACCAGATTATCATTTTGGGACAATTTCCCCGTCCCCGGGTGCCACAGACATTCGAGATAACGTCCTTGTTTATCCATCATAGTAAAAGCCTGTTGCTCCCCAAAAGTCTGGCTGCAATTTTTGTCAAAGCTGTTTCGCCGTTTCGTTCTTAACTTAAAAAAGGCGAATAGAATATATTTTTTAAAAAGCTTAACTTTCGGTGGAAAGGTTGTTTTGTTCCTGTCTTGGTCACGTGCTTCGAATAACCGACCGTGAACCGCTCCTGATGTGACCGTTACGTCAGAAATTTCGTCTTCAGTGACCCGGAATGGTTGACCTTTGACCCCGAAGTCACCGGTGTCTCTTGTTTCAGACCGACACGAGGTTCAGAGGACGCCGATACGTCAGAAGCGTCCCGGCCAGCACGCGGATCCAGTGCCAGACCCGGCTTGTGGGCCCGAATGTCCTGGAAGGGCTCCGGTCGCTGGCGGAGCACCAGTTGACCCACAACCCTCTCCCGGCCTTTCTGACCAACGTCGCCATGAACGGGAAGCAATGCTTGAAAATCAGTGAGAAGAAGGACAACGAATGCAGCAGATTGTCCGCCTGACTGATTTGGACCGTATAAGGGCGCCACATGGCCGGTGTCGAGCGGGTCTGGGTCCGAATATCGTCCCAGGGAGACCCGAGACGCTTGTGCGACCACAACTAAGCCATTATTGTACGAGAGTTGGGTCGGGTAACGATGCAGGTTGTGTCGGGTAATATTGGCGAGTTGTACGAGTTGCGTGGGGTGATGTGGGTTGTGCGAGTGATGCTGAGTAGTGTCGGGCAATGTTGTGGGCTGTGCGAGTGATGCTGGCAACCCCTCCAGCTTGTTTGGCATCTGCTACTTCCACACTCCCTCGGATATTTCACCAGCTTCATCTCCCGTCGTTGCGAGACGCAGCAACCCATGAAGCGCATCATTGAAAACTCGGCCGTTGCCGGACAGAGCGACTGGTTTTGTTGTCTTCGCTTTTTTTCTAACATTTCTCGCCGGCCACTGAAACGATTTCTAGCAACGTTTTTATAGAGATTTCCACGAAACATGATTTTAAAATTGAAAAAAACATGTTTTCAAACTTCAAAAATGTGCCAACTCAATATTTTTAGCTGCACAATTGCTGCCTGCACCTTTTCGCTTGTCTGTCAACATTTTGGAGATTTTCCCGAGTTTTTTCTGCCACGAATAAATGTGAGTTTTTTCTGCCACGAATAACCCAGAACTCGACCTTTTGCAAGTAATTGGTGAATTCGAAAGAAGTCATAAGGAGAGGAAGGTCACTTGCAAGAAATGCGAGCTCGTCTGGAGATAGTTGCAAATCACCAAACCATTACAAATGTTCAGCCAAGGCCACTGTGACCGTCTTCTAGATGTTGTGTGATTAAACATTCGTTTATTTTTTAATGTCACTTTCACTCGTGCTTTTACATTTTCGCTCTCGACCCGTTGCAGGCGATTATTTGATCACAATGCCTCTGTGACGCATTACCAGTTCTCTGTGACATCATCCTGAGTGAATTGCTGGCTGACATCGAAAGCCGTTCTGATAAACCAACACATGTTACGTAACATGGAACCGATGTATGACTTTAAACGTCACCAGGGGGTAATTTTGTTGTTGCTATGGAGTGGATGGGTCCTGGAGTTTGAGTATTGATACAAAATGCTTCGCTAGGTGCGGCAAATGCGATATGACCTGGGTATTCAACTCAATAAAGCGTAGTTTTGTGTAAAAACAACCCATATTGTTGTGTTGGAAATGCGTCCAGACATAACCCAGCGTTTGACAGTTGCCAGGCTGCTTTTCTAAAATGTTCGTGAAACTTTTAAGGTCCCGTTTTTATTTGTGGAAACCTCGTCAGCGAGAATCTCGTCCTCGAAAGTTTGTATAAAACCATCAGTCGCAGTTGATTGCATTGTACAACGAGGAATTGTTCATAGTGACGTCACAGTCACTTTTCAAGTGAATGTTCAATCACGGCTGTGTTTGATGATTTTCAAAACTGGTTAACGATAACTTCATTTGTCAACTGCTGTTTGCAATATTTGTTATGCTGCTCAACCACCTGTGTAGTGTTGCATAACAGCTTCTTGTGTTGCGTGACAATGGTCATAGTGCGGGTAGCAATGCTTCCAGGCACGAGCGTCGGAGGGAGAACCTTGGCCCCCTTGCTTCTTGCAAATTGACGTTTTCCTGTTTTTAGCAAAAGAGGTTGTTTTGTCAGGTTCAAGTGGTTAAAATAGAATTTTGCCAATACTGCCCCCCCCTGGAAAAAAATCCTGCCGACGGCCATGGTTCCAGATTTTACAGTCCTACGTAACAATGTTCATACTGCTGCGTAACGATGTGTATAGTGTTGCGTAACAATGTTTATATTGCTGCGTAACGATGTGTATAGTGTTGCGTAACAATGTTTATAGTGTTGGGTAGCAATGCTTCCCGGTTTTTCGCTGCCTTCATTTCACGCTTAGAGGCAATTGGCAAATGTTATTTTTAAGCCTGATTTTAGTGGTGACAGTTGGATATGTGAGTGTGTCGTAAAAATATCGTGTTGCACGTTTCTCGGTCTTATGTGGTGTGTTTTCACAACGCTTCGGCTGTGCATAGTCTCAGAATCATTTTATCTGACGCAACAAATATATTCGCAACTTCATAGCCTTCGAAATATTGTTGTACTCATTCACAACATGTTGAGGTTAACTGGGGTCACAACATGCAGAGGTTATTTTGGGACACAACATACTGTACTGATGTCATCTCGGGACGTAACTTCTTGAAGTTACAGGGTGTTTCACAATTGGGTAACGCCAGGACAAAGCACAACCAGCTGCCTGCAATTAGTCGGAATTTTTATGATGATGCAAAGAAGCTGTTTCAAGCAGATGATTGTATCATGATAACAAGCAATTAATTAGACAGCTTGATGAAGCCTAAATTATTTGCTTGTGCGGTTAGTGAGCGCGTTAGGTTGAAAGGCAGCATTGGTAGAATATGTTTTTATCCTACGACACGATATTTCCAAGTGATTCAGTTACGCTAGTAAGTAGTAATATCTGGTAAAAATAACTTCTTGGGACCGAAGCTGCCAAAAGTTTCGACATATGTGGTTGCAAGATTCACAACTTTCTGCAAAAGTTGGCTCAAAGCCTGCTGCCTATCCTGCTAATTCAATAAAAGCCTTTTGCGACGTTTGCCACAATGCAATCATAGCGAAGTACTGTGAGCTTAAAAGGCATAACTAGTAGCTGAAACACTGAAATAAGACTAAAAAACTTTTTGCATGCTCCCTAATGTACCACAACGTTACAAAGACCAGAAATAGAAAGTTGTAGGGCTGAAGCTATGCTCAGATTGTTTATCGCTGAGCATTATTCTACTGTATAAAAACATGTAACCATTTGAAAGAGATTGTCAAGAACTGTGTGTCATACAAAAAACAAGGCAAGCTGCAGTTACGTTGCTCAAAATGTCAGCCCATGCTTATTGAAAGCGAGTGCAAGGCGAAAACATTAGTATATTGTATAACTTTATAGGTTTCTTTTAATCATATTAAAAATGACAGTTTTTTTTAACAGAATTTCACTGCTTTTAGCAGATTTAACTAAAAATGTGTGACAAGACCTTTAGCAGAATCTAGCGTTTTTTGTGACACTATTTAGCAGATTTAGGTCACAACCATCTGGCAATACTGGCGGTCAGAAAGATACACTCAGACTGCCATATCACGATGCGAACTGGATAGAGCATACAGAGAGTAAAGCTAGAAACACGGATTTCTTGCCCACACTATGATTTAGCAGGTGTTGAGATGTTTTTTTTTAACTTGGGGCCCCGCGCTCTTGAAATGCTACGGGCCCCGCACCTTAATCCGGCACTGTGTAAATGCAGTGTTGGATGGATGCAGTAACCGGGGGACCAAACATGAAATGGGGGGGGCGGTACCACTGGCCCCCCGCTGGCGACGGCACTGTGTATGAGACGTCAAGCATCCTCGTTCACCCATCGACAAAAATGCAACGGATAAGGTAAAAACTTGTCGGTGGCTTTTAAGTGTAAACTCTCTTTTAAGCTTTTGGCTCTTTATTCAAATCAGTGATACAGTAGAATTTTCCTAATTCGTCACCTCAAGGGGATTAGAAAAAAAGTGACGATTTAGGCGAATTGACGAATTATGAAAACAGCTTAAAACTCGATCATAGCAGCTTGTACACTTTATCATAGTAACTCGTATACATAGTGCTCTTATTTGCAGTAAAATGACAAGTTTATGACGTTATGGTTGAATACAACAATTAATTCCTCTACTCTGTCTAGACTCCTCCATTTAATCTAACACCTTTAAATCTTTAATAAACTTTAAAGGTTTTCCGCGTTCTCTCAATGGGTAGTCGGGTCGCGCTTCGCACGTCGTGCTTAAATTCGATAACCAAATTGCGAGGTGGAACAATTCTCAAATAAAGCTCCTTAATTTGTTTGAATTCCCACACGTTCTCGCTGCTTAAACATCAAAAGCGAAACTGCAGATGATGATTTGCCGAACAAAACGCTTCCAAGGGATAAAAAAAGGTGATGAATTAGACGATAGCGAATTAGACTAACAGAAATGTACACAAAGAAGTGGGATTCTGCCGGGACCGACGAAAAAGTAACGAACTGACGAATTAAACGATGACGAATAAGACAAATTCTGCTGTACGTAATTACCTCAATCTCTCGAATGCGGAGCGCGAGCGCAGAGACCTTCGGCGACGGCAGCAGCTAAATTCGATCAAGAGCACGGAACAGACCACGGCAAAGGCAACTGCTCTACTTTGCCACATGCAGAAAAGTTCGCATTGTACCAACGCTTCACGCCTCGAGCAAAGACCCTGCCATCTTGATTTTTCGTTTAAATTCTTGTACAGCGTTTATCTCTGTGGATTAGTTAATAAGAAAGATTCCCCTTAAATTTCATGGCGTTGTTTGAAATATTCTATGAAGGCATTTTGTTCATTTGTGTGGACAATGAAAATCTGATTTACTCTCCTTAAAAGGTCTCGACGGCTTTCCGTACTGGCTATCTATTGCTGCTGATTTCTGACACAGCTGACATTGCTTGTTATTAGCGTAGTACTGTATTAGATCGTTATGCCAAGCGCTTTGGCCATCACTATATTCATAAAACATTTTTAATTTTACTCCCGCCAATAACTTCGGAACGTGCAGATATCCAATTCTGAGATAACCCATCAGGATTTTTCCTTGTGAACTTCGTGCTGTCTCGAAGTTTGGACCAGTGTTGAGGTCGAAGGTTCGGTTCTTACTGCAGGCAGGTGACATCGCATGTTGATTTCTTCCGGAACCTGCAGCTGCAAATACTACGTTTTGTGTTTACACGACAGAAACATGAATCGAGTATTAAATTCGCCGACGAAGCTTTGAAAAGCTTGCTTTATTGGTAATAGGGTTGCCAGATGCGTTTTGTAAAAATACCGGCCATTGTTTCAACAGCGACAGATCCACGTTGTGTCGTAATCGGTAAATGCATATTTAATGGCATGGTATTCTCGAATAACATTTTGAAAAGAACGTTTTTAAGACAATGCATTCATTTTTTGGCAGTGGCCGGTACATTTAAAATCTGTGCTGCAGGCACGAATTTTAAAAATATCGGCCACTGCCAAATTTGCAGTAAAATACCGGCCAGGCCGGTGAAATACCAGACATCTGGCAACCCTAATTGATAAACGTCTGGTTGGGCAGTAGCGTGGGTTCTTGTAAACTGAAAGTGACACCATATTGCAAAAAATAAGATCTTTACATTTCTGAAGAATAAAAAACAACTCTTGCACTGATTGCGCTTGTGCTGACAACTGTCACAAACGCTGAGTTTTCTACAACTAGGAAGGTTGCAAGAGTTCTTTTGGTTATAAACGCAGAAAGTGGTGACTCTTGAGTTTTTGTGCAAGTTGTCTGGACAAGGTCAGTTTTTTGCTGCACATAAAATCTGTGGCAAATCTTCTGCAAAATGGAAGCCCTCACGTGAGAGGCATGTTACAGTACTATTTATAATGCAATAGTGCAGGTCGACCCAGTTCGCAAATATGTCAGAATACCCTTGTTTACAAAAAAAAAGTTTTTTTCAAAAATTTGGAACGTCATTTTATTTAAATACATATACTCAGATATGTCTTGTCGAAAGCGTGTTGCTGTAAAGCTATTAGGCGTCTTGGCTACCGATCATCAAACTGTTAAAAGCAGTTAGAATCTGAAAAGCTAATCATAGTTCCCCGAAACGTGTCTACAAACATTTAGCGATTGAAGTAACCTTTGCATTGTTTAGCCATTGTCGAGCAATCGTATTGTTTTTACGTAATAAAAGACATCGTCAAGGCTGGCAGACAACCTTTGGCAGTAGCGATCAGAGAAGGAATTGCTGAAAGCTGTCTAACAAAAGATAAGAAAACATGATAAAAGAGAGCACTTGGTTTAGTGGTTCTATCAAAATTCCTTCCTGAAATCGCATGATGAAAATACTGCCGGTATTAGGATATTTTGATTTGTGCCATTGAGTAGATCTTTGCGAAGCCTCTACCATCACGTCGATTGTAATATTAGCGCAGTAAAAACAAACACTCAAACTAGGAAGTAAAGAGATGTGTTTTGCTCCACGCAAAGCGGAGAAAAATATATCCCAAAGAGCCAGAGCCGCATCGCAAATAGTTATTAGCTTCTTGGTTTGTGTCTGGTTCAAGTTTAACAAACACGTTCGCAGTAACTCTAAATCACTTTGGGAATTTCTAAGCACCTTTTGAAAAGCGTGGTTGGTGCTTGCTGGCGCTTCCAGTCTCACCTCAGGCAAAATTATGTTGCTGCATATATTTCTTGTCACGTTGCGGGGCCGCGGCAAGAGCAGGTGCATCACAACGATAGAAAAAGCTATTTGTAGGAGATGCCGTTTGTTTCTGCAAACATTTGTTTATGGAAGCGCGAGGCTGTTTTCGCGACACGCCGGCGCCAACTGCGACTACAGACGCGCTGCCCGCACCTGCCCACCGCAGGCAGGTGCGCGGACACGCTTCGTTGCGCAAGTGAATCTTCTTTTGCGCGACGGTCGAGTTTTATAAATTACCAATGAAACTGTGGCGTACGCCATATTTTAAATTTCTGAATACAGTCGACGGTAGACAGCAGTTCTGACTTTTAGTAAAATTTGCCCAACCATGCACTAAGGTTTCTTAGGTGTAAACGTGAGCCGGATTTCTGTGCGATTCCAACGGTGATAAAATAACATGAACTTTTTAACTTTTTTAGTAAAAGCGATACAATTTTATTCTCAAGTGCAAGAAAAACGATAAAGAAAAAGAGTCGATTTTACTTTTGAAAAACTTGGTTTAACGTTTCAAAGAGCTACCGATAATAATGCAGTGCATCTTCAGGACCAGGTGTGTAACAAGAGAGTGTATAAGTAAACCAGCTTCTGCAGTGGTGAGAAAGCATCAATCGCGTTTTCGCTGCGGTGTTGCTGAAAACATGAATAACCAAAAATGTTTAGAAATCCCAATGAATTTCGGAGATTGTTACACTGGAGAGGGCGTTTACGGTCACAATCCGCACGTCCGTCCTTCGCTGAATGAAATGACAACTTTCTCATATGATGGATACGATTCGTTTACCAACCAGACGATTCTTTTGAATGAAGCAAGCACGCACAGCTACGAACTTCAGTCAAGCGAAGGCGTGGACAATTACAATTACTGCGCGTATAAGACTGCTTTCAAAGCGCGATACCACCCATACCTAAACAGTGCTCCTGTACCACCAGCAAGCGCACATCATCTATCGCCGCCTAGTTCTGGTATCAACGTGACGTCTTCGGCGGATTACGCCTCCATTCCAACAATGCATACGTCTGTACAAGATGTCGCTTACTGCAGCCAAGCCTACGACAGACCCAGCAGCAGCAACAACAACTTCAACTGTCCAGTAAATTCTCAGGTATATGTTGCATTGAAATTTGTCGATCTGTATAGGGAGGGATCCAGACGTAATATGAATTAATCATGTACTTATCGGCTGTCGGGTCCTGATAATTTAGAACGCCGCCTGTTCTTGTTGCTGAGATCTTGAGACCAGCGATGCAGTGAAACGGAAAAAACTTAGGAGCCTCTGAAATGAACATATACCTCAAATGTACGTGTTTTCACTGTTCTTTGATATCTAGTTATCAACCTGGGTTATCACTTACTTAATGTCTCTACAGCGAAAGTTGTTACAAAACAACCTATTGGATGCGTAATTACATTTTCTTCAAGCAGAGAATTCTAACATTTTTTCAAATTCTCGGAACTCAATTTGACCGAAGCTAAATTTACGACATCTCCCACAGCATTATGACGTGATAAAGGCAGCCGCTTGAGTGTTTAGGCAATTTTACCTCTTTGCGAAAAAGGCAAAATGATTTACGCCGTTTATGAAAATGACTGCCCAAACTTTGAAGCTTCAAAACTATTTATACGTTTTGCTTGTAAAATCTTTTTTTGTTCTAAATAATTTTGAAAAAAGAAAAACTCTTCCGCCAATCAATTATATAATCGGTAGTTGATTTATAAGTACAGTAACATCAGGAGGATTTCGATCAAAATTATTGCAATTGCATCCTTTTTGTTTCTTTTATTTGATTGCGAAAAAGTGTTTTCACTTTGGTTAATCGTTAATCAGCAACATTTAACGGAGATTGCCAATTTAATTTCGTCAAAGTCATTGATGAGGATTGTTGGTTTGCAGGTCTCCCAAAAACACAATTTCTTTTCATTTATAATAGGCTTGATTGCAATATTTTATAAACACCTATGCGTCCTATTTTAAATTACTTGACGATACAAAGTTTTGTTCTGAACTAGAATTCGCTACATGTTGTCTTCGAAGAAATCGAAGCGTAGCATGATTTAACACCACATCAAAAATATTTCACTTCTTTCGCCTGACGTCACCTGGTGCTTACATAATTGTGTTAGCCATTTTAAAACCTCGGTGCACAATTTACTTTAAATATTTTCCATTTTAATGCTATGTGTTTCCATATTTAATCTTGCGGTTTCCATTTGAATTTTTTGTATTTCTATTGAAAGTTTAGTGTTTTCCGTAAACGCACTTCGTCTAGCCATACTAGAGATGTCACGAGCATACATTTTTATGACCCGGACCGACCCGTTCCCATCACAACAAACCCGTAACCCCTCCTAAATTTTGGCCCGTTCCCAGCCCGGACCATAAAGAAGGCAGTGTCTATTTTGCCTCACAAAGAAAAAGCACTGCTGTGTCTATTTTGCCTCATGAGGCAAAAGCACTATGTTCCCATTATACTTGTACATAAGAAAATATTTGGCAAATTGAGTTGGTATAAATCAAATTTCTTTGAAAATTTTAAATATAAAAAAAAATTGTTTGAGCTTGATCTTCTATAGCAGCGTGATCCAACTACTTTTGACCTACGGACCATTTTACAAAAACCTGACAACTCGCGGGCCACTTTCAATAAAATGATGCATGAAACAACAGATTCACAACATTTGAAACTGAAAAAAGCATGATAAGTGAGTGCGTCATTGAAATTATTACACAATAGCAAATAGCAATTTTATTACAAATCTCCATCAGTGAGATGCCTGCGGTCGAGGCTTCTCTGACACTATCATTCGTTTATCAATACCCGTGTTAGTGGTACAAGTCCGAGTCTATCCTCCAGTGCTTCGTCTGCCATTCGATTTCTTTTTTGATTTGAATTGCTTCATCGTAGAAAATGTACTCTCACACACGTATGTGTTTCCAAACGTCCAGTGCATTTTTAGTGTGAAATCTTTCAGTTTGGGAAATCTATCTTGCTGACTAATTTTCAGAAGCTCTCTACAGTCTCTAGCACCGTTAGTATTGCACATTTTCATTAAAAAATGTTTTGTTCGTTCTAATTACAATTACAGGCATGGGCAATTACTGTAATTTGGCTTGAGGGACACTTTGAGAAGGTCGCGTTTAGCTGATATAGATAGACAGATTTACGTGGTGGTATTAAGTACATTGTGACGGATGTACGCTTCAAGACAACAAAGGCTGGGGCACCGAAAAAACACAGAGGTCATACAGCCAAGTGCCCCAGCGGAGGGGTTAGCAGCGGGACGTGCCTTCTAATACGATCGTAAAAAAATAAATAAATCAGATTGGTACAAAAGGTATTACTTTTTTAACGTTCAAAATGCACTTTATCTGTCACAAGCCTTTCGCTGAGACAAATGTAACCTCATACGCTTTTCAACAATTTCAGATTTGAAGATTTTTCCTGAATGCTTCCGCGGGCCACTGAAAACGCCGTGGCGGGTCACATGCGGCCCGCCGGCCTGTAGTTGGACCACGCTGTGCTCTACATAAATTTTCCTCGTTTCAAAATTCAGTTTTGTAGCACTTGTACTGATAAGACACCATGCTCTCCCCAATCAATTACACAGTACTGTAATCAAGCATGTACTTTCCACGATGGGTGCAAGCAAGGAATCGATCAGCAAATTTTTAATAGAAATCGATTTCACGTAAAATTACGCATCCTCAGTCCTGAAAATTGCAAGTAAAGCTTACGGGTGAAACGTTGAAAGGCTGAAGTAACAGCAGAGAAAAAACAAACTCAAGACTACAATCAAAATTTCGTAACACAAGCTCATGAATCATAACATCTTAACAAACTGACTGACGTCAAGAATACTAGTGGAGACAAAAAAAACTGACTCATGAAATAAGTGTTTACTCAAAAATTAAAAAGACGTTTACTCAAATAAATAAATGACTGAAACATCTAACTAGTTGATGCTAATGGCTGAAAAAGTTCTCAACTAAAAACTAACTTTTGGTGAAATGACTAACAACGGTAGAGAAAAATAGTAAGCCATGTGCGGGCAGTAAGTCTCTAGGGTACGCATTTAAACCTGGCATGAGTTCGCTTTAAACGCTGTGGTGGGAGTATGCAAGCTATGTTGAGAGAAAAGCTAGCGCACAAAGCGGAAGACAACATCGGGTGAGCCAAACAACACAAAGCATCGTAATAATTATTTCACATGGGGGAGGATCATGTTCTGAATGTTGATTTGCGCGTCAATTAGGTGATACCATTTATTTTCACAGATATCCAGAGAGTGA